>Ga0247735_1000616_pt1 | contig 13875 bp, 15 predicted proteins | sample UWRJL178409R2_FD_180934 | JGI IMG/M metagenome (GOLD analysis project Ga0247735, IMG submission 180934) | Plant litter microbial communities from Arlington Agricultural Research Station in Wisconsin, United States - UWRJ-L178-409R-2 | ecosystem: Environmental > Terrestrial > Plant litter >...
CGGCCGAGCGGCGACAGAGCGATGCGCCGGAATCCGGTGCGGGCGGCGAGGTGGTCGAAGGAGAACTCGATCGCGCGCAGCACTTCGCCCGGCCCCAGTTCGTTCTGGCGGACGCCGATCACAAACTGGGCCAGCGGCATCCGGCGTTCACCAGCCCCGGCCATCCAGACCAGTGCGGTGGCGTCGAGGGCTGCGCCGAGGGCGATCATCGGGCCCGCCGGCAGGGCCGTGCAGATGTTGCCGCCGACGGTCGCCACGTTCCAGATCTTGAAGGAGGCCAGCAGGGAGTTGATGCACTGGTTGATCAGCGGGTGTGCATGCCACTCGTCGCGCGCCTGAAGACGGGAGAGCTCGGCGATGGTGCAGGTGGCCGAGACGATGAGGGTGTCACCGGTGACGGTGATGGGATCCCAGTCGAGGGCAGTGAGGTCGACGAGGCCGGTGATACCGGGCTGCGGCTCGGAGAACAGCCAGGTTCCCCCACCGAGCGGGATCTCGCCGTGGGCGAAAACCACCTCTTCGCGGGTGATTGGAACCCGAATTCCTGTGACGCCGACGAGATCCATGAGACGAGTCAACATCATGGATGTGACATCCGTGTAACACGCCGGCCGCCCGGCGTGCCAACTCACAGCGAAGCGAGCTGTGCGGCGGCGACGCGTCAGCGTGTGGCCCCAGGTTTCAGGCCGCGGCCTTGTCGTCGGCGGGCTGCGTCTGGCCCTGCGATTTCTGCCACGGCCAGCGACCTCTGATCTCCAGTTCGAGTGACCAACTGAGGAAGGTGCGGATCAGGATGATCCCGGCCAGCACGCCCACACTCTGGAGCGTCGGGGTGACGGCGACCGTCCTGATGATGTCGGCCGCGACGAGGAGCTCGAGGCCAAGCAGGATGGACCGCCCGAGGAACTGACGGAAATTGCGGTAGGTGCCGACCTGCCGGCGGGCGATGCGCCCGAAGGCGAACGCGGTGGCGAGCACTGCGCCAAGTACTACCGCGGCGACGCCGGCGCCGTCGACGATCTTTCCGGCGAGCTCGATCCACTGCTGGAAATCCACTGCACTCCTTGGGTGGGGCGGGGCGGGACTCAGGCCGCCGGGTCTGGGATGAGCAGCCCGGCGATCTCCCCGACGGTGATAGTGACAAACGTGGGCGTGTGGAAGTGCCCCGGGTAAAGGGCTCCGGAGCGGTTGATCCACACGGTGGACAACCCGGCGGAGGCGGCGCCGTGGATGTCCCAGGGGTGCACGGCCACAAGGTAGGCCGGACCCTCCGTACTCGTTCTCGCGAGGGCGTCGAGGTAGGACGCCCGCGCCGGCTTCCACGGCGAATGCCCCTCGACGCTCAGCAGGCCGTCGACGGCGGTGAGGATGCCCGCCTCGCGCAGCATCCGTTCGGCGGAGGCCGTCGATCCGTTCGACAACGTGAAGAGCCGGTGGCCAGCTTCGTGCAGGGACCGGATGCCCCCGGCAACGTCAGGATGGAGGTGAACGCTCATCAACGCGTCCATCACAACGTCGACGGCGGCGTCCAAGCCGAGGTCGAGGGGGAGGGTGTGCAGCACACCGCGCGCGGTGTTGCGGGCGATGTCCGCGAACTTCGCGTCGGATCCCGCACTCGTCAGGGCGAAGCCATCCCGAAGGATGTTGCTGAACCAGGTGGTTGCCCAGTGTCTGTCTGCCCCCAGCGTGGCGAACGCATCACCAATGGTGCTGAGGTCGGAGAGGGTCTCGTTGACGTCGAAGAAAATTGTGACGGGACGGTCGCTCATGCCGGGCCATCGCTTCCACCACATTCTCGATACATGGTTCCTTCTTCATCTGGTCAGCCCGTCCCAGTGTTATCAGCAGGGTTAGCTACTGGCCACCCCTACCCGCGGCCGCCATTCACGACTAGCTACGCGACTGGCCCGGACGGTGTGCCCGTGGCTGCACCCGGCCGTAGTTGCGCTGGAGGCGACGGCTGCTGCCGCAATTTCGGGAATACTTGACCCATGACGTCCGACCCAGAAGACGAAGGCCTCAGCTGGGGCGACGAGAAGGATCCGACCTATGTCGAGTCCTCCAGCCAGATCCGCGCGGATCGTCCCGCGGTCACGCCGGGAGCCTCCGCCGCGGAGCGCCGTGCTGCGGCAGAAGCCCGCAGGGCGACAGCCCCAACAACGGGTTCGGCGGTGGACGCAGGGCCGGTCGCTACAAACTCGGTTGTCCTGGTGGTACTCGGACTGCTCGGCGGCATCTACCTGCTTTATACGGTCGGCTGGTTCATCAGCGCCCAGCGCAACATCGCCCTGCCGGTGAACGCCTTCGACGTGGTGATGACCTACGTTCGCGAGGGCCTGTCGGTGGCGGCCCCCGCACTGTGGTTCGGCTGCACCCTGCTGTTCACCCGGCACAGCAAACCCCTCCTGCGGGTGCTCTGGCTGGTTCTCGGCGCCCTGGTCCTCATCCCGCTGCCGTTCGTTTTGGGAGTCTGACATGAGCGCATCCACCACCAACACCGCCCCCACACGACGCTTCGGCCGGTCGAGCATCGCAGTGGCGATTGTCTTCGGCCTTGTCTACGCGTACTACCTGTTCGACGCGATCCGCTCCACCGTGGTGCTTCCCGCCGCGTACGAGAACGCCGTCGGGTTGACCGTCGCCGACGCCCCGTGGACACTGCTGATAATCGCCGACCTGATCCCGGTTGTGATCTACGTGGTCGCGTTTGTGCTCGGCCGTCGCCGCAATGTCCTCGGCCGCGCCCTGATCTTCCTCGCCGGGCTCGGCGTGGTGGCGACACTGACGCTGAGCACCATCGCCCTGTCGTACTAGACGCAGGGGATTTAGAGGACCGCGAGCATCACCAGGGCGATGAGGACGAGCTGCGCGGCGAAGCGCGGCCAGAACGGGATGGCGGCGCGGCCGGATTTTTCCGGATGCTGCGCCGCATAGGTGTTTGCCGGGAACACGGCGACCAGGAACACAACGAGGGCAACCCCGGCGGCGAAGCGGGTCTGGGGTAGAAGCATCCCGATTGCCCCGGCGATCTCACAGATCCCGGTGAAGGCGACGAGCGTTTTCGGACCGGGGATGCCGCTGCGGCGCAGAGACGGCGGAATCATTGCTGCCATCGCGCGGGCCGGGCCTGGAATAAAGTGGCTGACCCCCATAAAAGCGAAAGTCGCTGCGAGCGCGATGCGCAGCACCAGCTGCGCGGTCTGAACGGTATCCACGCTCCCAGTGTGACACCAGTGGTTGGTTACGGAACATGACGGCTCGTCATCCACAAACCCTGCACTAAAGTTGCAGGGGTTGCGCGAAAGCGCTGCGCACGTCTAATAGCTCCGCACCTCAAATAAAGGATTCGATTCGTGGCCAAGCCGGTTGTGCTGATTGCCGAAGAACTCTCGCCCGCTACCGTTGAGGCCCTCGGCCCCGACTTTGACATCCGCTCCGTCGACGGCACAGACCGTCCGGCGCTGTTGGAAGCACTCTCCCAGGCCAGCGCAGTCCTGATCCGTTCCGCGACCCAGATGGATGCTGAGGCGATCGCCTCGAGCAAAACCCTCAAGGTCATCGCCCGCGCCGGGGTCGGACTCGACAACGTCGACATCAAGTCGGCCACCGCCGCCGGAGTTATGGTGGTCAACGCGCCGACGTCGAACATCGTCTCGGCCGCAGAGCTGGCCATCGGCCACCTGCTGTCCGCCGCCCGCTTCATCCCGGACGCCAGCGCCTCAACCAAGGCGGGGGAGTGGAAGCGCTCCAAGTTCACCGGCGTCGAGCTGTACGACAAAACCATTGGTGTTGTCGGACTTGGCCGCATCGGCACGCTCGTGGCGCAGCGCCTCGCCGGCTTCGACGTGAACCTCGTCGCCTACGACCCCTTCGTCACCCCCGCGCGAGCCCAGCAGCTCGGTGTCACCCTGGTGACCCTCGACGAGCTGATGGAGCAGTCGGACTTCATCACCGTGCACATCCCGAAGACCGCGGAGACCACCGGTCTTATCGGCGCTGACCAGTTCGCGAAGGCCAAGCCGTCGCTTCGTATCGTCAACGCCAGCCGCGGTGGAATCATCGACGAGGACGCGCTGTACGCGGCGCTCAAAAGCAAGCGCATTGCCGGGGCCGGCCTCGACGTGTTTGTCAGCGAACCGCCGAAGAACTCCCCGCTGCTCGGGCTCGACAACATCATCCTGACACCGCACCTCGGTGCCTCGACCGATGAAGCGCAGGAGAAGGCCGGCGTCGCCGTCGCCAAGTCCGTGCGCCTCGCCCTCAGCGGCGAACTCGTCCCCGACGCCGTCAACGTCGCCGGTGGCGTCATCGACCCGTACGTGCGCCCGGGCATCCCGCTGATGGAGAAGTTGGGCGCGGTCTTCGCCGGCCTCGCAGACAGCCCCATCGCCAGCGTGGATGTTGTGGTGCGCGGCGAACTCGTCGGGTACGACGTCAGCGTCCTGAAGCTCGCCGCACTCAAGGGCATCTTCTCGAACATCGTCAGCGACCAGGTCAGCTACGTGAACGCGCCGCTGCTCGCCGAGCAGCGCAACGTGATTGTGCGGATGCTCACCGACCCGATCTCCGAGGAGTACCGCAACGTGCTCTCGATCCGCGGTGCCCTCACCGACGGTTCGCAGATCTCCGTCTCGGGTACCCTCACGGGTACAAAGCAGATCGAGAAGATCGTCGAGATCAACGACTACGAGGTCGAGCTGACCTTCCCGAAGCACCTGATCGTGATGATCTACAAGGATCGCCCCGGAATCGTCGCGGTCTACGGCAAGGAGTTCGGCGACGCCGACATCAACATCGCCGGAATGCAGATCGCCCGTCGCACCGCCGGTGGCCAGGCCCTCAGCGTGCTGACCGTCGACTCGCCCGTACCCGAGGGCCTGCTCGAGAAGGTGCGCACCGCCATCTCGGCTGACCTGCTGCGCGAGATCGACATCACCGAGTGAATCCCGACTGACAAAAAACGAGGGGCGCGGATGCAGCAGCATCCGCGCCCCTCGTTGTTTTTTCAGGTCAGATGGTGTTGTCCGGGGTGGTCGAGGTGTTGCGTTCGGTAACGGCCGCACCGTTGGCGTCGACCCCGGAGCGCACCGTGGTGCTCGACTGGCGCTTGCGCAGCGTCAATACGATGCCGAGGATAAACACCAGCACGCCGGCACCCATCAGCAGGTAGCCGATGAGGTCGAGGTCGACCCAGGCGACATCCACGTTGACCGCGAATGCCAGGATGGCCCCAACAACGAAGAGAAAGATTCCGGTTCCGATACTCATGGCCACAGCCTAGTGGTCGGTGCCCCCGGAATGGGGGCGGCGGCGGGGAGGCGCGGCGGAAGCCGAGAACAAACGCCCGTCGGCCGCGGGCGCTGCCGGCACTACTGTGAATGTATGCCCAGAACTGTCTCTCTTGCCCTGTTGCCCGGCGATGGTATCGGTCCGGAGGTGGTAGCGGAGGCGGTCAAGGTTTTGCACGCCGCAGCCGGTGCCGACACCGTGTTCGAGACCACCGAGTATCCCTTCGGCGCGAGCCACTACCTTGCCACCGGCAGCATCCTCACCGACGAGGACATTGCCGCACTCAGCTCCCACGAGGCGATCCTGCTCGGAGCGGTCGGCGGGGACCCCCGCGACCCGCGGCTTGCCGGCGGGATTATTGAGCGTGGCCTGCTGCTGAAGCTGCGTTTTGCCCTCGACCACTACGTGAACCTGCGCCCGACCGTCCTTCTGCCCGGCGTCGCCTCCCCGCTGGCCAACCCCGGCGAGGTCGACTTCGTGGTGGTCCGCGAGGGCACCGAGGGACCCTACGTCGGCAACGGCGGCGCCATCCGGGTCGGCACCCCGCACGAAATCGCCAACGAAGTGAGCATCAATACCGCGTACGGCGTCGAGCGCGTGGTGAAGTTCGCCTTCGCCACCGCCATGAAGCGACGCAAAAAGATCACCCTTGTGCACAAAACCAATGTGCTGACCTTCGCCGGCAGCCTGTGGCAGCGCACGGTGGACGCAATCGCGCTCGAATACCCCGAGGTGAGTGTCGATTACCTGCACGTGGATGCCGCGACTATCTTCCTGGTCACAAATCCGGGTAGATTTGACGTCATCGTCACGGACAACCTCTTTGGCGACATCCTCACCGATCTTGCTGGCGCAATCAGCGGCGGCATCGGGCTGGCAGCCTCGGGCAATATCAACCCGGACGGCACCTTCCCCAGCATGTTCGAGCCGGTTCACGGATCCGCGCCCGACATCGCCGGGCAGCTGAAAGCCGATCCCACCGCCGCGATCCTCTCGGTTGCTTTGTTGTTCGACCACCTCGGTCTCGGCGACGCCGCGGCCCGCATCACTGCGGCCGTCACGGCGGACGTCGCCAACCGCGGGGCCAGCGCACGAAGCACCACCCAGGTCGGCGACGCCATCGTGGCGGCGTTGGGCGCCCAGTAGATTCGAACACCCCCGTACCCCGTTCACCACACGAACAACGAAAGACACCACCCCATGACGATTCACCTGCCGATGGCCCAGAAGGACCTCGAATACACGGTCACCCGCAACGAGAGCCCGACGAGTGTCGAGGACCGCGAACTCATTTTGTTCGACCCCGGATTCGGCAACTTCTTCACCGACCACATGGTCGACATCTGCTGGAGTGAGAAGGGTGGCTGGCACCGCCCGCGCGTGCAGCCCTACGGACCGATCGCGCTCGACCCAGCCGCCGCCGTGCTGCACTACGCGCAGGAGATCTTCGAGGGGATGAAGGCATACCGGCACGCGGACGGTTCGGTCTGGACTTTCCGTCCCGATGCGAACGCGGAGCGTATGCAGCGCTCCGCCCGGCGCCTCGCCCTGCCCGAGCTGCCCACCGACTACTTCATCGAGTCCCTCCGGCAGCTCATCGCCGTAGATGCGGACTGGGTTCCCTCGGGCGCCGAGACGAGCCTCTACCTTCGCCCGTTTATGTTCGCCAAGGAGGCGTTCCTCGGGGTGCGCCCCGCGGCCAAGGTGGCGTACTACGTGATCGCCAGCCCGGCAGGCGCCTACTTCACCGGCGGCGTCGCCCCGGTCAACATCTGGATCTCCCAGCACCACTCCCGCGCCGGCCGCGGCGGTACCGGTGCTGCGAAGACCGGCGGAAACTACGCCTCCTCCCTGATCGCGCAGGCCGAGGCGAACGACAACGGCTGCGCCCAGGTGCTATTCCTCGACTCGGTCGAGGGCAAGTACGTGGAGGAGCTCGGCGGAATGAACGTGGTACTCGTCTACAAGGACGGCCGCATCGTCACACCCAAATCGGACAGCATCCTCGAGGGCATCACCCGCGACTCGATCCTGCAGCTCGCCCGCGACCGCGGCCTGACCGTTGAGCACCGCCCGGTGACGATCGAGGAATGGCGCAACGGCGTCGAGTCCGGTGAGATCACCGAGATGTTCGCCTGCGGCACCGCCGCGGTGGTCACCCCGATCGCCCAGCTGAAGGCGGAGGGGTACACCATCGGCAACGCCGAGTCCCCGGCCGGCGAGCTGACGATGTCGCTCCGCCAGGAACTCACCGACATCCAGTACGGCCGGATTGAAGATCGCCACGGCTGGATGCTGCGCCTCGACGCGTAGTCATCCCTGCCAAAAAGCCCCGCGGTGCGAACCGCGGGGCTTTTCCGTACCCTGGCAAAACAATCCAAGGCGTGTCAGAACGCAACCGGCCCGCATACGCATAGGGTTAGGCCGTGAAGATTGCGCGTTTCAGTACCGAAGGTGACCCCCGCTACGGCATCGTTGACGGGGACGACCTTGTTGTCCTCAAGGGCGACCCCATGTTCAGCGGTTTTGATACCACCGAGGAGCGGGTGCCCCTCGAAGGTGTCAAACTGCTCGCCCCCGTCATCCCCCGCTCGAAGATCGTGGCCGTCGGCCTCAACTACAGCGACCCGGACGAGGACAGCTCGACTACCGACCCGGACACCCCGGTGCTTTTCCTGAAGCCAAACACCTCCATCGTTGGCCCGGGCGACGCCATCCAGATCCCGCCGGTCGACGGCCGCATTGTGCACGAGGGCGAACTGGCCATCGTGATCGGTCGCGTCGCCAAGCAGATCAAGGCCGCGAACTACGCCGACTACGTCTTCGGTTACACCATCGCCAACGACGTCTCCGCCCGCGACGTGATGTTCTCCGACGGCCAGTGGGCCCGCGCGAAGGGGTACGACACCTTCTGCCCGATCGGCCCGGTCATCGAGACCGAGCTCGACACCACCGCCCTGTCGATCACCACCTTCGTCGACGGCGAACCGCGCCGCTCCGGCAACACCAAAGACATGATCCACTCGATCGGCGAGATTATCGCGTTCGCCTCCGAAGTGTTCACCCTGCTTCCCGGCGACATCATCCTCACCGGGAGCCCGGCCGGCCTCGGCGGTTTTGTCGACGGCCAGACGGTCGACATCACCATCGAAGGCATCGGAACCCTGAGCAATCCCGCCCGCAACCGCGCCTAAGCAGACCAGCGGCCCCACTGCCAGGCGAGTGCCGGCGGGGGGGCTGCTTGTCGCTGCCGCCGCGGCCGGTGTCGCCTGGGCGGTGCACACCCTTGTGCCCGTAATCCCGTGGCTGACCCTCGCGCTGGTCTTCGGCGTTATCGTCGGCTGCATCCCGGCGGCGCGTGCCGTCCTCGGCGGAATTCTGGCTCCCGGCCTGTCGCTCGCGGCGAAACGGATGCTGCGCCTCGGGATCGTCCTGCTCGGCCTGAAACTCAGCCTTGGCGACATCGCCGACCTCGGCTGGGTCGCGATCCTCGCGATCGTTGTCCTGGTGCTGCTCAGTTTCGGGCTGACCTACCTGATCGCACGCCTGTTCCGTCTCGAGGGGGATGAGCCGTTGCTGCTCGCCGCCGGATTTTCGATCTGCGGGGTCTCCGCGATCGGCGCGGTCAGTGCGGCGCGCGGCTCCTCCGCCCGGGATGCCGGGACGCCCGTGGCCCTCGTCACCCTCTACGGCACGGCGGCGATTGTGGTGCTTCCCGCCCTCGCACCGGTCTTCGGGCTCGATGCGTCACAGTTCGGCCACTGGGTCGGCGCGAGTGTGCACGACGTCGGGCAGGTCGTCGCGACCGCGCAGACCGCCGGGACCGTGGCGCTGGCTGCCGCCGTGGTGGTGAAACTCACCCGGGTGCTCACCCTCGCACCGCTGGTGGCCGTGGTCTCGCTGGTAAACCGGGGTCGCAACTCCGATGCCGCTACCGGCGCCCGGCCTCCGATCGTGCCGCTTTTCATCGTGGGGTTTGTTGTGCTTATCCTCGTGCGCTCGTTCCTGCCGGTGCCGGATGCCGTGATTGTCGGCGCCGACGTGCTGCAGAACGTGTTTATCGCGATGGCGCTCTTCGCGATCGGTGCGTCCCTGCGGCTCGAGAAACTGGCCAAATCCGGACTGCGATCCATCGCAGCCGGAGCGGTCGCCTGGATCGTTATCCTGGCCCTCGGCCTCGGGTTCGTCGCCATCGTCTCCGCGTAGGCTGGGGACTGATCCAGCCGACAGCGGAAGGAAGCCTCGTGATTCCACGAAGTCACCGCCGCGGGCCGGGCCCTGCCACCCGCACGGCCGCGGTGGTGTACCTGGCCCTGGCCGTCATCCTTATGCTGACCGGGTGTGTTGGGGATGATCACGCACCGGGCTTTACGGAAACTGGTGCCGGAGCCTGCGATCCGGAGGACGCCAAGGTCACGTGGGGAGAACCCATCGTTGGCCTCCCGCGATTGGCCGGTGTGACGGTGTCGAAACACACCAACGACGGCAGCTCGGCCAGCAGCACCCTCGAATTTCCGCCCGGTCCCGAGTTTGTGGGCACCGTCCTGGCTGCCCTCGCCGGCTTTGACACCATCGCAGAGCGACACTGGGAAGACCTGCTCATCCTCGACGCGCGGCGCGAGGGAGGTCTTCCTGCCCGGTTCGCCGAACGCCCGCCGGTGGGGGAGGGGGCCTCCATCGATCTCTCCACAGATGCGGAGGTCGTTCGCACAACGGTATCCGCAGAAGTGGTAGGAACCCTCGCCGTACCGTTCTCGATCGACTGTGGAGTGCCGGAGGCGGCTGTAGGAACGCTGGTGGCAGTAGACGGGCAGCTGCCGGAGATGCTCGTCTTCGATTGCGCACTCGATCCGGTCGAGGCCGACCTGGTCTCCGTGGAGGTCCACCACTACTGCGAGTGATCGTAAGACGGATGCTGCACCTTCCCGCCCGTTTCGGCGAGATTCGAACCACGGAGGAACATGGCAATCCTGAGGTTCACCAGCACAGCGGCGTAGGGTAAAAGAGAGTAACTCAGCAATCACCGTGGATATTTTCGCGGATTCGATTCGATATTGGGGGACCGGCAATGACGTCACTACTCTTCCGTGCAGCATCCCGACAATCCCACACCTCGCGCATCGCGGTCCTGCTACTCGGCCCGGCGCTGATGGTGTCCCTCGCCGGCTGCGTCACCTCTGAGCCCCTGCCGAACCCGCCGCCCTCTGGCGCCAGCGAGACCACCGAGCCCGCCACGGTGTTATGTACCCCGGACAACTCCACTATCACCTGGGGCGCGGCGATCGATGGAGAACCGGTCCTGCAGAGCGTGACGGTTTCCACCGTCGCCGCCGACGGTACCGAGACGGTGACCTTCACCCCGCGGGAGCTCCTGCCGGTATTCACCGGCGACGAGCTCATCACCATGACCGGAAATGACACTGCCGCGGTGGAGGACTGGGAAGAAGCGCTCGTGACCGACGTGCGTCGCACCGGGCAGGTACCGGAGGACTTCGGGGAGACATTCGTGGGCGAAGACTTTGTCAGTACGCCGGTCATCGAGAATCGCGTGGCGGGAACGGTACTGCTCACTTTGACAAGCAGCATCCTCTCGCTGCCCTTCAGTATCGACTGCGGAAGCGGACAAACCTGGGAAGGGACACTCGCCGCCACCGACAACTTCGAGAAGACAAGCACCGTGTACGAGTGCGGATTCGAGCCGCCGGGGCCCGCAGCATCCTATTTCAAGGCCATCGCCTACTGCCCGGCGCCGTAGCCACAAACTGCACGGCTCGGCCACGGGCAACGCCGGTAGGATTACCGATGATATGTCTGCTGCCTTTACCACCGCTACCGGTGCCGATGTCCGTGTCCGCTTCTGCCCTTCGCCGACGGGAACGCCGCACGTCGGCCTGATCCGCACCGCGCTGTTCAACTGGGCCTACGCCAGGCACACGGGAGGCAAGCTGATCTTCCGCATCGAAGACACCGATGCCGCCCGTGACTCCGAGGAGAGCTACCTGCAGCTCCTCGACGCCCTGCGCTGGCTCAAGCTGGACTGGGACGAGGGAATCGACATCGGCGGCCCGCACGAGCCGTACCGCCAGTCGCAGCGCTCCGACCTCTACCTCGGGGTCATCGAGCAGCTGAAAGCCTCCGGCCACCTCTACGAGAGCTTCGCCACCGGCGAGGAGATCGAAGCGCGCAACGTGGCCAACGGCCGCGACCCCAAGCAGGGCTACGACAACTTTGAGCGCGACAACACCGCCGAGCAGGTCGCCGCCTACAAGGCCGAGGGACGCCAGCCGGCACTGCGCTTGCGCGTACCGGACACCGAGCTCAGCTTCGACGACCTCGTGCGCGGTGAGATCACGTTCCCGGTCGGCTCCTTCAGCGATTTCGTGGTGGTTCGCCCGAACGGCGCCCCGCTCTACACTTTTGTGAACCCGGTGGATGATGCGCTGATGGGTATCACCCACGTGCTGCGCGGCGAAGACCTGCTGTCCTCGACCCCGCGCCAGATTGCGCTGTACTACGCGCTGATCGAGGTCGGCGTGACCGACTACATCCCGCGCTTCGGACACCTTCCCTACGTGATGGGGGAGGGCAACAAGAAACTCAGCAAGCGTGACCCCGAGGCCAACCTGTTCCACCACCGCGACCGCGGTTTTGTGCCAGAGGGCCTCATCAACTACCTCGCGCTGCTCGGCTGGTCGCTGTCGCACGACCGCGACGTCTTCTCGATCGACGAGATGGTCGCCGCGTTCGATGTTGTCGACGTCAACCCGAACCCGGCCCGCTTCGACCTGAAAAAGGCCGAATCGCTGAACGGTGACCACATCCGCCTGCTCAGCGCGCCCGAACTCGCCGCACGGATGGTGCCCTACCTCGGCGACTACATCCTCACCGACGAAGACATGGACATCCTCTACGCCGCGACCCCGCTGGTGCAGGAACGTATGCAGCTGCTCGGCGAGGCGCCCGGCCTGCTCGGCTTCCTCTTCACCAGCGACGATGCCCTCAAATACGACGACGACGCCATCCCCAAGGTCGACGCGATCCCCGTGCTCGAGGCATCCCTCGACGCCCTCGCCACGCTGCGCGACTGGTCGCACAGCAGCATCGAGGCGGCCCTGCGCGTCGCCCTGATCGAGAACCTCGAGCTGAAGCCGCGGGTCGCCTTCGGTCCGCTGCGCGCCGCGATCTCCGGCCGCCGCATTAGCCCGCCCCTGTTCGAATCCATGGAGTTGCTCGGGCAGGAGTCCACGCTCGCGCGTCTCGCCAAGCTGCGAGCCCTGCTGTGACCCTGACGCACGATGCGGCGGATGCTGCAGAGGCAGCACCGCTGTGGGACGTTGTTATCGTCGGTGCCGGCCCCGCCGGGCTGTCGGCCGCGCTGAACCTGGCGCGCGCCCGTCGCCGCGTGCTGGTGCTCGACAGCAACCGCCCACGCAACGCAGTCACCCTCGCCTCGCACGGGTTCCTCACCAGGGACGGCATCTCGCCGATGGAGCTGCGCAGCCTCGGCCGCGATGAGCTGGCGAACTATCCCGAGGTCGAGTTTCGCAAAACAGTGGTGACCACCATCGTCCGGGACGGTGACGAATTCATCGTCACGGACCGCGCCGGACGCTCGCGGTCGCGGTCGATCCTGCTGACCACCGGGCTGACCGAGAAGCTACCCGCGTTGCCGAGCCTGCGAACCTTCTACGGAACCAGCATCCACAGCTGTGTCGCCTGCGACGCGTACGAGTACGCGGACAAACCCATCGCCCTTCTTGGCGAGACCAACGACCTGGCTGCCCGCGCGTTGCACCTGTCGCAGTGGAGCCGGGACCTGATTGTGTTCACCAACGGTGTTGGTGAAATCTCCGAGGCTGACGAGGCGACGCTTGGCCTCCGCGGAATCCGTATCGACCGTCGTCCCGTGGCAGACGTCGCGGGGGACCGCTCGGGTCTCACGGGCGTTGTCCTGGTCGACGGCGAAACAATTCCCCGGCACGCCATGTTTGTGCGACCGGTCTGGTCCTCGGGCCTCGGCTATGCGGAATCCCTTGAGATCGACGTGAGCAGCGATGGGCTGCTCGCCGTTGATCCCGAGGGAAGAACCAGCGCGGCTGCGGTGTATGCGGCGGGGGATTCCACCCCTCCCGGACCCCAGCAACTGATCGTTGCGGCGGGCGCAGGCGCCCGCACCGCCAACGCCATCAACGGCGACCTGATCGCGATGGACCCGGCGACGCGCCGACAGTGACCGCTCGATTTGAATGCTGGGCGCAGAGTGCGTTACAGTAACTAGTCGGCCTGCTTCGGTGAGCCGCCTTGGGGTATGGTGTAATTGGCAACACGGAAGATTCTGATTCTTTTGTTCTTGGTTCGAGTCCAGGTACCCCAGCAGTAGAAAAGCTAAGGCAACAAAGTCAGGCCCGAGAAATCGGGCCTTTTTGTTTGCTAAAGGAGTGCGCGGCCGAGGCTGACGGGTCGGGTTATCGGCAAGAACGTGTGGATAGGCCCGGGCGTGTCAGCCCCGACCAGCCCAACCACTCCTGCTCCAGAGGCCTTCTTCCGCACTAGTGCTGTTGTCATAAAGGCTGAGTTCAGGAACAT
>Ga0247735_1000618_pt1 | contig 13861 bp, 12 predicted proteins | sample UWRJL178409R2_FD_180934 | JGI IMG/M metagenome (GOLD analysis project Ga0247735, IMG submission 180934) | Plant litter microbial communities from Arlington Agricultural Research Station in Wisconsin, United States - UWRJ-L178-409R-2 | ecosystem: Environmental > Terrestrial > Plant litter >...
TGTTTACCGCATACTGCGCTTATAGTCATTTTGAAATGCGCATCGGTCCATTTCATAAAATGGCTACAGCTTTGAGAATCTTCGTGCAAGTGGGTTCCGATACTACTGAGGCAGGATTTTCAGAAGTAGTGGGTCTCACTAAGACCAAATCATGATTCTAAGATAAACGCAATGAGTAGTGGCCGTCAGAGTTGAATCGATGTTCTTTTTGCCTTGTTCGTCTTTCCCCAAGTCAGCGCATGTGATCTGCCGGCCCGAGAGCCAAAGTCTGCGCAGGGCTCTAGCCTCTTGATGTCAACCTCAACTTCAACTTGAAGGCTCAAGTGAACGAATTATCTTCTCACAAAAGTAACGGGAGCATCTTTCACGTTACTAGGCTGTCCTCCTCTAGTATGAATAGTTGGTAACATTCATAGTTATAACCCGGCTGGGTTAGATGGTTACGGAGAGGAAACCAGGTCGGATAGCCTTCAATTTGGGTCAACGGTCTCCAAGAAATCGGTAAAACGCAAACACGTTCCTCTGATACGGACACTTACCACTAAATGCGAACCCAGAGATTGTTGCGTCGACACGCAGTCGACATCAGAGCGACATCATATGTTGCTAATCCGCTCTTCAACAACGACGTTCCGACAAAAATAGAATGGCAGTACAGCCTTCGTTTCTGGGAAGATATAAAAATTTTGGTGCAAGGGTAATCGACAACAACATCACACTCTCGCATCCCTGTGTCCTCACAAAAATTAATTCACGAGACTTCTCGCAAAGATGTCTGTACGTGCTAATCCTAACGCTGGACCATCTCCTGAATCAGGTTCAAGTGGAACCAGTGATGAGGTATTATTCCAAATTGGTATGCTTAAACTTCAGCTTCCGCGAAGAAATTTGATTAAATACCTACAGCTCGGGCATTAGCGCTTCGTGGAGTTGAGTTGGGGCTAAAATATAAACGTACAGGCAATCAAGTCGACGTAACGGAAGCCATCGCGATCATGCAGTGTGCCGTTCGCCTCACTCCCGATGGTCATAGATCAATGCCAGTGCTGCTGAACGGCCTTATGAATTTACTTCAGGATAGCTTCAAACACACGGGAGATCTCTCAGACGTCTCTGAAGCCATTTTGATTCAGCAGCGCGCCGTTCAACTGGCTGGCGAGGCACATACAGCAATATGCCAGTGGCTGAACGAGCTTGGAAATTTATTTCTAGAGCGCCTCAGATACACGGGGAATCTCTCAGACGTCCATGAAGCCATCCTAGTCCAGCAGCGTGGCATTCGACTCACTCCCAATGGACACGAAACTAGGCCAGGAATGTTGTATAACCTCGGGGTTTCGTATTTGCGGCGCTTCGAACATACGGGAGATCTCTCTGACATCCTGGAAGCCATCTCTGTCAAGCAGCGCGCTGTCCAACTCACTCCGAATGACCACGAAGATCTGCCATTATGGTTGAACGGTCTTGGAATCTCATTACAGCGTCGCTTCGAATACACCGGAGACCTCTCAGATATCTCTGAAGCTATCACAGCCCAGCAGCGTGCCGTTCAACTCACTCCCAATGGCCATGCACGTATGCCATCACGACTGAACGGTCTTGGGAACTCTTTTTTGCGTCGCTTCGAACGCACGGGAGATCTTTCGGACCTCTCTGAAGCCAACGTAGTCCTGCAGCGCGCAGTTCAACTCACTCCTAATGGCGACGCAGACATGCCATTACGGCTGAATAGTCTAGGGGTTTCCTTTCTGCATCTCTTCAAACATACGGGAGACCCTTCGGACATCTCTGAAGCAATTTCGACCCTGCACCGTGCTGTTCAACTCACTCCCAGTGGTCACGCAGATTTACCATTACGGCTGAACAATCTTGGGAATTCATTTCAGTATCGCTTTGAACGCATGAGAGCTCTTTCAGACCTCTCCGAGGCCATCACATTCCAGCAGCGCGCCGTTCAGCTCACCCCCAACGGCCATACAGATATGCCTTCATGGCTAAACAATCTTGGGAATTCCTTCCTGTATCGCTTCGAACGCACAAGAGATCTCTCGGACATTACGGAAGCTATCTCAGCACAGCAGCGCGCCCTTCAACTCACCCCTGAGAGCCACGCACAATTGCCATTACAACTGAACAACCTCGGGAATTCATTCCAGTCTCGTTTCAGACACACGGGAGATTCCTCGGACTCATACACTGCTGTAGGTCTTTATAAAAGATCTGCAACAACATTGGGACGTCCATCGATTCGCCTGAATGCTGCTCGACAATGGGCACAACTCTCTGCGATGCTTAATCGCCAAGATATTATGGAAGCATATACAGTGGCCATCGATCTCATATCGCAGATTGCTGGCATGTACCGCACTGTCGAGCAGCGTCATGCTGACCTCATCCATATTTCAAGTTTGACAATAGCAGCGGCTTCAGCCGCATTTGCGCTGGGCAAGATTGAGAAAGCTCTGGAATGGCTTGAACAAGGCCGATGCCTCGTCTGGAGCCAGCTCAACCAACTTCGCACACCTGTGGACGAGCTTCGTGCTCACCACGCAGACTTGGCAGAACGTTTCTTGGAGATTTCAAGCGCGTTGGAGTCTTCTGGCTCTCGTCGCGGATTTGACACTCAGAGCACAGATACTCCGATGTCGGAAAAGATGGCTCTGCAACATGAAGCCCACACTCACTTGAAGCTTGCTCAGGAGTGGAGTCGGCTGCTCGACGAAATTCGTTGCATTCCTACGTTCCATGATTTTCTTCGACCACCACAGACTTCGGGTCTTCTAAACCGCCTCCCACCAGACGGCCCTGTCATCCTCATCAACGTTCAAGAATCCCGCTGTGATGCCCTAGCTCTCATCTCTGGCTTGGATAAGCCAATCCACATTCCACTCCCAGATTTCACTCACGAACAAGCATCCAAGCTCCGAGAACGTCTTCGTAGCTTCCTTCTATCTCAAGGAATTCGCATGCGGGGAGAAGATCGTGGAAGGCGACCAGTACGACTTGGACGCCGCCGTGACAGCGAGACCCAGAGTGAAATCCATTTTGTTCTTGAGGCACTTTGGTTGGGTGTCGTAAAGCCTATATTGTCTGCTCTTTCGTACTCCGTAAGTTTGTCTCTATTCACAATCGCTTGCGCGTCTAATTTTTCTTCATGCAAGTCTCCTCCAGTAAAACAAACTCGAATTTGGTGGTGTCCTACCGGCCCCCTTGCATTTCTCCCACTTCACGCTGCGGGAATATATCGTCGAAACGAGGCAACTCCACCTGGATCATGCATTCTTGACTATGCGATATCCTCATATACTCCTACTGTCAGCGCACTTCTCGAAAAGTTAAAGGTGCCTACCGATGGACGACCAGCATCATTATCCAAGCTTCTTATCATAAGCCAACCAAATACGCCGGGTTGTGCTCCAATCCCATCCACCACCAAAGAAATGACCGCCATATGGAACATGGTTGGGTCAGATTATTCAGAAAACCTTCGTTTGGAAGCCGAAGCGGCAACGGTCAGCCGAGTTATGCTGGAAATGAAATCTCACAATTCAATTCACTTTGCGTGCCACGCAAGTCAGGACGTCGAGAACCCTCTCAGGAGTCGATTTTATCTCCACGATGGACGACTCGAGCTCGCCGAGATCATGAAGCTGAAGATCCCCAACTGCGAGTTGGCATTTTTGTCAGCTTGTCAGACAAGCACGGGCGATGAAAAGCTTTGCGAGGAGGCGGTCCACTTGGCAGCTGGGATGCTAGCAGTTGGTTATCGAGGTGTTATAGCGACGATGTGGTCGATCCAGGATGAGTATGGCCCCATAGTGGCGGAAGGTTTCTACAAGTATGTAATGGAGAACGGAGCGACTTCTGGAAGGCCTGGAATTGACAGCACCAGTGCGGCATGCGCTCTCCATCAGACAATCCAGGATGTACGAAAGCGAGTTGGTGACACCGAGCAGGGTCTCTTGACGTGGGTCCCGTACGTTCACTTTGGATATTAAGTATGTATTATTCAGTAGGAAACAGGATCTATGGATATATTATTATACGGAAGCGTCCAATACGTAGACAAGATACAGTCAATGCCAGCCCCACTGTGATACTGTAATACTCATCCCCTTTCTCTTGATGTACCTGACTCAGAATATCATACGACTTCTACTCGAACATGTCCACTACCGAAAGACAACATAATAAACCCGTCGTGGTGTCATCGTTCCGGGGTGAGACCGTAGACGAGGTGGCTTCGTCGAAGAGATCGTGACTCGGAGGAGTGGTGGTCAATATGCACACGTTTGAAGATGGGAATGATTCCGGCTTCCCCGAGATGTCGCCTTACAGAACTGGCTATATAAGAAGATTGAATTACTCTTATCCAATCACTTTATTTATAGAACGTGCAATGAGTACTCTGGAGTCATAAAAGACGGACTGCGAAAATCATACAACTATAGTACTTCATATGATTTATATAGGCTTATGGTCGACTTGGATGTCCTTTATATAAGGCTATGATGTTGCGGCACCGAGAATAAAACTTGAAAGAAGGTAGTTGCTCGCACCTAGTCCAAGTGCCAATATAAACTTAGGCTTCAAGCAGCCGAGAGCCTCGTATGAATGATAGAGATTAGATACCATGAAAGGGACGCGAGAGTTCCGCGGAGGGAAGAAGACAATCTGAATTCAGTGACTATGGCCGCGGTGCTGCTAAGAATAGGCTTTAGACATTATCGAGGAACGAGTTCTTAAAATATGGACTTTGCAGTTCTTCGAAGACCCAGATTGTTAGGCGAGACTGAGCAGAGACTGGTTTCTCACCACGACCTGGCATCCATGGATCCATTCGGGATCGATGTGGGCCAGAATGTAGAGCACAAATATTCGACAGGATGATGTCCTGACGGTAAGAAAATCTGAAGTTTTTAGACAATATCAGGGAGCCTCTTACAACCGGTACTGTGTCCACGACACACCCTCACCTGCAGGTAAGCGCCTGAAGCGTTGATGAGGAAGCCTGAGAAGAATCGCAGGAACGTGCGCTGTCTATCAGTGGCGGTGCACCTGCCAAGGAGAGCAGACACTGGGCACGCATCATTTGCACTCCACAATGCTCTTTTCATTTCTCATCTTTTCTTCCGTGCATCCATCCTTCCTTCCCTCCCGTAGTCGTCTTTTGAATGGACGCACGCCTGTACTACCAGGTTTCGCACCAAAAGACACCTTTTGGAGATCTATTGCTTGCTGTATTCAACGTATGTTCGTTTTTTCATCAGCACTAATGTCCGTCAGACTGACACATATATAGTCTATCCTTGAGGTCTTTTTGCTATGCCTCGCTGGATACATCCTTGCTAGGAATGGCATCCTCGACAAGAAGACCCAAAAGGTACGTATGCTTTAGGTCTAGACTTGGAACAGCATGCTTAACTGCGTTTGGGAATGTAGCAAATCAATCGCTTGAACGTGTCCCTATTCACGCCTGCCCTCCTTTTCTCGAAAGTCGCGTTCTACTTGACTCCAGGTGCGTCGCTTTGGCACTCTTGACGGCTACTGGCCTCACGTATTCACTCAGAGAAGCTGAAAGAGCTATGGATAATACCCATCTGGTTCATACTCGTCACCACGGCGTCAATGGCAGTTGGGCGCGTGCTTGGCCTACTCTTCGGACTGAGGAAATCCCAGCGGTGCGTTCCATTCAGCCCATCATCCAGTTCATACACTGCCCCATACATTCCCTCATCACTGACTTTCCACCTGTAGGAGCTTCGTCATGGCCGCAGCAATGTTCATGAACTCCAACGCCCTTCCGATCGCACTCATGCAGAGCCTTGTGGTATCCGTCCCTGACCTGGCTTGGGGCTCGCAGGACAACAAGAATGCGATGCTCGGTAGAGCATTGACATACCTTACGATGTATAGCACACTTGGCATGGTGGTGAGTGCGCTGTTCTCTGTTATCTTACGGCTTCGTTCGGATGCTGTGTGTGGCGTTTGAGTGTGATATGAGATTTGACCATGAACGTGTTGCTCATTTACCTTCTTCCATCCATTCTTGATGTCTAGGTGCGCTACAGCTATGGTGTACGTCTTCTCGCCAAGGCAGATACCATCCTCGTGCCACCACAGCCCGGAGATGGAACAATCACCGAACGCACACCGCTCCTCCCCCCAGACTCGCCTCGTTCTCTCAGCAACCACATACGCGGTTTACCGTCTACATCGACCCTCGCCGTCTCTTCATCGCCGAAAGTGTCTCCACCCTCTTCCCCCGAGGATTCGCGTCCATCCACACCACCATACCGTGCCTCAAAGCTTGTTGACTCTCCACAACCCATCGCCCATGGTTTACCAGAACTACCTACCGCACAATCCAACCAAAGTGGTGTATCAGTGGTCTCCACGCGGCCGTTCGCGGTTAGACGCAACACAACCTTCTACAACTCCTTCCCAAACAGTCCCAATCAGAGCCGGACAAATTTGGGGGTGTATGATTCGACTACAACAACCGACTCGGAAAGCGATATAGAGGAGGACGGCCGACGTCTGCGAAGAGGTGAAGATGTCGAAGGTCTACCGACGACGACACAACCCCAGACTCCATCGCTTATGAGCCGGATATCGAAGCGGCTATTACGCTTTTGGGTTGCGCTCAACAATTTCATGACTGTTCCTCTCTGGTCCGCACTTCTTTCGCTGTGCGTGGCGTGCATCGAACCCCTCAAACACGCCCTCGAGGTCCATCTCTACCCAATCAACGGCGCCATCGACCGCGCAGGGAAGTGTGCGGTGCCAATGACGTTGGTCGTACTCGGGGCGTACTTCTACGTTCCGCCACCTGACGGTGCAGATCAGAGCAAGTCGACGAAGAGGAAGTTGACCAAGAAGGATAAGAGGGAGATGAGCGCGTGGCAGTATATTCTGCACGTGCTGCATATCAGTAATTATAAACGATCGGCAACGCCAGAGGAGGACAATACGCCCAAGCCCAAGCCTGGAGAGACAAAGACGGTGATGTTGGCTATCCTCGCGAGGATGGTGATTACGCCGATTTTGCTAGTGCCAATTATGGTGTTGGCGACGAAGTTTGACTGGCATAAGGTCTTCGATGAGTGAGTTATATCCCCCCGTCTTTGTTTTCTTTCATATCACACAAGTACTGACTCGACTCCCCTCCTTTGTAGCCCAATCTTTACAGTGACCAATACCATCCTCCTCTGCTCACCCCCAGCCCTCACACTCGCACAGATCACCGCTGCCGTGTCTGGCGATGCGTTTGAGCGACTCATTAGCCGGACGATATTTTGGAGCTATTGTGCGGTGACACCAGTCGTAACAGTGGGGAGTGTGTTGCTGGGCTTGTGGGTCGTTGATGCGTAGGACTGAATCTCTGAGGGAGAGTTGATGATTTCGTGCCTACCTTTTACAATACTTAGACGTTTTGGGGCTTATTCTTAGTGCATTTGTATTATATTACATCTTCACAGCTTTGTTTCTCGTTCTGATGCCTGGGTCGTTTGACCTCATTTTTGGATCCTCATGTCGTCCCAGTTGCCACAACATACATTTCCTCGCTTCTTTCACTCCTTTTCTCATCCGTGTTGATTTCGCCTCTCATTCTTTCACATTTCACTTCATCGATCTCGTACTCGAATACACCTTTTACAGAAAGTACCTTACTTAGTGAATTCAAACTGATAGAACTCCTGTATTAATGCACAAGCCTCTAAAAACAAGCACAATAAGATGGCGGGCGTCGTTGATGGATGCTGCACATTTTGGAGGCAGGTTTGAGTCAGGCAGCCCAGCGTCCATGGACTTCGGAGTTTTGAGCTTGTCGCAAAGTTTCATTCTGTACACCTCTGCTTTATTTACTATGGAATCAGTAGTTAGGATATGAGTATGTTCCTACGCGTTGGTCATTCTACAGGTACATCGCTGATCACAGATTCTTTCTTCCTTCCTTCCTTCCCTGCCCACGAATTACGCCGGGCTTGAATTTTTTGCCTTGGCTTGGCTGCATTTGCTCGACGGATATGTTCTTTGATGTCCCATACCCTGAGCGTGCCGTCGTTCGAGCCAGCAACAACGCACACACCATCGGGCGAGAACGCAACGAAGTTGATCCCCTCACAGCCCTCGAGTGGCTGTCCTATTTGTGTACCTGTCCCTGCATCCCAGATGCGGACCGTCTGATCGTTGGCGCCCGAGACGACATACTTGCCATCAGGTGAGAATGCGACAGACATGACGTAATCACTATGTCCTCGGAGTTCTTTCACCTGCTTTCCGGCCTCCGCATTCCAGATGCGGACAGTCTGATCGTCGGCGCCCGAGACGACAAACTTGCCATCAGGAGAGAATGCGACAGACATGACGTAGGCATAATCATTGTGTCGGAGTTCCTTCACCTGCGTTCTCGCCTTCGCATCCCAGATCCTCACTGTTCCGTCATCCGCGCCGGAGACGACACGCTCCCCATCAGGAGAAAACGCGACAGACCTGATCCAATCGCTGTGTCCTTGGAGTAGTCCCACCTGTGTTCCTGCCTTCACATCCCAGATCATGACTGTTTCATCAGTCGACCCAGAGACAACATAGTTGCCATCAGGCGAGAATGCAATGGATGTGATCTGGCCGTTGTGTACTCCGAGTTGCTTTTCCACCTCCGTCTCCACGGCATCCAGCTTCCCGCCCAACGCCTCCGTCCGGAAGAGCCAAAGGGCCCCATTACTGAAAGCAGAGACGACTAGCTGGCTATCAGGCGAGAAAACAGACGTCGATACGCTTAATGCCATGAATCTCGGTGGTCCTTCGGACTTCCACTGTGGCCCAGATATGCGCTCCCATTGTTCCACATCCCAGATCTGGACTGTTGCGTTGTTCGAGAAGGAGAATAGTTGCGTGTGATCAGGCGAGAATGAGGGGTCTACTCTTGTATCGTGATTGTTCGAAATAACCCGGAACGCTTTGAAGTGAATATCTCAGTCGCTCGTTTAGGAATGAATAAATTGGGCATTTCTTCACTCACGAGTCGTAAATTTGGCCATAAATTCTCGTGCTGGCTCTTGATAATTCCCGGTGTCCATAAGGTCTGACGTAGAAGGCTTCATCTCCATTGATGAGCGCAGCTTCGGCTGCGAACCCTCCAGAGTCTTCAAGACAGACTCTAATAGACGACCTCTAGCTTCGGGCTGCAACTTTACTTTCTCGTCCAGCAGCGCCTCTGTCACTGCATCGTACACTGCTTGCTGGCCATCGACTGAGCCAACAGAACGTCAGCCTGGACGAGTGTTTGTAATTCAGAAAACTTACCCGATGGTGTATATTCACCCAAACCTTCCAATGAAGAACTTGGTTTGTCGATGAAGCGTCTGACGATGTCCCAGGTGTAGTCCTTTAAATCACGCTCCAGCCATTTATGCCGGAGTTCCGTTTGAGATTCATCACGCAGATCTCCCCAGAATCCGTCTTCGTTGACCGCTGAACGTGCCTTTGGGATATATTCCGTATTGTCTGACAGCACAAAGGAGGTATGAATCCTTTGACCGGGGTGAATTTTGCGGCTTGACCCAAGGTGAGGCCTAATTAAATTGATCGTTGAGTGAGTTATACTGCACAATTTTGAAGAGTTTACCAGCGAGTAGCAACTCTTCCGTCCACCCTTGAATATGTCAACCGCTTGAGAGGAAGGATCTCGAGTGGCCACCAATGCCATGTGAGAGATTCTTTGAACTGCACTTGCTCCTTACGAGAGACAGTAGGGCGCTGGAACGGCGCCGTTCGAAGACCGAGGGCCCTCGCCTCAAACACCATCCACCTCAGCGGCGGCCTGCTACGATTCATGTCGGCGTTTGCAGTGTTTCCCCCTCCTCTAGACGCCCGGAGATAATCAACTTCCATTTGGGTCCCAAGAAAATAACTTTACTTACATATCCGAGTGCGTCCCCGCGAACCAGACTTCTAGCGTGTGTTCGTGCTTTACTAAATCTTTCTTCTTGGCCTTTGGGATCCCACCAGCCTTTTTTTCGATGGGCGAAACTGGGATATTGTCTGAGGGTGGGTCTTCGTTATCAGGGAGTTTAACAGCTGACGGCGCATCGGTCGTTGTGTTTTTCCCAGATGTTGTTTTCCCTCCATAAGCATACTCAGGCAGGAATTTAACTCGCCGCTCATCGAGTGCCAGCGCATGGCGAAAATAACAGACGTGTTTCATTCCGTCAATCGTCCCGGGAAGCATATGCGTTCCACGTGCGATGCCAATTGATGACACCGTGTCCCTGGGCATTCGTCATAAATTTTAAAATAATCGAGGTAAAATAAAGCATACCAAGCACCAACAAAATGCACTTTCACATCCTTATGCGAGAAGGCCCTCTTGAAACGTTCAGCCATCGTGGTCTTTTCCTGCAAAGATCCAATTTGAGGTGCTTCTGTACTATCTTCGTTACTTCTTGGGTCTGCATAAAGCTCGTATGCACTGGCAGAGGTCAATCAATGAGGGGAAAGGCGCACGATATTTGAATCTTACAACGGTATCTGCATCTCATTTCCCTTATGGATGAGGCCGACCTATATTGTCCCAAAACCGTTAGAAGTATCCGTCTGGACTAGAGTAGTCATACCTTATCGATCATGGCCGAGAGTACGCGGACCTGGAAGGCGCCACGGGAAAATCCTAGGTTTCGCAGTATTAGCTGAGACATAGTCAACATGTTGATTCAACATACCGAAAAGAAATATACGGTCCTTGGGCTCATAGTTGTCCGAAAGCCAACGATATGCGCCTAAAACGGTTCGTTCGAAGTCCCTGAGTACGCCAGGGTGCATGAGCGTGGGATGAGGAAACCTCCAAAACCACTAACCACGCGATCGCTAGATCAATCTTATGAAAAAGAACCTGCTTGTAGAATTTCAACGACTTCCACGAAGGACGAGCGTATGTTCCGATGCCACTGTTGTACCAAGTTTTCTGGTTGTCCTTGACTTCTTTCAAGATTAAGTTGTACATTTCGATAACATTCGTGTTCTTTCAAACACTTCAGAAAACCGTGCTCCTAGATTGTCGAACACAGACCTTTTCTCCAAATTGGTTTGAGGTGCCATCTATGCAGATGATGAGGTTTCTACTACCCTTTTCGTGGTTGCATATTGAGGGTTCCGACCGGGGTGAAGGATCGTCAGAGGCAACCTTGCTTGTTGCGGCCTCTGCGACTGATATCAAACAAATTAGTTTGTTCTTCGCATTGTATAAGCGGTGTGCTCACATTTCTGTTCCCCAGCAGGTTTGGAGCGTTCTTTCTCTGTCATCGAGAGACGAAAAGGAAGGATGGCGCTCTAGGGGGACAAAGCGACGCTTGCGCCTATGTTATAACATACCAAGATGTCTCTATTAGGCAATCTTACGGCATTATGTGAGTTCTTAATGCAATATGTTGGCGCTCCATTTGACATTTGACAACTTTAATTAGCAGTCAAATAGAGTCTAAATCTAGCCTGAGGTCCAAACTTTCCGAGATTTCTGAGGCACACAGCACACATAATTGCTTGATATTCCAGATCACTCGTTCTCTGGCAATTGCAGTGAACCCCGACTGGAAGGGGAGGAAATAGGCGCTCGTTGATTCGAAGCTAGCTGAGATGAATCAGGTAGGTACGTCCACACGTTCACACTGTCTCTTAAAATAAACCTCTTTCTCTCACAGGCAAAGCCACAGGGGTGTTTCGCGCTTAAAAGCTTAACAGTTTAGCGCTTGCGTTCAAAGGAGTTAGTAGTCGCTTGATATACTGTACCAATTTATACGGTGGTAACCGTAATACGCAACAAGCAGTTTTTTTTTTTTATCTATCTGACCATTGCAACGCGTAACGGACCACCGTTATGCTCAGGCCTTAAAGATTCAAAATTGTGTTATTGGGCGCTTAAATGTCCTCCCAACATGGTAAAATTGGAGCGGTCCGGTGCTTCGGTTGCTAATATAAAAACAGAATGATGGTCTGGCAGTTTCCACCATACAAACCGATACAGCAGATCGCCGATTCCTGTAAGCCTCTTGTGATGGACGAGTTCAGATTTAGTAGTGGGAGTCGTCGTGCCAGCAGAACAAACACCGGACCCAGAATTTCCTGAGTTGAGTACGCGCGGACTGTCGGCGCTTCTTTATTCTACCACGACGATCTTCTTCAACCCTTATCCACGTCAAAATGTCCGAGGAGTTCGTTCTAAGTATCCTTCTGATACCACCTGGCAAGATCCACTGGTGGTCATCTCAAAGTCTAATATAAGGAGTTGAAGGAGGCGGATCAAACTTGTTGAAAGGCAGGGATATTCACAGGTATAATCCGTTTGAGGTCATCATTCAAGTCAATGGTGCGTGTTAGGGTACGTAGCAAGGGTGTCCCGGCATGTTAGGCTATGACCCGGTTACGGGGAGGGGTCCCGCTGGAGGCTTAAAAATTTTCAGTATTTTTGGACTGTAAATCCCGAATTTCCCGGCGTGGGCAGAGGGCGGATGCCCAAAAGTGGCAGGGGAGTTTCGCTCTTCACTGGTAAATAGAACGAGTCGAAAAGAGAATTCATGGTTGTAGTCACTTTTCAGACTCTCCAACCGCACCAAGTCTAGACTGAGTACTAGGCCATGACGGCGAAGAAGGTACACAATTGAGTTTTTACCAATTTACACAATGATTTCGAGCTAAGTCCTCAGAAATCCAAATCAACGAAGAATGGGGCACCACTGGCACTCGTCATCTCGGAGAAACATACCACACGGCACGTATTTCTGTGAGACGGCTGATTTTATTTAAGAACAATTCTTTTCAACGCGTTCAACACGTACTAATATATCACTCGTTTTAGGGACCCAGTTGCAATTATCCCTGAGATTGGGATCAGTAGCGATGACCAGATAGACGAAGGGTGGCTCAGGCTCTGAGTCGGATAGTGAAACAAGTAAGGTGTCAGAAGTCGATGAGTCAGACACTTTGTCAGATTCTGAATCACACGAGTCCAATGCTGAAGGTTAGGCGCGCAATACCCATGAGACGAACGGTGAGTTATTTAAATACAGGTACCCAGGTAATTCTAGGTCCCCGGTGCTTGCTTGCGAGCAATCAATCCGAGTTCACTAAATTTGCTGCACCAACTTGTCTCGGTCGTAAACGGAAGACCCGGGAACTGAGGGAATTTTCAGTGTGTGTTTGTGGGACACTTGTAGAGGAGAGTGCTAGGGTTTTGGCCTCAGTAACAGCTGTGAATTGCGGTTTGATGGGTATGAGACGGAATGGGTATGTCATCCTAGTTATTAGCTTTTGGTCAACGTCACTAATGGTCGGTCAGCTTCACCAGGATTGTGTTGATGTGACAACTGGTTTGCGACGTTGGCGCTGTGAGATTCATGCGACAAAGAACACACACCAATAGTTAGAGTACGCTCCTGCGCCGCAGACACACCCCTTTCACCCTGAATATTGCACAAAAAAACATCGGCCCTATGTTTTCTATCACTGCTAGCACGGGACTATTGTGGTCGATTAAAAATGTTTTCGAAAATGTTTAAAAAAAGTCAACATTTTAGGGGTGATTTTACCTGATCCCGAAATCGATTGACAACGATGAGTCTTGTGAGTGAGAAAATTCTACCATAAATCTTACCTTTATTATTAGTTTTTAGTGCCCATAATATGAAGAATTTGATTTTAATTCCGAGACCGTCTAACTTGTGACGCAAATCCTATTGTTTCCCTCCTGATTGTTGTGCACGCAGCATGTCACATTTTGTGGAAGTTTTATGCGACGTAAAATATATTAACAACTTTTTCAATTCAGTTTGGCATGGAAATATTTTTGATACTATTGTCTTGTAGA
>Ga0247735_1000619_pt1 | contig 13856 bp, 17 predicted proteins | sample UWRJL178409R2_FD_180934 | JGI IMG/M metagenome (GOLD analysis project Ga0247735, IMG submission 180934) | Plant litter microbial communities from Arlington Agricultural Research Station in Wisconsin, United States - UWRJ-L178-409R-2 | ecosystem: Environmental > Terrestrial > Plant litter >...
CGAGAATGCAAAGGTTTGTCTGGAGGCTGTAACCAGCTTTTATCCATTGAAGATTAGTGTGGAAAAATATCATCGTAAGAGGTGCGAAACATACGATATCGATAGAGGTCATATTCCTGTATTAACCGGTCAGAAAAATAATTTATTCATAATCGTTTCTCCGCATACATGGTGATGATGATGAAGCTCCATACGGCGAGGGTACCCCTTTGGCCTAGGCTGTTGAATATAATCTGAGAAGCAATTAGTATATTGATGTTCAAATAGTATAATCCACCTGAAGTTGGTGCAGCAGATGCCAGCTCGGCCATGGATAGAGCTACGGTCATAAGGAATGAGCAGCACACCGCCCACTAGTCGGCTGTTAGACGTGTGGGTTCATGATTCGAGAATGTTCGACACGCACTCCCCAGACCATTGCCACTGCGCCGCCGTTGGGGATAGAATACACCAGAACTGAGCTAACGGGGCATGTATTAGCCATGACGCCTTAAACAAACAGAGGAAGAGCTCACGCGATTGACTGGACGACACCGATAATGCTAAAGCTCAAGCCCATGAGCTCGATCCAATGGAAGTCCCTTTTCAACTCCTGCTTGTATCCGAGACTGGCTAGTAACTGCTCGTCCTTGGAATACTGAACCGAAGTCTCGTTATCATCGCTCTTGAGCGACATTGAGTAGACAGTTGGCGATCAAGTAAAAGACTTAGGAGAGGCTGAGGCTGACGTTCGCTAGTTATCGAGTGGTGAAAGGGCGCCTGATCGCAAGCTTTGAAGTTGTTGGGAGAAGGCGCTATGTAAGGAATAATCGGCGAAAGAAAGGCTAAGAAGTCAGATGGTGTAAATTAGCCACCACGACTGACAGTAGCAGCATGATAATCTTAATCATAATCCATAAATAACATTAGGTCCGCGAATGCCCGTGAAAGTCATACTTAGGGTGGAAACTCTGTTTTCTCATCCCAAATGACGGTTCACACTAGCTGTAGGCCGTATATGCAAGCGGAAGAAGAACAGGAACGCAGGTGCCAGTAGGAATAAGAACCAAAGAATTGAGGATGCCGGAAAGCCTGGGCTTTCAAAGAGAGAAGGCCGCGTATACGTAGTTGGACGAAGAGTCGGAACCGCCAGTGCACATCCATGTGGAGATATGGATGGGGAGGGTCATAACACGGACCATCTCTAGCGGATGGATTTGTGCGCTAAAAGACGAGGCAGTCGAGGAGACCCATTTTAAAAGTGTTATTGTAATGAGGCCTTGAAGATTGTAGCTAGTAGTAGGCTCAACTAAGCGACCCACGTGTGACGTCCACACGTGGACGGTTTTGCGTTGAGACTGCCCTTTCTACGGTCTACCACAAGTTATGTCCACAACCAACCCTACCTTTAAGGCTAAGCATCTTCCAGACGAAGATATTGGAGTTCACTGGCTGTCCAATCCCAATGTTGAAAAACTTGGTGGCAATCGTCCAGCTGAAGTATGTGAGACATGTGGCAAGGTAGACCGGCGGGATGGGGTCCGAATCATGAAATGTAAAGGAGTAAGACATTTTCTTACGATTTATACCAGTGAGGTAGGCTGAAAAGAAAATCTAGTGTATACAGGTTGGCTATTGCTCGCGAGAGGTAGATCTCAGTTATTCAAAGAATACGCTGATTTTCGTCTCACGTCGTGGATAGTGTCAATCCAAGGACTGGTACGTTTAGTGCGCTTTATCTCATTGCTTGAAACTTCAACAAGTCTTCAGGGAAAGCACATAAACCTGTCTGCGGAGGTTCAAAGGCGGTCGACGCAATTATGCCACTCATTCAGCATTTCTACAGGCACCCTCCTCTGTTGCACCACCTGCGGCTAGCGCTAATACTCAAGTCGCGGATGTTCCTCGATCCCGACCCGTCCTACTGTCTCAACACACAAGTTCGCCTGGGATTTCACCCAACCAACAGCGACGACGAAATTTCACTTTACACTGGCCCGTACACAGACCTCGACGAGTCTAGGGAGATGCCCGGAGTTCTTGAAGTTCGTGAAATCGGAGTTACGAGAAAGATCAACGCTTCCAGACCTCTATCTGTGTATGACGAATATACAGAGATCATGGTCCGCCTCTGGAGACAGGCCAAGCAAAAGGCCGACTCGCTTGGTCGGTGTGGGTTTCCGATCATGATCGTCGACTTCGAATATGAGCATCAAGAAATTACTCTGGGGATCGAGTTACCGCCCGATGCGATACTTTCCGTGTGGGGAAAGCCCATCCCGGACGACCTTAGACTGAAATTGCCAGAAGACAACAAAGATGACACGGAGACTCCCGCGAAGCTGGTTAGCGGGCATTGGAATGGATATGCCGACTATAACAGGTGAATTCACCCTTCACCTTCTTAATGGTCATAGTCCCTGATTCAAAGTACAGGAACCTGGAAAATTATGCACCTGAAGCAGAAAAAGCCGACTCTGCAAAGATTACGCAACATGTGTTAAAGTCAGTCCATTCCAATCATTCATCGTCCATTGTTAACACACCTCTAATTTTATTTTAGCTTGATCCGGGCCTACATCAAAGAGGACAGGGATGAAAAACTTGGGCTTCGGGGCGTTCTCAGCGAGACAGACAAGGAACTTATTCGAGTCAAGGGCCGATTCATGAAGAGACGTCGAGATTAAAGCGAGTTTGAACGAAATCGCTCTGCGACATAGCTTTAATGTCCCAATTCACAATCAAGTAGTCCACGAAATCTTTATTGAACGTCTTCTCGCACAGCGACGCTGACTATTCATGGCCACGCTCTGCTAAGCTTCGCGATCAGAATAGCGTACAATCCCATAATGAAGATAGCTGACCGGAACTTATTAGTAAAAGAGACTTGACCGAGGAATTGACTTACACGATCTGAGAACAAAAGGTCCGACGGACTTATGACAGTCGAACTTCAGCGTTGTCAATTGCTGTTGACTTCTTGAGCATTTGACTCACGCTAAATTTCCTTGGTTTTTTTGGTGGGTAACGCCTAGTATTGCGGTCCTGAATTCATCTAGTAATATGTTGGATACGAGGTAATTCAACGAGGCATATCATAGAGAAAAGAAACAGGAGAGAATCATACCTTCCATTGTGACCCAATGTTCTGACTACGCGCGGTTGTTCATTTCCGCTCGTCCATCTATGCTGTTCTGTATCGGAATCCTAATCTTCGGAACGGGATTTTACGTTGGGATCTTTGATCGCGATGGAGTTTTATTCTCCCCCATCCACGATATGTTTGAGGCTACCAACGTATTTGTTCGCGTCGCTCGCAGCCTTGCCTGTGAACTCTCCGTATGCGACCCAGGTGTTCACACAACAGTTCGCGTGTTGACGGACGAAGAAACCAAGAATCTCACCGGCCAGACTAAATACCATTCCGCCGTAGTTTCCTCTGGCGGTGACGAACCACGAGAATGGTGCACTATTGGATTTCCTATCTGGACCTCCCTTTCTTTTTTGGGTCGCGCGACCAACGTTTGGCGGGTCAAAGAGTACTTTATGAACGATAACAAGCTGCCATGTCTAGTGTTGCCGCGAGCTGAGTTGAGCGGAACTCAAGCTGGCAGGGTCGTCGGCTTGAGTTAACTTAAGCGAAACTTGAGCTAGCTCAGAGCTCATGCCCAAATAAGGTAGACCAACACAGAAAGCCGTCGCCCGTCGATTGTGTTGAATGGTGGGGGATATTTCGACGAATTAACTGTGCTATAATTTATGCTATGTCGTTTAATATGAAATGGAGAAGAAAAGGTGAGTAGAAGCGGCACGGTTGATCGTTTAAACCCATCGACGGAGTGAAGAACCTTCAATAGGGGCAAACGTGATGGCAGTCCTCCGTCTTTTGTCTTCTGGGTCTACTCGTGGCTCATGGAGTTATTTAATGTATGATAGTTAGTGTAGTAGATGAATAAAACAAAAAACTGACTGTAAATATTCTATTTGGTGGTCAGAGCTGACGATCCGTAGGATGCTCAAGTCGGACAGCCCCCCCATGCTCTGATAATTGTGTAGTACATATAGAAGGCTATTGGAATTTATTAGTAGCGAGCTCGGCAGCTGCGCGTATCTATAATGGACTCGCCCAAATTTTCGTGTACACATGCTATTTAGATGTAGGCACCGTATATAATCGTAGCTACATCAATTGTACCAGCGCTCGTTTGCACGAAGTCCCTCGACTTCTCGCTCTCCTGTTGATCCCGCCTCCTGGATTTCAATAAAATCTACAGTCAAAAATCTCACCTTCCGAAAGCCGTAAGTATTCCACATTCATGGCTTTCACTGCCTACTGGCACCGGATTTAAGTCCAATGCGCTCAATTGGACGGTCCCCTTTGTACTTGGTCCATGGCCTGCCAGGTGGTCCTTCGGGGTGTATGTGTACGCTGCGAGAGGCTCTACCATACATTCCATACCATAGAAGTTTTAATTCTTGAAACTTAAACGCGGTTTACAAGCTGTAGTGTAAGTACTTCAATACACAGATACACAGACGCATCGGAGCTTTATCCCGAATAGGCCGCGCGTGCAGCGCGCAGGACCCTGGTTGTGAGCCGACAGAAATGGGAAGGCGCTCAGGCACCAACTTGAGCTCTGGCTCAACTTTGCACAGCTCAAGTTAGCTTGAGCCACCGCATATAGTTAGACTCAAACTTGACCGAGCTTAAGCCTTGAGCGGCTCGGGCTTGCGGCAACACTAGGTTTAATTATATTTTGGCACAAAGTTGCTTATTCAGGAAGGAATTCCGAATAAACCTGCTATAATCAGCCACGGATTATGAAAGGTCCAATGCTGAGAAATTAACATTAACAATCTAGGGGAAGATCAGAGTTTGTAAATGAACATAATGAACTCCTGAGCGTCTGTACGGACTTACAATCATGAGTTCCTTCTCATTGAATAATTTTGACGGCGTACAATTCTGAATGGAGTAAATATGGCTTTGGATGAAGTTAGAATACCAGTACTCACAAAGGGACCTTGGCGAATTGGCAATGGGTAAGTCTATCTCGCGATTTTTCCGATTAGCCCTCAAAAGAAACCAGTGCAAGCGCCTCTTTTCGCTCGAGATGGTGGCCCTGGTATATGAGCTGACGGCTGCCGACCCCTTGGAAACCCTTTGGGTCTGCTGTCTTGTGGGAAGGAATTGCTCCCAATATCTGGAACGCTGGCGTCCACATGTATCTGGGATAGCACTGCCTTAATGTAACTAACGTTGAGAAGCGGTGGATGAACTCCTCCGTTGGTTGAGACTCTCGGCCCACACCCGTCGGATGTCTCAAGGGGATGAAGGTTATCAGCGCTTAATTCTAAATGGGGTAATGACTGAAAATGAAGAATTTATTCGAGTGTTCGGTCAAGTCGGTTAGAGAGTCGGAAGCTCGTACTGTGTTGAATGGAGCGCCCGACTATCTAAGCGTTGATGAAATGAATTTGAATTGGATAAGCATCGGGTTCCATCAGCGTCGAAGTCTCACCGGTGTTTTTAGATAGAGAGCGCACCGCGTCGTGAGTGCTTCGATTTTGATATGCAGGGAGAATCATCGCTTGGGATTGTCTGTGATGATTGTCAGTGTTGGGCGATCGCCTGTGTTATGGGCGTCTGCTGTGTTTGGTCACCGGTCACCAGGGACTCTGCGACATGTTGCAGTGGAACTTCAAGTTTGCATTCTCAATGTACCTAGTAGGGTCGCGCGTAGTTAAAAGAGAGCTAAATTTCACCGTTATTCCTCAGCCAAGATTCCCATTCACCACATCCAGTACTCCCAGAACTCCAAATTCGACTCCGTCTTATTACGCAAACTTTTCACTCACAGATAATCATCTTAATTACGACGATGAAGTTCACTGCTCTATTGTCTCTCTTCGTTTTCGCTGGCGGTGCTCTTTCCCAAGGATAGTGAGTGTAGTAATTTAGTATATTTGCATCCAACCTGAACGCTGACAATGGCTTAGTTATGACGTTGATGAACTCTCGGTTCGCGAAATGCGCGAGGAGCTAGTTATCCGTGCTCTTGAACATGTCAAGCGTCAAGCTGAGGACCATGTACGTTCCTCTACTGCTTTCCGCAATGTGTTCGCCAGAGCTGATTCATGGCTGATAGGTTGACTTTCTCACACGCGCTCTCGCGGACCTTGACAGTGAACTTTACATTCGCGAAGAATGGGGCAGCGGGAAATTTAAAATGGACCTCAGTCACTACCACACAGCGGTCAAGCCCGAGATCATCAAAGCCTTCAAGGCCCATGGTGGTGGCACTGGCGACTTTGAATACAAAGTTTCCAAGAAAACTGCTAAACGGAACTTCAGCGTGTGCGGTACAAACCCTGACTTCCATGTCGACAAACACGGAGACGTTACACCTAGTGCGGTAGAGCCTTCTCTGAAAGCCAAGGGACTTTGCGATGGGGTAAGAATTTTTGATCTCGTTCAAGCGTTATTCATCATGCTTACGCTTGAATCGTAGAAAATATTTGTGCTCGATCTGAGCGCGTTGTTGACACAACATGCCGGCAAGTAGCTACCATGTACGACCTTTACTTATATATTTATCTTCGTTCACGGAATTCGCAATTAAATAATGGTTCAATGGTATCTTTAAATACTTAGTATTCAAATTGACTGAGCTAAAAGCCTTCAATCAACCGTCTCCTAACTCGATATCGAGGTACAGTTGAATAGCTCATAATGCATACCGTTTGTCCCCCCGCCAAATTTCATGACATCTCAATGCATAATGAGATTTATGCATTATGAGCACGTATTTTGGCTGGCAGAGGGTGATGTGGTTCCACCAGCTGCTCGTGCAGTATGAGATTTTCATTGGCAAGGTATGCATTATGAGCTTATGCATTATGAGCTAGTCTACTGTAGTCAAATTTACAGACCAAGTTCAACCAATTCTCCTGGGCCTGGCAGTGATCAGGTTGCTTACATAATCCTCTTTGTCGACCTGCGGCATGCGCTCGAGCTCTTTGAAATCACCACCACTATCAACGAGATGCCTTCCTGTGAGACAACACGATCATACATGAGAATGACTTTCTTATTTATCTGCCCTTAGTCGCAGATTTGAAAGCCAAAGCAGCAGGGGTAACCACTGCCGGGGTTGAAAAGATGCAAAACGTGAGAGATAGGAACACAAGGTTTGTTGAGGACATTGTATTCCGTATCCTTTGCTGACGAGATCTAGTGTTCCTATGGCTAAGACCAATTGGGATCCTTACAGCGGGGCCCCACCACCGCCTCCACCGCCTCCTCGAAGTTTGGTAAATCAGAACACTAAGCCAAAGGTCGCACCTCTACCACCACCACCGAGCAGGACGACCTCAGCAGCTTCCCCGTCGTTAAGTCGCGGGGGTTCGTCTGCATCCGCGTCGACTTCTACTTCACTCGGTCGTGGGGGCTTATCGGCTCCACCATTACCAACTCGGTCTCCCAGTTCGTCGACTCCACTCCCACCTGCAGGACGCGAGATGCCGACTGCACCACCTCCAAGATCGTCGATAGCCTCAATGCAGAAGATTACGCCAGAAAATGCTGCACCACCACCCATTCGTCGATCCACGCGTCCTGATCGCCCACAAGCGCCGCCCGCTCCACCTATAGCCGTGGACATCGATTGGACCAATCTCTCACCCGAGGATAAAGAGGTCTTCTTTAGCTGGCTCGACGAATTCTTTGCGAATTTCAGACCACCTACAACCGTGAGGGGAAGACCAAACTAAAGGGGCAGACGAATACTACATCATTCCATGGTAAGTGCCTTGAACTCGCCTTTGTTTGGCTGTCACTCAACCGATCGGCCATATTTACAGAGCGATTCCAGCGCGTTAGAACGTCCATCGTTCGGTAGTGCTTGATCATGTTACTCTTCATGACTTCGATGATTTAATCATGGCCTTTGCTCAGAGTCATCATCCGCCTTTTCAGCCCTCTCACATCCTCCTGCGACGAAATACGATTCTTCGGCCCTCGAGATTGCCCACTACTTCTCTCCATCAACAACTTGGACTGGTCCTTGGTACACTGCATCTGATGGGCCTGTACTCCCTCCTCCGCTCGCAGGCGACATAAACCATACTTATACGAGTTCCTGGATATCTCGAGGATCGAACAAGACCATACACGTTGGTATCCTCTTCTCTGACCTCAGTTTTTTTTGGGGCTCCATTGATTTCGTCACGACCAACCCCGAAGACCCTAGGACAACTAAACGCAGAGCAGTATTCTTACCTTGTCCGAAACCTCTAGGAAGAGAGGCTTTAATCGACGCGCATGTGGTCTATGGGGAGACGATTGCTCTCTTTGCTGAATCATTCGTGGGAACGGGCCAGTATTGTGCGCGCGGCGAGTGTTGGGATCTGGCCAACGAAGCTCTCAAATACTTCGACGACTATGACTATATCCCCAAACCTGTCCCCAGTGTCAGCCGCACGCATGGTCATCTCATATTCGAAGGACGTGCCTACGGTGGATGGATGCAAGGCAGGTGGAGAGGTGGAGACGATCGCGTCCGGCGTGGCGACATTGTGGAGTGGCGAAGAGCACGGGTCGGCATCAGTGGTGCTCAACGCAGTTACACAACGTTAGGTGACCCAGATCACACCGCGATTATTATCAGGGATACTGTACCCTCTGTGTCACCTCAAGACGGGGCTACCTTGCGGCCGGGTGATCTAGGTGTACTCGCTGTGGTCGAGCAAAGTCAAGGCAGACCACCAGAGCGCAGAGATTACAACTTGAACTTCTTCGAGAAGGGGGAAATTTGGATCTATCGGCCAGTTGGAATGCAATCATATTTGGGATTGTCCGCTATTACAACAGCACCGCCTCTGGGTCTGCAAGGTCTGCTAGCTCTGTAATTAGAAACAAAGAAGATTTGTACGATTGTGTCATGATTTTACCACTATTCATTTTATGTAGTCCAATGTGTGACTCAGAAATGAATTTGAAAATACTTTTGCAATGCATTGATTTGAACTTCTAGGATGCATCGATCAATCGACCACAGACAGTGGCCGAATTTGGGAAAAGTTCCCAAATGCGGTAATGCATCCGTTTCAAGCTCAAAGCATATTTCCGTTCCAGCGCGGTTGGTAGCACCTCTTGGAGTTTATGGCCAATTATCTAGGCATTTGTATTCGCAGACGATCGTGGAGGCACCTGAAGTTGCACTATAAATAATATTAATGGTGTATGTCAATGGCTGTACCAGACCGGGTGTGTAATATATAAATATGATATCTCTGAGTCAACACCTAATCCAATTCCTCAACATCCTCAACATCACGACGGTGGTGACCTGGGCTTGGGCTTCGGCCAGGCGAAGGTGAGGGACTGCGTTCTTTTTGTACATAAGAAATGAGAGTACTGTGCATGTCGACGCTAAAAGCTTTCTGTAGAGCAAATAGGTTCAGAAAGCACTTCTACAGTTAAAATTTCAAAGGGATATTACCTTGGTGCAAATACCCTTTTTGTCGGTCCTAGAGCTGGGGTAAACCGTTCCGTCACGCTCGACGTGGAAGTCGGGGTTGTTGCCGCACTTGCTGGAGAAGCCCTTGATCTTGTTCATCTCTTGAAGAATCTTGGGCTTCACGTCGCGATGGTAGGTGTGGTCGTCAATGACATATTTGCCTGACCCCCATCGGCGGTAGAGGACGTTGTCGAGCTTGTCAACAGCGCGTGCAAGGAGATCGGCCTACAAGATTTGATGAATATCAGCTTGCCGATATAACATAGAGTCGATACAAATTTACATGATCCTGAGCCTGTCGCTTGACGTGATAGAGAGCGCGAAGGACAAGGTCCTCACGTAACTCGCGAGCCGCGATATCGATATCGAAGTCGTCAATTTCGCGAGTAGCAAATTCATCGACGTCGAAACTGTGAGTGATTGTAAGCATCTAGCGGAATAGAGACGTAGAGAAGCAACAACTAACATTTCCTGAGCCAAAACGCTCCCGGTGAGGATGGCAATGGGGAACAGAGCAGTGAGCTTCATGATGGTTAATGTAAGGGGGTAACAGTGGAGGTAGGTTGATAGCATTAGCATGGTCGCACTACGCTTTTATATGAACCATATCTCTTCTGTCCCTGTGCTGCCGAAACGTTTGATGATATTGGAAAGATGTCACTTTACACTAATGATGGTATATTGTCCGCTAGAATCATCCCTAGAGAATCAAGCAGTATTTTACGTTTTCCCACTGTGGCTGTTCCAACAGTCACAGACAATATGTGAGTTGTCGGCTATACTTGAGAGTTTCTTTCACGACGCCTCAAGGGGCAACGAAGCTGGCTGTGACTCTGCGGCGACACTTTGAAGAAACCTCGCAGAAACCAGCATTGTTGCAGGACATGGTTGGTAAGATTCAATTGCCCTGAAATCTCCATTTAGAAATGTGTCTACAATTTGGGCTATCATCAGTCTTGACAACTCGACATTGAAGTGTGCACTTTGACCTCAGACCTGGGTTGAGTTATAGGGGATATGTTGCGACTATCGTGGGCCGCGGTACCCGAAATAAGTTTCGGCATTGTTTACTGAATACCTTGAAAGCTCGAAATTCACATGCCGCGCTCTAAATTGACGCCACGCCTGGGCGCAAGGAATGCAACGAGATGCGACCCCAAACTCACATCAGCAATAAGAAGATATTCTCGTACATCACGATAAAGTTAGTGCTCAGCGCACAGGCTTCCCTTAGTTGCGATCACCGCCCGAAGTTGCACGTAGACCGGAGGCCGAGCTGTGTCGTTCAAGGAGAACCTGGTTACCAGTCTACGTACATTGAAGATGTCGATTTTTATCATCATCTTTCAACGATAAAAGTTCCGCGAAATATCCAATGAACACACCATATTCTCGGCGAGACTATGGTGGAATTATAGTGGGCAAGATCGGTATAATAGTATTGTGCCTTTGTCTGCTAAAATTTACCATATTCATTGCAATATTAACATTATTTGCCCGAGAAATGTCATTTATATACCAATATTTTCACCATAGTCTTGCCAAGAATGTGGTGCTGTGCAGGAGATGGAGGTCATGTTTCAAAGTTCGTATACGTGCTTCGGTTGATCACTATCACTGGCTTCAACAACACGATATATATAGGTGAGTGCTTGAATGTCTGCACATTCTTTCTTTGATAGCCATGGAATCACTTGGTTCTGCACAAATTCATTCTCGTGCAAAAAGCCTAGTCCCCGCTACTTTTGCAGAATCGGTCGCAAAGTTTATTGAGAGTGGTCTTGTATAATAAAATACCTCTCCAACGAGGTCGGCTGGCTAGAATAGTGTTTTCGGGCGTTTCCCCATAGCCTCGTACCCAGCGTTCACTATAATAAGCCAATTACACTGATATATACTGTAGGTGGGCGGTGGAATCTTAGAGGGCCCAAATTCGTATAACTTCGTTAATTTTAACGCAAATGAAAACGGTCACGACATTTTGATCAGTTCATTGAAATGAGCAGTTTGACCAGAGGAATAAGAAATCCGGGTAAATTGATCGGTTGCATAAAAGTAGCGGTGACTAAGTAGGCCTTTTGCGCCCTAGGTTTAAGTGATTAGAAAAGGATTCACATTTGTTTCATGGATTGACGGCGGCAAAACCATATACAAATGCAAACTCATCCGACTACATCTTTGATTATTAGATCCGATACTAATTGGCATTCGATTAATATTGACAGCGCGCTTGGCGGTGTCACGAACTCTCTGAGCGTCGATCTTGGACAGAACGATATAAGCATACCGCTCACCAACCGACATCCACTTACACACCATCGATTCCTCTGTACTACAGAAACTATTATCGCACCCGGCAGCTCAACCTAGTCAAATGCCAGATTCCCAACTCACAGCATATCTTCTCGACAAATCCTTGATTGATTATACTATTACCGTCACCAGTGAAGCCCTACGATCCAACGACGCCCTTCAAGCCCAGACCAAGAAAAGGGCAGCTCATGCTCTCAAATTCTTCTTGGACACCCTTGACCCCTCGATTGACGAAGAAAACCAGCAACTTGAGACTTTCAAGACTTATCACGCAGCACTCAGCGGTACGTCATTTGCATCTGTCTGAAGTGGGCGCTTGGAAATTGAGGTACTTTCTGTAGATGCTACACTTGCTGCGAAAGTCCTTCAAGGGCTTCCAGTTCCTGCTGAGAATTCGCGCGCAAGTCAAGAGCCAACAGCATTCGATCTTACACCAGCGCAACGCGTTCTCTCCCTCGCCGACACTCTTGACGTCATCTTTACCCATATCCCACTCTTGACCAAATCAGATCGCGACACCTTCCACCATGCGGCCCTCACCTCGCACGCCTTCCACGGTGCAACTCAGCTCCGTCTTTGGAGACGACCCCGCGATTTGGACACTGTCGAGCAGCAGGTGCGGTTCGCCTTTGGCACCGCCATCTCGGGCGCAGTCAGCGACAGTCTCGGGCTTTATGTCAAACGTCTTCGCATTCGGATTGTCAAAGGGGGTTGGAACTTCCGACTGGTCGAAAAGATCGCTGCTCTCGCAACCGGTGTTGTCGACCTGACTCTGCATTGGGGTGACTCAGTAGACGGTCAGGAGCCTGTGACGTCTGCCTCGGTTGCATCCCTCAACACAATCCTATCCTCCTTCCCAAACCTCAAACACCTCTATCTCGGTAAATTCGCGTCTACACCCGAGGTAGAAGGAGAATTGAACTTCCCGTCGGGTGCCCACCTCCCATTTTCGAAGCTCGAATCACTCCAGTTGTATGACTTCCATTGGTACTGGCAGGCTATTGCGGCGGGACTGGGCGCTAACCTCAAGACACTCGATGTTGGCTATGGGACACTGATCGACAACGACCAATTAGTGGAACTTTCGGAGAAGCTCACTTCCTTGACCACACTGCGTGTTGGTTCCGGTATCCTTGAGGTTCGGCATATTCGGGTTCTAGTCGAAAGGCTACCAAGCTTGGAGCATGTCGATATCACGAATTACTCGGAAGTTGATGACGAATATGTCGTTGCAGCAATTCCAGTCTTAGCCAGTCTAGAGAAGCTGAAGGTCCTCAACTTTAATGGCGCTATTGGGTCGACGCAGCTCAAGGTCCTTGAGAATTCCGCCGCGCCGTTGGAAGAGATTTCGTTGAAGGTCAAAGTCGACAGCCAGGTCGCCGAAATACTGGAGAAGCTTTTGACGGCGAAGCGCGAGACATTGAAAGCGGTGAAGATCAGCTGCGAGGACAAGCCGATCGTCCCATCTGACAAGCTCGTCGACGCTCTGGCGGGAATCCCGAACCTTGAACGGATCCTGATCGACTTCGATGATTCACAACAGCTCTCGTCAACCTCGATTGGAGCATTATTGAAGCAGTGTCCTAAGTTGGAGCTGACGGACAGCTTGGAAGTGTTGGTGTTGGAAGATCCTCTATACGAGAATGAATACAGAGCAAGGCTGGAGAAGGAACGAGACCAGGATATTGAGGAAATGGGGGAAGACGTCCTTGGAAATTAACAGTATGAATGTAAGGGGAAGAACTGGAGAATGACTTGCTGGTGAAAATGTACATATTACTTGGAGTCTGCTTGCTAGAACTCGATGCTGTTAATTCAGAAGAACAATAGTTGCATATGCATTTGGGAATTGTTTATTACACGAATCTCGGGTCTTCATGCACGTTACGCTAATGAAGCCTTGATCATGGGAACTAGGTTCTGTTGAATGGCAGTATTCGACCGCCAGTCAGACCAGTCGTGTTTGAGCAGACCTGATTGCGGGATTAGCCAGATTTTGCGATCGCTCAAACGAACTGAGACTTACCCCATGTCTCTTCGTAG
>Ga0247735_1000621_pt1 | contig 13838 bp, 10 predicted proteins | sample UWRJL178409R2_FD_180934 | JGI IMG/M metagenome (GOLD analysis project Ga0247735, IMG submission 180934) | Plant litter microbial communities from Arlington Agricultural Research Station in Wisconsin, United States - UWRJ-L178-409R-2 | ecosystem: Environmental > Terrestrial > Plant litter >...
TAACAAGGGTAGATTTTCCGCTGCCGCTTTCTCCAACAAAAGCAATAGTTTTATTTTTTGGCACCTTAAGGTTAATTTTCTTAAGAATTGGAGTTTCCTTATAACTAAAGTCTGCGTTTTCAAGAACTATTCCTGTATCTAACCTGTCCATATCTACAGATCCGTTACTTTCTTTATTGTCTATCAATACTTTTTCAAAACTCGAAATATTATCCATAGATCCTGATACTCCCACAAACCCATTATAAGAAGACTGCATAACCATTAAGGAAGACAGCGCTCTATAGAAAAAAAGCATACTTATAAGGATGGTACTTAAAGACCCACCTAATAAACTTACCTGAATTAGGATTACACCACAAACAACAAGTATTAATAGCGGCTCTCTTGTAGCAGTAACTATAGCACTAAGTTTACCAATTTTTGTATTATTATGCTCAATATGTTCAATGGTTCTCAATAATTTTTCGTTATATCTACCCAGTAAACCTGTAGCTTTTAAATATTTAAAGCTATTAACATATTGTATAATAAGCCCCTGATAAAAATTACTTTCAAAAGTAAGTTTATCCGATGATGCTTTAGTTACCTTATATACTTTTTTATATGCAAGATTGGTTAAAAAACCACCTATACAAATAAGAACAGCAAACTTAGCATCAACAAAAAAGGCAAACAGCATGTAAACAATAACCATTACCGCCTGTTGCACAGTAGCAAAATATTGCTGGTATGCCATAGATAGCCTTGCTACTTCGGCAGAAAGAACGTTTTGACTAGTTCCAACATCAGACACTACAAAAGACTTATAAGACATAGAGGCCATAAGCCTCGTAAGCCTTTGGCGAACACTTTTAATAAAATATTGCCTAATAATTACTTCATAAGAACTACCTATAAATACCATCGCCCCTTTAAGAGCAAAGAAAACACATAATACTATTAATACGCTAATCAGGGTAAGCGGAAGCCCTACCGATTCCATGCCCTTTACCAGGAAATTTAAATTTCCTAAATTATCAGGTTTACCTTTGTTAGAACCATCTACCATTTGTAGTAGGGGAAGAAACATTGCTAAGCCAAAACCATCCAGGAAACCTACAGAAATATTTAAAGCAACCCTGATTAAAATTCTATACCCTAATCGTTTATAGAAATAGGCGAAATTTTCAAAGTATTTTATTACAAGTTTCTTTATAGTACTTTTTACCATATAATTGATATTGTTAAAACTGGCTGCACAATTGTTGTGTACAGCCAATTATCCTTCTAAGCACTCCTGCTGGGGTTTATTTATCCCTTTTAAATATCTTGATATCCGAAGCTACCATTTCCCTGCACAATCCTGCAAGGTCATATTGCGGCTCCCAGCCCAGTTGTGTTTTAGATTTTGTAGGGTCACCTATAAGTAAGTCAACCTCTGTAGGACGATAATAAGTAGGATCTACTTTTACAATAGCCTTTCCTATTAGCCCGTCATATATAGCCTGACCTGTTGCTGCTGTAAACACCTCTTCATTAATAGACTCTACAGTACCCACTTCGTTTTCGGCTTCGCCTGCAAAGCTTAAAGTAATACCCACTTCTGCAAAAGACATTCTAACAAAATCACGAATGTATGTAGTTACACCTGTTGCAATAACATAGTCTTCGGCAACATCCTGCTGTAAAATTCTCCACATAGCCTCTACATAATCTTTTGCATGACCCCAGTCACGCTGAGAATCAAGATTACCTAAATAAAGACAGTCTTGTTTACCTAACGCAATAGCAGCAGTAGCCATTGTAATTTTTCTCGTTACAAAAGTCTCACCTCTTCTTGGAGATTCGTGATTAAACAAAATTCCGTTACAAGCATACATATCATAAGCTTCACGATAGTTTTTAGTAATCCAAAACCCGTATATTTTAGCAACGCCATAAGGAGAACGCGGATAAAATGGAGAGTTTTCATCATAAAAACCTTTCTCATTTTTATTTTCCGCCAAACCACCATACAGCTCAGAAGTAGATGCCTGATAAATCCTTGTTTTCTTTTCAAGACCAAGTATCCTTACAGCTTCCAGTATCCTTAAGGTTCCTATACCATCTACGTTAGCAACATATTCCGGCGAATCAAATGATACTTTTACATGAGACATTGCACCTAAATTATAAATCTCATCTGGCTGAACTTCCTGGATAATACGTATAAGATTGGTAGAATCTGTTAAATCACCATAGTGTAATTTAAAATTCACATGGCGCTCATGTTGGTCTATATATAAATGATCGATACGTTGTGTATTGAAAGAAGAAGATCTTCTTTTAATACCATGCACTGTATAACCTTTTTCTAATAGCAACTCAGCTAAATAAGATCCATCTTGTCCTGTTACCCCAGTAATTAAAGCTGTTTTCATATACAAATATTCTGTTTTTGCTGTTATATCGTTACTTTTTTTACATTATCTATATTTTGTAAAAACCATTCGTAGGTTTTACTAATACCTGCTTCTAAATCTAATTCGTGTTTCCAGCCCAACTCATGCATTTTAGAGATATCCATAAGTTTTCGTGGAGTTCCATCCGGCTTTGTGCTATCCCAAATTATTTCGCCCTGGTGGCCTGTAATTTTTTGTATAGTCTCTGCAAGATGTTTTATTGTAAGATCTTCTCCTGTACCCACATTATACAAATAATCAGGAAGTTTGTTCTCTAAAGCAAAAACAACAGCTTTTGCCATATCGTCTACAAACAAAAACTCCCTCATAGGTGTACCGCTACCCCAAAGCGTTACGGGAGTATGACCGTTCTCTTTAGCCTCATGAAACTTACGAATCATTGCAGGAAGAACGTGTGATGTATTAAGATCAAAATTATCATGAGTACCATAAAGATTTGTAGGCATCATGCTTACATAATCTTTACCAAATTGTTTTCTTATTGCCTGGCATGCCTTAACGCCGGTAATTTTTGCAATCGCATACCATTCGTTTGTAGGCTCCAGTGTATCTGTAAGTAAATATTCTTCTTTAAGAGGCTGTGGAGCCAGTTTAGGATAAATACAAGAGCTTCCTAAAAATATAAATTTTTCAACATCATTTTTAAGTGCCGAATCGATAAGATTACTTTGTATTTGAAGATTTTCGCTTAAAAACTGATACGGATAATCATTATTTGCAAGTATACCCCCTACGCGGGCTGCTGCATCTATTATAACTTCCGGTTTTTCTTTAGCAATAAAATCCCTAACAGCCTGTTGCTCTCTTAAGTCAAGATCTTTACTTGAAGACCCAATTAGATTTGTGTATCCGTTAGCAGTTAAAGTTCGCCAAATAGCGCTGCCTACCATCCCTTTATGACCTGCAATATAAATCTTGGTATCCTTGTTCATTGTTTATATAAATGTGTATTAATAATGCGGGAAAACCCAGAGAAACCCTGTAAAATTGAATGAGCAAATGTAATAAAATTTAAACAATAAAGCTACATGTACAAATAATTAAATTTTTTAAGTTAAATTCAAATTTTTACAACGTAAATATAACATATCGCTAACAAAAACACCACATAACTTATTATTAACTAAAATTTATGTTTTAAAGCTTAAGCGAAATTTCAAATTTTTATATAATGTTTTAAATCAGTTTAAAACTGTCTTGCTATGCAATTATACATTAATTTTAAAACTGTCTTTAATACTCTTTTGCCTTACATATCTATTAAATAAAATATTGGCAAAATAAATAATGGGTGCCATTTTAATAAAAGCTGCAATGCGAAGGCTACTAAAATTAAATGTAAATATTACCAGTATATATAGCAATAATAAAATTGGGTTATAAATATCATTTTTTAAAGAACTGTGGGCGTATGCAAACACAAAACCCTGCAAAAAGAAAAAAACAATGACACCGGGAATTAAAAAATTCGCATAGGCAAAGCCAAAATTCTCTGTAGGCCATGATGTTTTAGAAAGTTCTTTTCTTGGCAAAGGCGGCCTAAAGTCTTTTTGTTTCATTACAATACTATGAAAATACACACCCTGATCTACCTGCGGTATCATGCTTTTATCCGGCTGAGCAAATAGTGCTGTTGCCGGTTCGAAAAAACCATCAAGATACCAGGCATTACTACGATTAAAATAATTAGCAGCAAAAATATCGATAAAAGTATAGGATGTATTGTATATAAACGCTGTTATATTAAAAAACTCACCATAATTTGCATTCTCAACCTGTAATTTTGCAATCTGGTGTTTTTTACGCAACACAGGAACGGCAAGAATATAACCACACAGTAACACTACAACAGCTGCAAGCAATGGTTTATTTATAGTAGAAAAAGATATTTTTTTTATTGTATAGTGGTAAGATATTACTACCATAATTATAAGCAAAAAAGTATTTTTACGCCCACCAAAACTCGAAAAAATAAAGCATGAAATTAATAATGAAACAAAAAATATAATTTTATTTAATTTCGTATTTTTCAGCCTTACGCATTGCATAAAAAGGAGCACCCCTATATATAAAAAACTTAATAACTCTAAAACGTACTGACTGCTTTGCAACTGTATTCTCTTATCTAAATGTGTAAATAAATAAATAAAGCCACCTATACGGTAAATAAAAACCAAATATGCGCCTATACCTATTGCCATAAAGAATATAGCTGCTTTTTTTAAAGATTTATAACTTGTAATTTTAGTACCTACCGTTGATTGCGGCTTTAAAATTTTCCATTTGTTATAAGCATAAATACCCAGAACTAATGATACAAATGCAATTGTTTGCACCTTAGTATACTGCAAAAAAGCTTCGTCAAGAGTAACGTTACAAGCCCTTAAAATTATTTTTTTAAAAAATTGAGGCCTAAAATAAATAAATAAGATAAATGGTAAATTTAACAATGCATATTTTACAGATACTAACTTTAATGGCGAAAGTAAATCGTTGTCTTTCGATGTTTTAAAAACAAAGAAATATAACGCCGAAAACCAAATAAAACAAAATAACACCATCATTTATTTATTAATATTTTATTTCTTACCGGCCACAATACATAAAGCAATATTAAACTATTACTAATTAAAAGCAGCCAGTAATTTAAAAAATAAATATATACCGTAAGTGTAGCACACAGTAATAGCGCGGGCAATAAATTAACCGCAAATATTTTTAGTGCAGGCTTACTATTAAATAGCGCCATTATAACTAACAAGGCATATACAAGTGCCGCAATTTCGCCTAATAACAACGCAACACCCATACCGCCTATATTATTATAGTACCCAAAAACTAAAATACCTATTACTGTTACAATTACTTTAATTATGTTATTAATAAGCATTTGTCGGGATAAATTGGTTTTCTTAAAAAACTCAATAAAAATCATACTATAATTTTGAAAAGCAATTGCCATAAACAAATAGCATATCAAATTTAGGTTAAAATCAATTTCATGATTTGTCCATTTTGTATAAATTTCTAAAAAAAAAGGCATCCCAACAGTAACACACAACAGCAACATAGCATTAGAAAACCTCCAGAAAACACTCATTTTATTTAAAATGTAATGCTCGTTTTTTAAAGTAAATTCTTTTTGAATGGACGGTAGTATCGGCGTTACTAAAACATTAGAAACTCTGTAAAATGCATTCGACATCTTTCTATTAGTATCAAATTGCGGCAGTGCAGATGCTGCAAAAGCTCTAACAATTACTAAATTAAGACCAACCTCATAAATTTTTTCTACTACAAAACTAAATGTTAAGGTAGCCGATTGTTTTATAACCGCAAAAGACTCTTTGTAATTTATGCCTTTTGTAAATGGGATAGAAAAAGGCACATGTTTCTTTACGTAATAATACACATATACCGAAAAAAGAATCGTAAAAACAAATAAAGCTAAAGAGGTAAACAATATGCTGTGTGTAAAATAAATTGCCCCCACGATAACTAAAAAATCGAGTGTTTCGCCAATAAACTGATACTTAATAGAATGCTGTATTTTATCAATAGGTTCAAACAACCTTAATAAGTAAAGTGATACATACTGCAATAAAATTCTCGAAAAAACTAAAAATATAAAACTATACTGTGCATGTACATTGTTAACATACTCAAGATTAGTATGCGTAAGATAAGCCAGTATAGGTGGGTATGATATAACGACACCTAACAGCACCTGCGCTACCATGTAAATTATATTAGCTCCCTGACCAGACAATAGTTCTTTGCTAATATCCTGCTTAATGTGATAATTAAGATTTACTATGTTAGACGTGTAATGAAGCTGCCCTAAATTTATTGACCTTATCATTAAAGCAATTGCAAATAAAACCAGCCAAAAAGCATAATCATGTTTACCTACAGATGCTATAAATACAGGAACTATTAATATTTGCCTTACAAAACTAATTGCTACTGAATAGCTACCCCATTTTACTGAGTTGAAGTATCCCGGTTCAAACTTTAAAAGGCTCAAGAATTGCTGATTTATTAATTTGCACAAAAATTACAATTAATATTGTAAAGAACAATATTCTTATGTTTATAATAAATAATAAGATATAAAAAAGCCTGCCCAAAATTTACAGGCGTGTATTATAACATTATCAAATTTAAGCTTTAATAAAACTATAAAACCACGCTTTTTTTAGGCAGGCTTATTGTAAATTACAATAAATGTGGCTTATTTTTCTCAAGATGGTTGTAAACATTTTTTACTTCCTGAGAGTGCTCTTTGTGCAATATAAGGTTTGCTGTATCTGTGTAAACAAATATCGTGTTTTCAAGACCAAGAAAAGCTGTATAATTATCGTTGCCTATAACCATATTACCGGCATCATCTACACTGTGGCCTTTAAGCTTTAAATAGTCGTAAACCGAATCGAAAGATCCAAGATCAGACCAGCTGAAGATAGCAGGAACAACTTTAATTTTTTTGCTTCGCTCCATTACAGCATAGTCAATACTTATAGATGGTATATCCATAGATAAAGCCTCATCAAGTCTTCCTTCCTGGGCAGCATTCCATGCAATAAGAGATTTTTCATAAACTTCCGGCTGGTATGCTTTTAGTTCTTCAAGCAAAATGCTTGCTTTAAAGCAAAACATACCACTGTTCCATAAAAAGTTACCCCTGTCTATAAAGTCCTGGGCCGTTACTAAATTTGGTTTTTCGCGAAAAGAAACTACTTCGTCTCCTTTATGCTCTATATAACCGTATCCCGTTTCCGGTTTTGTAGGGTGCACACCAAATGTTACAATAAATCCTTGTTTTGCTTTTTCTACAGCATCGCTTATTGCTTGTGCATAAGTGCTTTCTCCATCTATAACATGGTCAGATGGTGTTATGATAAGAATATCATCCGGCTCTGACGCAAAAGCGGCAAATGCAATTGCAGCTGCAGTATTTCTTGGCACCGCCTCTACAATATCTAAATACTGAACTCCCGAATTTTCAAGAATGTTCCTGCTAAGGTGGCAGTTATCTTTGCTCCCTACAACAATAAGTTTTTCTGCAACTGCACTGTTACGATCGGCAGTCATTTCAAAAAGTGATTTACCTTCAAAGAGTGGAAGGTATTGTTTAGGCTGGCTTTTTCTTGATAAAGGCCATAAACGGCTCCCAACGCCTCCTGTAAGGATAACATGTGTAATTTTACTCATTCTTATCAGATTTAGTAAGTTGTTCTAACAAATTTCTTTATATTCTTCTTGTATTTTATTTTTTATACAGCTATTATTTTGTCTCTATAAGAGATAATAACTTAGAACCATAACCGCTTTTTAAAAGTGGCTGGCATAACGCCCTAAACTGGGTTTCATTTATGTAGCCCATCTCAAAAGCAACACCCTCAATAGCGCCAATTTTAAGGCCCTGGCGCTCTTCTATTACCTCTACAAACTGAGCAGCCTGCATAAGCGACTGAAATGTCCCGGTATCCAGCCAGGCAGTCCCTCTGTCTAATATGCTTACTTTAAGCCTCCCTCTTTCAAGGTAGGTTTTGTTTATATCGGTAATTTCCAGTTCTCCTCTATGGCTTGGTTTAATATCTTTAGCTATTGCTACAACCTCGTTATCATAAAAATAAATACCGGGTACTGCATAGCTCGATTTTGGTTTTTCCGGCTTTTCTTCTATAGATACTGCGTTGCCGTCTTTATCAAAATCTACAACACCATAACGCTCCGGGTCGTGCACGTGGTAGGCATAAATAACCCCACCTTCCGGGTTACTGTTACTTTGCAATAATTTTGCAAGGCCACTTCCATAAAAAATATTGTCGCCCAGTATAAGTGCCACTTTATCGTTACCTATAAAGGGGGCACCTATTATAAAAGCTTCGGCAAGGCCATTAGGATGTTCCTGTACAGCATACTCAAAACGGCAGCCATACTTTACACCATCGCCAAGCAGGTCTTTAAACAACGGCAGGTCTTTAGGTGTAGAAATAATAAGTATTTCCTTTATGCCCGCCATCATTAAGGTAGATAAGGGATAATATATCATTGGCTTATCATAGATAGGCATTAACTGTTTACTTACAGATAGTGTAAGCGGATGTAGCCTTGTACCAGAGCCTCCGGCTAATATTATTCCTTTCATTAACCTTATTTATTTACTATCCTGATTGGGATATTGCGTTTCATAATATTTTGTATAATCGCCAGATGTAACATTTTTAAGCCAGCTTTCGTTTTCTAAAAACCAGTCTACTGTTATATCCAGTCCCTGCTCAAAAGTTACCGATGGTTCCCAACCCAGTTCATTTTTAATTTTTGATGCATCAATTGCATACCTTAAATCATGCCCAGGCCTGTCAGTCACATAAGTTATAAGCTTTTCGCTGCTACCTTCTTCCCTGTTAAGCTTCTTGTCCATAATAGTACACAATAGCTTTACAAGGTCTATGTTTTGCCACTCATTAAAACCGCCAATATTATAGGTCTCAAAATTTTTCCCTTTATGAAAAGCTGTATCTATAGCAACAGCATGATCTTTTACAAAAAGCCAGTCGCGTGTATACTTACCGTTACCATAGACCGGCAATGGCTTGCCTTCTATAATATTATTTATAAAAAGCGGTATTAGTTTTTCCGGAAAATGGTTTGGCCCATAATTGTTAGAACAGTTTGTAATAACATAAGGCAATCTGTACGTTTCGCCGTAAGCCCTTACAAAATGATCTGACGATGCTTTAGAAGCAGAATAGGGAGAATTAGGTGCATAAGGTGTAGTTTCTGTAAACAAGCCTTCGGCACCTAACGTTCCGTAAACCTCATCGGTACTTATATGGTAAAACCTCTTGCCTTTCCAGTTGCCTGCCCATAAACTTTTAAAAGCATTAAGCAGGTTCATAGTGCCTATAACATTTGTTGTTACAAAGGCAAGTGGGTTTGTAATAGAACGATCTACATGCGATTCTGCCGCGAGGTGGATAACCCCGTCAAAACGATAGTCCAAAAAAAGTTGGTCTATCAATACTTTATCAGTAATATCGCCTTTTAAAAAAGTATAATTGGGGCTATCCTGTATGTCCTTAATATTCTCAAGATTACCCGCATATGTTAGGGCATCCAGGTTATAAATTATATAATCGGGATATTGGTTTACAAACCTCCTCACAACATGAGAACCTATAAATCCGGCACCGCCGGTAATAAGTATTTTTTTCATCTTAACAAATTATACCTCTATAAATACCTTACAATAATTATTTCCCTATTACATGGAAAACAAAACCTATCTCTGTAAGTTTCTTGCCATCTAATATTGCCCTGCCGTCAAATACAAAAGCAGGTTTTTTCATGTTGTCATAAATACGTTTCCAGTCATACTCTTTAAACTCATCCCACTCTGTAAGTACAGCTATAGCATGAGCATCTTTACATGCCTCATAAGGATCCTGAAATGTAGAAACTAATTTCTCATTTTCTTCTTTACTTCTTGTATCTAAATAATTAAGATCGGCCTGTATTTTTTCTTCTTCAACTTTAGGGTCATATACAGCAAGGTTTGCCTGCTCATACAATAGCTCATCGGCTACCTGTATAGCAGCAGACTCCCTTGTATCGTTAGTATCTTTTTTAAATGCCCAGCCTAAGAAAGCGATTTTTTTACCCGATACCGTATTGTAAAGTGTTTTAACAATCTTAGCTGCAAAACGAACTTTTTGGTGATCGTTCATAATAACAACCTGCTCCCAGTAATCTGCAACTTCGTTAAGTCCATAAGATTTAGCAATGTATACAAGGTTAAGGATATCTTTCTGGAAACATGAACCTCCAAAACCTACAGATGCCTTTAGGAATTTAGAGCCTATACGGCTATCCATACCTATAGCGCGTGCTACCTCATTAACATCTGCTCCTGTTTTTTCGCAAAGCTCAGACATTGCATTGATAGACGAAACCCTTTGTGCAAGGAAAGCATTAGCCGTAAGCTTAGAAAGCTCAGACGACCATACATTTGTAGTAAGTATGCGCTCTCTTGGTATCCACTCTGCATAAACATCGGCAAGTGCTTTAATAGCAGCCTGACCTTCTTCGTCTGTATCACCACCTATAAGTACCCTGTCCGGGCTAAGTAAATCTTCTACAGCAGTACCTTCTGCAAGGAACTCAGGGTTAGATAGTATCTGGAACTTAACACCATTACCGGTATTATCAAGAATACTCCTTACAGCCTCTGCAGTACGCACAGGAAGTGTAGATTTTTCTACAACAATTTTATCATTTTTAGAAACAGCAGCAATTTGTCTTGCGCATAGTTCTATATATTTAAGGTCGGCAGCTTTACCTTTACCTAAACCATATGTTTTTGTTGGTGTATTTACAGATATAAATATCATTTGAGCTTCATCAATTGCTTTTTCTACTTCTGTAGTAAAGAAAAGGTTACGCCCTCTTGCCTGAGAGACAATCTCTGCAAGACCCGGCTCATAAACCGGAAGATTATCTAAATTTTCATCATTCCATGCTGCAATACGAGCAACATTCAAATCAACAATCGTCACTTTAATATGCGGACACTTTGCAGCAATTACTGCCATCGTGGGGCCTCCCACATATCCTGCTCCTATACAGCAGATATTCGTAATTTTATTTCCCATGTTATTATTGGTTGGTATATAAAAAATTTAATAAAATATTATGATGCGCAAAAATACATTTTTTTTCCAAAAAATAATCAAGAACACTACTGTCTTACAGAATAATTTTCATGTTTTTAACGATATAAGCTATCAAAACATGCTATTCTTACAACTGTGCGTGCGCTTTATTCCCTAAAACTCCTTTTACGTCATAAATAACGCTATCAGGCTTTTGTAATAGAGACAAATCTAAATCTAAAAAAGCAGAATGTGCAACGCCAAGCACAATAGCATCATAAGTATCTTTTGGCAATACGTCGCTCGTTTCGAGCCCATACTCATGTTTTACCTCTGCCGGGTTTGCCCACGGGTCGTAAACCGTTACAGCAATACCATAATCGTTAAGTGCTTTTATAACATCTACAATTTTAGTATTGCGAACATCGGTACAATTCTCCTTAAATGTTACACCTAACATTAGCAGTTTTGCACCATTTACAATAACACCTCTTTTTATCATGAGCTTAACTACCTGAGAAGCCACATAGTCTCCCATACTGTCGTTAAGCCTTCTGCCGGCAAGTATAATTTCCGGATGGTAGCCTGCCTCCTGTGCTTTTTGAGCCAGGTAATATGGGTCTACCCCTATGCAGTGGCCGCCCACAAGCCCAGGTTTAAAAGGAAGGAAATTCCATTTTGTACCTGCAGCCTGCAATACTGCCTGCGTATCTATATCTAAAAGATTAAATATTTTTGAAAGCTCGTTTACAAAGGCAATGTTTATATCGCGCTGCGAATTCTCAATAACCTTTGCAGCCTCGGCCACCTTTATAGAAGGTGCTTTATGAGTACCGGCTATTATAACCGATTTATAAAGGTCGTCTACCTTTGTGGCAGCCTCTGGTGTAGAGCCTGCTGTTACTTTAATTATCTTCTCTACGGTATGCTCCTTATCTCCGGGGTTTATCCTCTCCGGAGAGTAGCCTGCAAAAAAATCAACGTTAAACGTTAACCCACTTACACGCTCCAGCACCGGCACACACTCATCTTCAGTAACACCGGGATAAACGGTAGACTCATAAATAACTATATCGCCTTTTTTAAGCACTTTGCCTACTACCTCGCTGGCCTGGTATAAAGCTTTAAGATTAGGGCGGTTATTTTTGTCTACGGGTGTAGGTACAGTAACTATATAGTAATTACAATCGGCAAGTTCGTTGGGGTTAGAGGTACAAAGTAATCCGCTATCAGTAGTAGTATAATTTGCTAAAGCATGATTTAACACATTGCTTTCTATTTCCTGCGTTACATCCTCTCCCTTGTTAAGTTCGGCAATGCGGCCTTCTTTAATATCAAAACCTATCGTTGGATATTTTTTAGACATCAATACTGCCAGTGGCAAACCTACATAACCTAAACCTATAATTGCTATCTTCATTCTTTATTAATATGTGGAGGGTGTGGTCTTTAAATTATCCCAATACCATCCTGTTGCCTCTTTGAGGCCCTGTTCCATAGAAAATTGTGGGGCATATCCCAGCAATTGCTTTGCTTTGTTTACACTCGCTAAAGAGTGTGGTATGTCTCCTTTGCGGTTAGGACCATGCGTTACTGCAACATTTGCAATGGCCGGGTCATAATCCGAAAGGTATTTTTTAAGGTAACCTAAAAGATCGTTAAGCGTGGTGCGCTCACCATAAGCGGTATTGTACACCGTGTTAACAGCCTCCTCATTATTTGTAAATAGTGCAATTTCGTTCATGTGCACTACATTATCTATATACGTAAAATCGCGCGAAAAATTGCCATCGCCGTTTACAAGCGGGCTTTCATGGTTTATAAGCTGCGATACAAATTTAGGTATCACCGCAGCATAAGCCCCATTAGGGTCCTGCCTGCGCCCAAAAACATTAAAGTACCGTAATCCTATTGTCTCTAAACCATAGGTTTTGCTAAATATCTCGGCATACAACTCGTTTACATATTTTGTAATAGCATATGGCGAGAGGGGCTTCCCTATTTTATCTTCTACTTTTGGTAGTGCCTCGCTATCTCCATAAGTAGATGAGCTTGCGGCATACACAAAACGTTTTATACCAGCATCTCTGCCGGCAACAAGCATATTTAAGAATCCGCCCACATTAACATCGTTAGTAGTAACAGGGTCTATAAGCGACCGTGGAACCGAGCCTAATGCGGCCTCATGCAAAACATACTGCACACCGGCAACTGCCTTTTGGCAATCGGCCATATTACGTATATCGCCCTCTATAAATGTAAAGAGAGGATTTTGCAAATGGTGCTCAATATTTTTTTTATGCCCTGTAGCAAGGTTATCTAAAACCACAACGCTGTAGCCTTTTTCTATAAAATTATCACAAAGAGCAGAGCCTATAAATCCTGCGCCGCCTGTTATGAGTATTTTTATAGAAGAGTTAGACTGCATTAAAAGTTATGATTGATTGCTAAATAGTGTTTGTGCGAATTGGAGACAAATATAGTCACTATTTAACAAACTACTATTTTACCAATATGTTATATTATTTGTAAAATATTAAATCCTTACAGGCTTTTAATAGAATTTTCGAATGGCACCCTGTGGATAATACTCCTGCCAAGGGTTACCTCATCGGCAAACTCAAGCTCATCGCCCACCGCTATACCCCGCGCTATAGCCGATGTTATAACGTTATGGTCTTTTATTTGCCTGTAAATGTAAAAGTTCGTAGTATCGCCCTCCATAGTAGAGCTT
>Ga0247735_1000622_pt1 | contig 13835 bp, 14 predicted proteins | sample UWRJL178409R2_FD_180934 | JGI IMG/M metagenome (GOLD analysis project Ga0247735, IMG submission 180934) | Plant litter microbial communities from Arlington Agricultural Research Station in Wisconsin, United States - UWRJ-L178-409R-2 | ecosystem: Environmental > Terrestrial > Plant litter >...
TCGCGTCCTGGTCGTCGGGGGATCGGCCTTCGTGCCGGGTGCGTTGCTGCTGACCGGCGAGGCAGTGCTGCGCGCCGGGGCGGGCAAGGTGCAGCTCGCGACGATCGCGTCGGTCGCGCTGTCGCTCGGCATGCTTTTCCCGGAAGCCGCGGTGATCGGCTTGCCCGCCGATGCCGAGGGCGAGATTGCGGCCGACGCGCCCGACCTGTTGAAGGACCAGTCGGCCAGATGCGGCGCGCTGGTGCTCGGCCCCGGCATGGCCGCCCGCCCCCAGACGGCGGGGCTGGTGGAGGGGCTCGTCGCGGCCGTCGGCAGCGACGTCCCGGTGCTGATCGATGCCGGGGCGATGACCGCGCTTGCCGATCGCCCCGATGTGCTGAAGCGGCTGGGCGGCCGCGCCGTGCTGACGCCGCATCATGGCGAACTCGCCACACTGACCGGCAGGGACAAGGAGGAGATCGCCGCCGATCCGGAAGGCGCCGCGATCGATGCCGCCGCGCGGTTGGGCGTGGTGCTCGTTCTCAAGGGACCGGACACGCTGATTGTCGACGGCGATGCGCCGCCGCTCCGCTACGACAGCGGATCGCCCGGGCTCGGCACCGCCGGGTCGGGCGATGTCCTCGCCGGCATCATCGCCGGCCTGCTCGCGCGCGGCGTGCGGCCGGTGGCGGCGGCCGGCTGGGGCGTGTGGCTACATGGGGAGGCGGGCAAGGCAGCGGCCGCGGCGATCGGCCCGACGGGCTTCCTCGCGCGCGACCTGTTGCCGCATATCCCTGGGTTGATGGCGCGCGACTAGGCGCCGCGCGCGCACCCGCACGGCTCAGCGTGTCTCCAGCGCCTTGGCCATGTCGAGATGGCCCTTCACGATCGGCGCAATCTCGCCCGCGGCGGTCTTGAGCGGCGCCACGTCGCCGTCCTTCGCGAAATCCTCCATCAACTCCAGCGCGTCGTCATGCGCGTCGATCTGGCCATCGATATAGGCCTTGTCGAACTCGGCGCCCTTCAGCTTGGCGAGATCGGCCACGTCGTCATTCTGCTCGCCGGTCAAGGTCGCATCCGGCGTGATCGCCGGGCTGGCCTTGGCGGCGGCCGCCTTGATCGCCGCGGTGGAGGCAGTGTGCGCCTTGATCATATCATTGGCGAACGCCTTGACCTTTGCTGACGAGGCATTGCTCAGCGCGAGCGTCGCGGCTGCGATTTCGAACGCGTCGCTCTTCGCCGCGGCATCGGCAAAGGTCTGGCCGCTCGGCGTGGGGTTGAGCGCGTCGCCGACCGCATCGGCCGCGTTCGCCGCGCCGTTGCCCAGGTCGGTCACGGCCTCTGCGGTGGCGTTCGCGGCGCTGTCCGCGGCGTCTTCGCTCTTGGGGCCGCAGGCGGCGAGGCTCAGGGCCAGAACGGCCGTGGCGGCGGAAGCGAGGAATTTCATGCGGATTCTCCGTGGGGGGTAGCCCGGCTTCGAACGCTCGGGGACCCCCGCCGTTCCTCGGCCCGGCGCGTCAGCCCCGATAGAAGCCGTCGCGCCAGCGCGGGAAGATATCGTCCGCGGCCGCTGGGTGGCCGAACAGGAAGCCCTGGCCGACCGCGCAGCCGCGGTCCCGCAGATGCGCCGCCTGGGCCTTGGTCTCGACGCCTTCGGCGACAATCAGGATGCCCAGGTTCCGGCCGAGGTCGATCACCGCGTCGGCGATCGCCGCATCGTCCGGGCTATTCTCCAGGTTGCTGACGAAGCTGCGATCGATCTTCAGGACATCGACGGGATATTGCTTCAAATGGCTGAGCGAGGCGTACCCCGTCCCGAAATCGTCGAGCGCGATGCGAATACCCGCGGCGCTCAGCAATCGCAGCGCCCGCTCGACGAACTGAGCGCCGCGGCCGAGGAACACCGTCTCCGTCACCTCGATCTCGATCATCGTCGCGGGCAGCCCGCACCGCTCCAGATTCTCCAGCACGCGCTCGGCGAAATTGTCGTAGCGAAAGTCGTTGGCGGACGTGTTCACCGCGATCGAGACCGGGTCATGCCCCTGGTCGAGCCAGCGCCGCAGGTCACCCGTCACCTTGCCCAGCATCCGGTCGGTGATCGCGATCGACAGGTCGGGATCGTCGAAGGCCGCGCGGATATCGGCCGGCATATGGATGCCGCCCCGCGCATTCCGCCAGCGCAGCAGGGCCTCGAACCCGACCAGCTGGTGCGAGTTGAGGTCGATCTTCGGCTGGTAGAAGGCCTCGATCCGCGCACTGGCCAGCGCGTCCTTGGCCAGGTTGATCATGGAGAACTGGCGCTGCAGATCGGCCCGCATCTCCGGGTGGAACAGGCGGGTACGCCCGCGACCGGCGGTCTTCGCGGCATAGAGTGCCAGGTCGGCCGATTTGAGCAGCTCGGCCGGGTTGTCGCCATGTTCCGGGAAGATCGAGGCGCCGATGCTCGCCGCGCAATCCAGCGTTCGGCCATTGAACGCGAAGGGCGCGCGCAGGCTCTCCAGCAGGGCGCTGGCGCAGTGGACGATATCCCCGTCGCCGCGGATCGCGGGCATGACGATGGCGAATTCGTCCCCGCCCAGCCGCCCGATCGTGGCGCCGGCCGGGGCAATCGCGGCCAACCGCTTCGCGAACACGCGTAACAGTGCGTCGCCCGCATCGTGCCCCAGCGTGTCGTTGATACGCTTCAGATTGTCGACGTCGAACAGCATCAGCCCGATCTGCTCGCCGGCGCCGTGCGCGTGCCCGATCGCCCTTTCCAGCTCCTCCTGCAAGGCGAGCCGATTGGGCAGGTCGGTCAACGGATCGTGCGTCGCGGCCCAGCGGATACGCGCCTCCGCATCGCGTTCCTCGGTCACGTCCTGGAAGGTGACGATCAGCCGGCTGAGATGGCCCGATCCGCTCACGGTCTTCCAGCCGGTGGATTTGAGCCAGCGCTGAGCGCCATCACGCGCGCGACGGACGCGCAGCGCGATCTCGAACCCGGCGGGCAACAGGCCGCCGCTCGCCGACGCGACGACCGACTGGAATTTCTGCCGGTCGTCGGGGTGAACGATCGCCATCGCCGCCGCCATGCTCGGTTCAGCGTCGGACGGCAGGCCAAGCATGTCGAGCAATTCTTCCGACCAGCGCCGCTCCCCGGTGATCGTGTCGTAATCCCACACGCCAAGCCGCGCCGCCTGGACGGCGAGGCGCAACCGTTCCTCGCTCTCGGTCAGCGCTTGCTGGGCGGCCTTGCGATCATGGATGTCCTCCAGCGTCCCGTACCACCGGATGACCTCGCCCTGCTCATCACAGCGCGGCGCGGCGCGCGCGCGCATCCAGCGATAGCTATCGCCACAGCGCAGCCGATATTCGATGTCGATCGGCCGGCGCAGGCGGATCGCCTCCTGCCAGGAACGGACGGTGGGCACGATATCCTCGGCATGGATCGCCTCTACCCAGCCGTCGCCACGGGCCTGTTCGGTGGTGCTGCCGGTCAGCGAGGTCCAGAGCGGGCCGACTTCCTCGATCGACCCGTCGGGCCGCGCGGTCCACTGGATCTGCGGGTTGAGCTCGACGGAATGGCGGTGGTGCTCGCGGCTTTCGCGCAGCGCCTGCTCGGCCTGGCGCCGGCGGGTGATGTCCTGCGCGACGGTGATGACCGAACGGACCTCGCCTGTCTCGTCGCGGACGAAGGACAGGTTGATCTCGCACCAGATGACTGACGCGTCGGGCCGGACATAGCGCAGTTCGATGCGGAAGGGCGTGCCGGTTTCGAGATGCCGGCGATATTTGCCCTCGTTGCGGGCAAGGTCGTCGGGATGAATGGGGAGCTGGGCGGACAGGGTATCCAGCTCGGAAAGGGGGCGGCCGACAAGGGTGCAATAATGCTCGTTGGCCATCAGCAGCCGCCCGTCGAGCTCGCGGTGGACGATGCCGACCATCGCCTCGCGGAAAACCGTGTCGAGCTGCCCGGCGCGAAGCGTGGGGCGGGCGGGCACAGGCGCGGGTACTGGCCAGCGCTCGGCGCCCGCGAGCGCGGCGAAACCGGCGAGCATGCGCATTGCCCGGGCGTCGGGCTCGGCACGGGGCCTGGTGTCGAGAATGCAGAGAGTCCCCGCGTCCGCTTCGCCGGGCGCGCCGATCGGCAGGACGGCCGCAAACCGTGCGCCAAGCAGATCGGCGGCGGGGAAATGGCCGCGCCATTCCGCCGCGCTGCTATCGGTGACGAATATCGGGTCGGGCTGGCCGATCAGCTCGGGCGGCAGCAGCGCGTCCGCCGGCCGCAACGGGCCGGCAATGCCGATCTGGACTCGCACCAGCTGGCGGCCGGCGGCGGCGAAGCTGATGAAGCCGATGGGCGCGTCCAGCGACTCGACCGCCAGCGCGAGCACGCGCCGCAGGATCGAATCCTCCACCGCGCCGGCGCCTTGCGGCATCGGCGTTACGGATGGTCCCTCCGGCAAGCCCCCGGCGCTATCCCCGATACTGGTGAATGGGCGTGCGCCCGACCGCTTCACGCGTTTCTCCTGCGCCTCTCGTCCCTCAAGATGGCTGAAAAATAACTTATGTTTTAAAGGCTAATAAATCATTGGATCATCTCGAAGAAGTCGAGCGATTGTTGGCTCCGAAATGGACATTCTTCGGCGGTCCGGTACTTTCGTCATAACACAGGTTATGACCGGGAACGGATAGAGGCGGGTTCGGTTATGCGGCCGAAAGGAGCATGCCGATGGCGACACTTGTCGAAGCACGGACTTTCCCGACTCTCACCCCATTTGCGCTTGCCCTCCGCAAGGCGCTGAAAGACGGCGGCAGCAGGCGCGTCGCGCGCTTTCGTGCAGGCGGGCTCGGCGTGGAAGTTCGTGCGACCGGCGATTCGCTCTGGGCACTGGTCCGGCGCGAAGGCGAGGGCGGCCTCGCGCTCCGTCTCGTTTTCGTGCCGGAGGGCGCTTTCGACTGCTCGCTGCACGAGGCGCGGCCGGGCGAAGCGGCGCGTCTCCAGGTCCAGAGCGTGTTCGGGATGCACGATGTGGTGCTGGCATCGGGTGGCGAGGGGCTCGAATATCTCCGCGTCACCATATGCCTTACACCGGCGACGCCGTTGCTCATCCCGTTCCTGCCGCGCGATCTCTATCCGCTCGATGCGAAGGACGATCCGGCCGGCGCGGTCGGCCATGTCGAGGCGGCGCAGCGCGGGCTCAACAGCGGGCTGCTCTATTTCCGGATGGAAGAGCCGGCTTTCGGGAATGTCCTCTATTTCCAGAACCTGACCGCGATGAACGATTATTACCTGGCAACCGGCACGAAGCCGGATGGGGCGGTCGGCGGCGTCTGGCCGGAGCTCGGCTATCTCCTCCCCACGCCGATGCCGGGCGAGATCGGGCCGGGCAAGGCACTGGAAGCGGGCGTCGCGGTCACCCTGTCGGACGCGATCCTCGTCTTCCGCCACGACGCGCCGCAGGCCGAGGCTGAATCGGCGCGGCAATTCCTGCAGATGCTCGGGGTCGCCTATAAGCAGCTCGATCTGCCCAGGACCGAATATCGCGACTGGATCGATCGCGCCGAACGCACGCTGACCGATCTCGATTCAGCGCCCGAGGCAATGATCCGCCATTATGGCCATCGCTTCGTCCATCCCTACACCGCGACCGAATATCCCGACATCATGGTGCAGATGTCGCTGCTATCGGCAATCCATGACTGGGGCCGGTGGAGCGGGACGCCGCACCCGCTCGAGGCCGAGTTCAAGGCGGGGCTGAGCCGTTTCTACGACCCGAAGCTGAAGACGCTCCGGCGCTATCTGCCCAATGTCGGCAAGGACAAGGACAAGGACGCGGTCGACAGCTGGTATCTCTACCACCCGATGCTCAATCTCGGCCGGCTCGCGCTGCACGGCGACAAGGCGATGCGCCGGCTGTTCCTGAAATCGGTCGATTTCGGCGTGAAGGCGGCGCGTCATTTCAACTATGACTGGCCGGTGATGTACAAGGTCACCGACTTCACGGTGATCACGCAAAACGCCGGCGACGATCGCGGCCAGACCGATGTCGGCGGCATTTATGCCTGGGTCATGCTCCAGGCCTATGAGCTCACTGACAGACACGAATATTTGCAGGAAGCGCGCGCGGCGATCGAGGCGGCGATGGGCCGGCGCTTCAACCTCAACTACCAGGCGAATCTGACCGCATGGGGCGCGGCGGCGTGCATGCGGCTATGGCGCATCACGGACGATCCACGCTTCCTCGAACAGAGCTATGTCTATCTCGCCAGCTTCTTCCACAACAGCGAGATCTGGGAATCGGAGATCGCCTTCGCGAAGCATTACCGCAACTTCCTCGGCGTCACCTGCCTGCAGGACGCGCCCTATATGGCGATCTACGAATGTTTCGACAGCTTCGCCGCGTTCGAACATTATCTCGACGACAGCGGCCCGGATCTCGAGCCGGCGGTGCGCATGCTGGTAGCCGAATATTGCAAATATGCGCTCGACCGGGCGTGGTTCTATTATCCCGATGCCTTGCCGAAGGAGATGATCGCGACCGATATCCGCAACGGCCATATCGATCGGACGCTCTCCTTTCCGCTGGAGGATCTTTATGCGGACGGCCAACCGGCGGGTCAGGTCGGGCAGGAAATTTACGGCGCCGGCGCCGCGTTCGTCTTCGCGACCCGCTCCTTCCATCATGTCGAGGGCGCGCCTTTTCTGCTCCATTGCAATCATTTCGTCCGCGCGAAGGAGCGTATCGCCGACAACGCCATGTCGATCTCCCTTGACGGCGGAGAGACCTGCCTCGCGGCACTCAGCCTGATCCGGGCAAAGCGCCGCACCTTGCCCAAGGCGCGTGTCACGACGGCCGGCGGAGATGTGATCCGCCCCAAATCCGTGACGGCGGACCAGATCGACTATGTCGTGCCGGCCAATGGCAGACTGGTCCTGACTTGGAGTTGATCGGACCGGAGTGGCTGGAGATCATCGACACGGTTAATCTGCTTTATCGAAAGCCGGTCTCGCCGGGTTTATCCTGGCCGCCTCATAAGTCGGGCGCGACGGAGTCGATATGAGCAACCGGGATGACGAAGGGTATTTCCGCATGCGGGCGGAACATGAGCGCGAGATGGTGGCGAGAAGCGAGGACAGCGCCGTGGCGCTGGTCCATCTGCAAATGGCGTCTGAATATGAACGGCGCGTCCAGGCGGTGCGATTGTCGGTCATCGGGAAAGGGGCGGGCAGACCTATTCCAGCGGTGGCACCGACTGATCGAGGTGCAGGTACAACGCGCTGAAATCTGCTGCGGCCTTTAGTCGTTCGAGATCGTCGAAACGGACATGACGCTTGTCGCGCCGGATCAGCCCGAGCTCCGCAAGCGCCTTCAGCGTGCGATTGACATGAACGCTGGTCAGACCGACCGCGTCGCCCAATTGCTCCTGGGTGAGTGGAAGGTGATAACCCTGCCCGTCGTTCAGCCCAGCGGCCTCCATCCGCACTGACACTTCGCACAACAGGTGCGCCACGCGCACCTTGGCGTCGCGACGGCCGACATTCAGGATCCATTCGCGGAAGATCGATGCATCGATCAGCGCGTCGATCCACATCGCCCGGCCGACCGCTGGCTGCCGCAGCACCACGTCCTGCAGCGCCGCGCGCTCGATCTCCGCCGTCTCGAGCCGGCTGAGTGCTTGAATGCTATGGTCGGCGCGGTTGAGGAACAGATGCTGCAGGTCGAGGAAATCGCCTGCCATATGGATCGAGACGATCTGCCGCGCGCCGGTTGCCGCCAGCTTCTGGCGAAAGGCCAGGCCCGAAAGCACGAAGCTGCAATGTTTCTTCCCAGGCTCGCCCTCGCGCAGCACATAAGCTGGCGCCTCATAGGTCCGCTCGTTGAAGGGCAGAGCGAGGATCGCCGCGCGATCGGCGGAGCCAAGCGTCGTGCGGCTTTCGAGTTTGCGCACTAATTTGGACAAGGGATGGTCGTCGGGCGACATGCAGGCTCTCCGTTGGGCGGGAGCTCACGCATCTCTCAGTCGCCGGACCCGGACTTAACCTAACGGCGATGGTCCTGCTTTAACACATGCAGCATGAATTCAGTAATAAATGTTCATAAAATAATACGACTTATGTTAAATCAATTGTGACGAAGCAATTGCGGTGATAATGAAGACCATCGCCGGGACGTCGTTTGGGCTCCGGCGGCTGAGAGACATCCGCGCTCCCGCCTGTGGAGCGACATCAATGTCCAGACTCTATTTTCATCTTGTCGATGGCGTCGATACGTTGATCGACCAGGACGGCATCGAGATCACGCCGGACAAGGTCGCCGGCCGTGCCTTGGCGGAAGCGCGCGCACTGATCGCCGACGAGGCGCGGGCCGGGTGCATCGACATGCGCCAACGGATCGAGGTGAAGGACGATGAAGGGCTGGTGCTTCACTGCCTGCCGTTCGCCGAGGCGGTTGAGATCATACCGCCGGGGTGATGCTTTCCGATCGTATCGGGACCGAAACCGCTTTTCCCTCGTTTGGACTTCCATGCCCCGCTATTATTTCCACATCCACAGCCGCGACGGCATAACGCCTGACGAAGAGGGCCAGGAGTTCGACGGCCCGGGCGAGGCTTATAGCGCCGCCCTGACCAATATACGCTCGCTCCTCGCAGGCGAAGTCGAGGAAGGGGGGATGGACCTTGATGGGCGCCTCGAAATCACCGACGGCAATGTAGAACCAGTGCTGATCGTCTCCTTTCGCGAAGCGGTCTTAGTCCGCGCGCCGGGCCCCGAGAATCGCTGATCGCGAACCGGGTCACATCACCCGGAGCGAAAGCGATGATGCGGCGTTCGGATCACATGCCTCTATATTATTTCCACATCCATAACGGCACCGGTTTCACCCGCGACGAGGAAGGACAGGAATTGTCCGGTCCGGCCGAAGCGCATGAGACGGCGCTCGCTGGCATCCGTTCGCTCCTCGCCGATGAACTCGAAGGGGGCGGCATCGACCTTGATGGGCGGATCGAGATCACCGACTCCGCCGGCGGCGCTATTCGGACCGTATCCTTCGGCCAGGCAGTTGCCGTAAATCCACCAGGGTCGAAAAGCCGATGATCGAGAAGCATCTGATGCGGTTGCGCGCGCGGGACAATGTCAGCGCCCACGAAGAACAGGCCATCCGAGACGCAATGCTGGACCCCGTCGACGTGGCCGCACGGACCACGATCATCCGTGCCGGGCAATTGTTGTCGACGTCGACGATGCTGCTCGAAGGGCTGATGTGCCGGTACAAGGACCTGCGCAACGGAGAACGGCAGATCACCGAATTGCACGTAGCGGGCGATTTCGTCGATCTGCACAGTTTCTCGCTGAAGCGGCTGGATCATAATATCATGGCGCTCACGCCCTGCCGGATCGCACCGGTGCCGCATGATCGGCTGACTCGCATCACCGAAGAACATGCTCATCTCGCCCGGATGTATTGGTTCTCCACTAACTTGGACGCTGCGATCCACCGCGAATGGGAAGTGTCGCTCGGGCGCCGCTCCGCCATTTCGAAGACGGCGCACCTGTTCTGCGAGCTGCATGTCAGGCTCGGACTGGTCGGGCTGGCCGACGAGACGAGCTACGACCTCAAGCTGACTCAGGTCGATATCGCCGAATGCCTCGGGCTCACGGCGGTCCATGTCAACCGCACCTTGCGGGACCTGCGCGAACAGGGTGCGGTCGAGTTCAGCAAGGGTCGCGTCACCATCGGGGATATGACGAAACTGCGCCGGATCGCCGAGTTCGAGCCAGCCTATCTTTATCTGGAGCGGCAACATGAATAGCCGGCACCAAAAAGCGCCGGCCGCCTTTTTCCGAGTGACGGCGGCCGGCGAGGTACCTCAATGGCTGGCTGTTTCGCCCGCAGCCCGCAATTCTAGATAGGTGCGCATGATCGTCGGCAGACTCTCATCGCAGAACCGCGCCATGGCGAGCTCTTCCTTCAAGGTCGCGTCTAGCAGCGGAATCGCGTTGCCGAAATTACCGGTTTCCGCGATCGCGATCAGCCCCTTGTAGCTGGCGATCTCGAAATTCTCGAAAGCGAAGTTCGCGAAGCTGTTCTTCAGTATCTCATCCGGCGCAACCATGTGGACAAGCGCGGCGAGGTTGCCCGAAATGCTGAGCGCCACGTCCTTGATCGCGGAATTGCTCTCGTCGAGCGAGGCGAGGATCTCGTCGAGCCGTCTGATCTGCTGTTCGGTCTCGACGCGGTGCTCGCGTAGTCGCTGCTCGACCTCGGGATAATGGGCAAGATGGTTGATCTGGCGATCCATCAGCGCCAGCGCCTGATGCTCGACCGCATGCGCATTGCGCAGCCCGGTCACGAACACCGATCGAACGACATCAGTGCGTTCCAGTACGTCCGCCATATTGGCCTCCATTGATGTTGAATCGACAAGGTCGACAGGCCGATCAACCGCGCAGGGAAGTGGTCGTTCCGGATGTTTCGCCTGTTCTTTCCGCGAATTAACCCATGTTAGTCGTTATTTCCGCGCGTTACAGCCGCAGTCCGAAGCGCGGGCCGACCCATATCATCGCAAGGTACAGCGCAACCGTCAGCGCACACCCGACAAGCAGCGTCAGCCAGAAGGAGATGCCTTGGCGAAGCAGGGCCGGGATCAGCAGGAACATCGGCAGCGAAGGCAGGACGTACCAGAAGGTTGCGCTAGCATGGTCGGCCATGTTGGCAGCGTCGGGCTTGTCGTGCCACAGCCACATCATGCCCAGCACCGACACGAGCGGCAAGGAGGCGACCAGCGCGCCGAAGCCGGGACTGCGCTTCGCAATCTCGGAGACGGCCGCGATGATGATGCCCGAGATGAGGGCCTTTATCGCGAGATAGAGCATGGCATCCAGCCTAGCGCCGCACGGGGCGGCCGACCAGCCGGCAACCCGGTCGCTTCACTTGTCCGCCGCTTTCCTGTTCGCGGCCTCCTCGGCCGGCTGGGTGTATCGGGCGGCGAGATCTAATATTTGTAAGACTGTGAGTCTCTACCATTGCGCATGTGGATTGCGTGGTTCCATCGACTATCGCGCCAATGGCCAGGCGACGACACCAACCCAGCCGGCATAGGCAATCATGAACAGGCGATTGGCCCAGCCCAATATGGCGGGGCCGTCCATTCCCGTCTTCATCGACATCAGGATGCCGGCGACCATGATGGCCAGGCTGACCCAGATTACCGCGGTGAGCAGAAGCAGGGGCGTACCGCTCCAGGCCGGTTGTCCGCGCAACGCGAGCGACAGAAGCAGCACCGCCACGATCTGGCCGGGCACGCCGATCATGAAGGATATGCCGTGCATCCGCCCGGACAAGGTCGCGGCGTCGCGCGGGGTCGATATCGGGTCCATCGGGAAGATCGCCGCCAGCCCCGGCCCGATCGCGGCGGCAAGCAGCAGGGCAAGCCCGACCTTGGCCGTCAGCGTTGGCGCATGGTTCGAAAGCGCCACGAACAGGCTGCCGCTCGCCAGCGCAAAGGCCGCGAAGCACAGCGCCATGATCCAGCCATGCGCCCCGACCGCATATTCGCTGATGACATGCCATCCGGGATCGAGATCGCGCCGCACCAGGTGAAGCGAGAGAAGCGTCACCGTCGCGACGACGGCGGCGCCGATGGCCGATCGCGCTGCGAGCTGCGAAGTTTCGGTGACGAGTGCGGGAGAAAATGCCATTTCTGCGAGCGCCCTTTGCCGGTCGATAAATTCAATGTAGAAAACTATATCCAAATGTCAAATAAGCCCGAACCTGCACCCAAACGCGCTTACGCGTCGCGCCAGCGCGAGGATGCTGCAGCCGCCACCCGGTCGAACGTGCTCGATGCCGCCCGTATGTTGTTCGTGCGGCGCGGCGTGGACGCGGTGACGATCGCGGATCTGGCGGCGACGGCGGGCGTCTCGGCCTCGACCATCTATGCGTTGTTCAAGTCGAAGGAGGGCGTGCTGCGCGGGCTGATGGAGGCCGCGTTGTTCGGCGGGCGCTATCAGGCGGCGATCGCCCGGCTCGCGGAGGTTAGCGGGTCGATCGAGCGGATCGCGGCCAGCGCGGGTGTCGCCCGGGCTATCTATGAAGGGGAGAGCGTCGAGCTCGGTCTCGTTCGCGGCGCATCGATGTTTTCGCCCGCGCTGCGCAAGCTGGAGCAGGATTTCGAGGATACCAGGCTCGCGCAGCAGCGCGAGCGGATCGACCGGCTCTATGCCGAGGGCAAGGCGCGTGCGGGGCTCTCGATCGAGGAAGCGCGACGGGTGCTGTGGATGTTCACCAGCCGCGATATCTATCGCATGCTGGTGCATGACGCGGGATGGACGCCCGATGCCTATGAAAGCTGGCTGGCGCGGACTCTGATAGAGGCGCTGGTCGCGGACGCGTGAACGGGATTCCCCGGCCCGGTCGATTCAATCCCCGCCCGCGATCGTGCAGCGTGCACGGTGGCGCGGCCTCGGCCGCTCCCGCTCTTTGACACGACTGGTATGATGGACGCGGCCCCGGCGTTTCGGACGCGGTTGTCGCCCGGATGATCGGCGCGGAAATTTTTTTCTCTCCCTGTTATTCTCCCTGTTATCCGCGCGGAACAGGGAGGACAGGGCCCGGTCACGCGCCGATCTCGACCCATACCGGCGCATGGTCGCTGCTCTTCTCCCAGCCACGCACGTCGCGGTCGACCTCCGCCGCGACCAGCCGGGGCGCGACTGACGGACTGAGCAACAGATGGTCGATGCGCAGCCCGGCATTACGGGCATAGGCGTTCCGGAAATAATCCCAGAAGGTATAGATCGTCTCGTCCGGGTGCAGGGTGCGCAGCGCGTCGGTCCAGCCCTGGTCGAGCAGGCGGAAAAAAAGCGCGCGGACCTCGGGCGCGAACAGCGCGTCGTCCAGCCAGCGCTCGGGTTTGTAGACGTCGCGCTCGGTCGGCATCACGTTGAAGTCGCCGGCGATGATCACCGGCATGCCCGTCGCGAGCAGCTCGGCCGCATGGAGGATCAGCTGGTCGAACCACGCCAGCTTATAGTCGAACTTCGGCCCTGGCCTGGGATTGCCGTTGGGCAGGTACAGGCCCGCGATCAGCACGCCGTTCACCGCTGCCTCGATATAGCGGCTTTGCAGCGGGTCCGGGTCGCCGGGCAGGCCACGTCGCGTCTCCACCGGTGTGCCGACCCGGCTGAGCATCGCGACCCCGTTCCAGCTTTTCTGCCCGTGCCAGATCGCCTCGTAGCCGGCGGCCTCGATCGCCGCGGCGGGGAATTTCTCGTCCGGCGCCTTCAACTCCTGCAGGCAGACCACATCGGGCCGACTTTCCTCCAGCCAGCGCAGCAGCACGGGCAGGCGGCCGTTTACGCCATTAACATTATAGGTCGCGATTTTCATCGTCGCCGTCACTCCATGGAAACCTCGCATCCTCGGCGGGTTCACCCCATCTAACGCATGAAGGAGGCTGCCGATGCTCGAACATGTGCCGCACTGGCTGGGAAGCTTGTTGAAGGGCGTGCGGGCCGGTCATTCCCGGTTGGTCATTGCCGATATCGAGCTCGGCCTGACCGGCGATGCGATCGACCTGTCGAGCCCGGCATTCGCCAAAGGCGCGCGCCTGCCGGAGCGGTTCACCGCGGACGGCGAGGGCGTGTCGCCGCCGCTGATATGGGGCCCAGTGCCGGAGGGAACGCGGAGCCTCGCGCTGATCGTCGAGGATCCCGATGCGCCGTCGCTCACGCCGCTGGTCCATGCGGTGGTGTGGGGCCTGCCCGCCGACGAGCACCGGCTGGCCGAGGGCGCGCTCGTCGGGGACGGGGCGGGCGACGCCGATGGCCGCGATGTCGGGCGCAACAGTTTCTTTGCGCAGGGCTGGCTGCC
>Ga0247735_1000624_pt1 | contig 13813 bp, 8 predicted proteins | sample UWRJL178409R2_FD_180934 | JGI IMG/M metagenome (GOLD analysis project Ga0247735, IMG submission 180934) | Plant litter microbial communities from Arlington Agricultural Research Station in Wisconsin, United States - UWRJ-L178-409R-2 | ecosystem: Environmental > Terrestrial > Plant litter >...
CAGTTTTCGCAGAGCAAGAAGGAAGAGGTTCCCCGCACCAGTGTGGGTGCGATGGCGCAAGAAAAGTGAGCGGTTGGTATGCCATCCGCTGTACTGGGTATGAGTCAGTTGGCAAATCCAATGAGGGAAGTGCCAGGCTTGCCTATTCCACCATATATATTGCATACCTTTTGCACCTCGTTGCTCTTATCCTCGTTGCTCTTCACATCATTTTCTGCAAGTTCAATGATAACACTTGGATCAACGTGGAATGTCTCGTTGGAAGACGATTATCGCGCAGGGTGGGGCAAATTGTTGAGATATCATATGCAGCTGGTTTCGACAAACACTTCAAGATGAGGAGGTAGAATGGTCAGGAGTATAGGTCTTTGAGGCGGGATCGTTGGATATCAGAGACTGACGGATGCGTAAAATTGGTTCTGTAGAGCTGAAGTCGGTTAAATTATCAAGTCTCCGACCAAGCACTCACCATAGGTGTAGCATTCAAAATGACGCCCAATCCTGATGACCATCGCCTTCCGAGCGTGGGCCCACCCCGCGCATCTCGTCAGCAACATCCAATGGACACATACATTGACGAATCGAGTTGCCTTCGAATTAACGACCAATTGAAACGACCAATGCCTTCCGGTCCTCACCCTACGTTTAGGAACTCGTTAACAAGACCCAGAATATAATACGGGCACCATTACGCATCTATTTGGCCCTCCCTGACCCTACCAAGCTCAATTTGACGCCTCGCTCGTTCCTAACTCATACCAGATGCACTAAGGTTCGAAGTAACTGCAGTGCTCGTTTATGATGGCAACATACTCACAACAGCCGTAGCATTCGATATACCCTCTCAAACTGCCAACAGCCTTCGAACATCAATCCTGGAAGTCGTTAGCGCGACCTGATAGACGCCATGAACATACACCTCAGCAGCCCAACATCCCGATTCCAGGATGCACAAGCCATTAGAACCGTTGCTGGGTTGTCTGGGCTCGTCTCTATAAGGTGGAAAGTCAATGATGAGTCAATTGTGCATTTACTCCCAAGATCACGGTTGTCTCAAACGACCTGCCCGCTAAACATCTATCCTACAGCCTAAAAGCTGTCAGAAAGGCTCACGAGACACAATAGACATACATACAGAGATTGGTACTGTCTCTTCCGCGAGACAAAAGCTCGACCACCTAAATATTCCTCCTCCCACTAATACGAATCGACTCGTCTAGAAAATCATACTGTCAGCTAACGTCTTCGACCACGAGCCTACAGGTCTCGCGTTATGAGGGCGTCAGCTGACAGTGTTATAAATTGGGTAAGCTGGTGGAAATTCAAAGCGAGTTGATTGACAGCGATCATGTACTCACCATAGCTGTAGCAATTGAAACGACACCCATCCAAATCGAGTAACCCTTCCAGCATAGGAATCCCGACTAGAAGTCGTAAACAACAGGCACCATGCAATAAGAACAGTGAAACTCACTATCGACACGTACACTCCCGCTCCTCAGCACCTCCGTCCCCCTCATTCATCAGGCATGTGTAAACACACCCCACGCTCGTCTATCGACCTAACCGAGTAGAGAATAGATCAGCCTCACTGCTTCCAGCTGATGAAAATGAAAAGATATACATCAGCCGGAATGAAGGGGGATGGGGCCCCGCCCCTCGTCGGGTTAGCATAGCTGATTGCGTTCCAATAATCAAGCGGTGAAAGGGATCTTTCAGGACAACGGGAGGCCCAGTGGAAGAATATGGGCCCGAGGACATGCGCCAAGTCTCGCGTTGGACTCTCCAGATGTTTTTTGTGTGGTGGAAACGTCAAATGGTTGGCTGGCTGGCTGATGGGTCGTGGTGATAACGATCACATAGAAAGACCAATATTAGAGTGTTGTTAAGGCAGAGAGTTGGGGTGTCCACATTCATCCGTCGATCATAGCGAGTTCTTGTATACTTCGTCTTCGTTTCCATCATAAGCTGATTGAATATTAAATCGTTAGTGAGGCCAACCATGTATGAAAGGCACGGACTTACCACCAACGCGCGCGATCTACATGAGGCAGGTTCTTTAGCCAGCGAGTCGGGCGGTTGCAATCGTTTGACGACCATATTGAGCTCTCGTTTATTCATCTTCGTTGTTCGCAACGAGCTGACCAAATCTTAAATCGTTAGTAACTGTAACGGTATATGGGAAGCAGAGACTCACAGACCAGGGCATCGTCAAGATTAGGCAGTTGCGTTGGGCAGAGAGCAATGTCATCTGGCAGTTATGATGTATAGTTTCGTGGTGAGTTCTCTTTTGCTCTGTTTTACTCTCCCAATGAGCGAACCTGAAAACTAGCCTGTCAGAGGTGGGTCCAGCATGCAAAACGGTGGTCTTATCAAGGGCGATCCGCTCTGCTGATGGCTCATGAGGGCCTTGGTCCTTCTGGAGTCCTACTTATTTTCCCTTGCGAGACCTGTCGTGATATTTGACACCTTTCGGTTGCACTCCATGGTTTTATTCTTGGATTTGGACGGGGCATTGGAAGATGAAGAGGGCTATGGCGCGACAAAATTCGAATGTTGACGGTTCGAGATGATCAGGCGGTTATGAGAAAAACTTGCGAAGTTGCAAGCCGCATTCTACTTACACCCGGCCATCATAATACCACGGCATTGTGAGGCACTTGCCGGTTTCCGACACATCTCGTTGTTCTGAGCACAAGGAGGGTCGCGATTGCGAACGTTCTTCGATATCAATAGACAAATTGCACGCCGTTCAATAAACTTTCGAAGCCATGATGCCATTGTCACCCATGGCCATAACTGACATCAGCGCGAACTTAGTAACCTGCGCAGGTGATAAATCCATCAACCTCTCGTGTATTGCCTAACAAAGGATGAGGTACTGCAGTGAAGATGGATGAGACTAGTCTTATACTAACTTCCTAGTATTCTCTGACGAGCTGACTGGGGATAAAACATAGAATTCCCTCCAAGTTTGTGGGTACAAGAAGATACAAGCAGGGGCCATTTGTCATAAACCGCTTCGCCTCCGAGACGGTTATCGTAACTTTAGACATGAATAAATGACCATCATGTTGCACAAATTCATTGCGTATGGTAGCGGAACAGACGATGATGGAATAAATTTCGAAGGGAATATAGTAATGCAGTCATCACAAGCCAGATATTAGTCCTAGGTAGTTGGTCTGATAGTATGGTTAACTATGCTCCTCTTTCAGCTCCAGCATCTAGTGACCATTTGGTGCGGGTCAACTCCCAGCGGCGTCAAGTCGTGGACGGAGCAGCAATATGTGGGCAGCGAGAACTGTGTGTTGATTAGGGTGACGACCTTGTCCTGGCCGATATTGAAAAGCGCCACCCAGTGGGTTCAGCTCCGTTGATACCAAGTACCAAAACGTCGGAGCGAGTCACGGAATAGCAACACTGGCTTGGACCATCGTCTCATCAGCCGACAGAGATCTGCGACTGTCAGTTGCATGAGAGACGGCTGGAAAAAAAAAATTCGATAGCGAAAGGATACGCTTGACAGTTCAACATCGGCAGGTTCAAATTCAGCCATCTGGCCCGATGATGACGAACCTGTCACTACGGAGGCGAGTAAACGGGCAGAAAGCCATGGTCTTTTTTTCCCTACTGAAAGTAGTCGCAATTCAATGTGAGAGATGAGCTTCACGCGGACGCGGGAGAAATATTGCACTTACGAATGCCAGTGCTAAGATTGGTGGAAAGGGCAAAGGTTATAGAAAGGTTACAACTGTGAATGACATGGTTAAATTTACTGTAGAGCAGGAGAATGAAGACGAAGCCTCACCGAGGTTGACGAGAGAGCGGGAACAACGCGTCTGACATGTCTGTAGACAGTATAAATAGTAAACTAGATCAAGTCTTAATTCTTTGTTCGGCGTAGGTGGACAGTAACTCTGCTACGGCGTTCAAGTCTGGTTAGGCCAGTGTAACTGGTACCAGGTCAAGAAAGGACACTTACGTTTATTGTTACAGGAAGTATCTGGGACGCTACGGTGTCTGCGTGGTGTATAGGACATGAATTTAAGCACCTAGATTTTGATCTGATTAGCGCAGAAGATATGAGTAAATGTCGTCGACACCGCAATACGATAGCCCAGTTAGCCCGCCTTCAAGGAGCAGAATGTCTCATGGTCGGACAGCCTGTGATAGATGTTCGCGATTGTGGTGCAACTGAGTTCGGTGGAATCAAGACCTGAAAATGTGGCTGGGAAGACCACCCGGAAGGCGCTATTGCAGCACTTGGATTTCATACTATGAGGTGCCAGGGTGTGCAGGCGAAGGTCGAACCTGGGGAGGAAGCACGAGGGTGGGCCAATTGATAATATCGAATTTCGGTATGGTGGTGGTTATGGCCATAGGAGTAGCAGCAGCAGGATTAGTAGTGGCAGGAGTAGTATCCGTCGTCGTCGTAACAGCATTTTCTGTTCCACACACTACGCGCGGCGCTCAATATCTATGCCTACCTATCTTAAGCTCACGTAATAGGATACAGCTAAATATTATCTCAATACCAGTGACAGAATATCGAGCAAGTTTGGAGGAGGTGTAGGGCTCTCCTTTCATACTTAATTTGTAATCATTTCCTGAACAAAGAAATCTCGCAAAAGATCTTTCATAGCTATCCCCATATATCGAAGAAGTCTTTAGCTGATCTGTTACATACCTGCTCAATACTTAGCCTCAGGTAACACGGAAGCCAACATCCATTCGAGGGGTCCAGTTCGAAATGACCAAATAAGTTATACAAATAGTCAACACCCGAAAAGATGTAACATGGATCAGATATCGGGCGTCCAAATGTGAGGATACAAAAAGTTGCCAAGTCGGGCTGTGCAACTCACCAACGGTGCTGCAAGTAGTGAGTTTGAAATTTGAGCTCGTCGATGTCGATGTCGAGGCTTGGTTCTTTATATGCGCCACGTCGACGGGTGAGAGTGAAAATAGCCTCCAAATAAGTTCAAGGTGGGAGCGCGGCGTCGCAGAACTTAACCCGGAATGAATGGAGGCCACTTTATATGGTTAGAAAGACATATTAATGGAGTTGAGGGTACCTGAACGGAGCTCCATAATTTTTAGCAGCACAAAATCCCAAAAAATGGGTGAGAAAATGGCATTGCATTCACCATGATGTTAATGCTGGTATAAATGAAAGCCCTGCTAAACTAGGTTATATATGACCATCCCATATACAGTGGTCCATGAAGTATCTGTATCCAGGGCCCAATTATTTTGGACCACATCTGGAACGATAACGCTGTGGTCAACTCGGGGACTGCTCCTACCACGAGTCGCTGCCTATAAGGGCCCTACATATACGAATCAGGAATTTTTGACCGTGAAGTTACAATAGTAAGCGCTGTCAGCGTTTGTGGAAAATTACCCGCACACTTCAAGAAAAGTTTGGCCGATGTTAGTGATGTTGCCTGCCATATAAGGCAACAAATTCCATATATGGATAGCAGGGCATCTCAGCATGAAACACGCTCATGAAGAATTCAGGACAGATCTTCCTGGAATTTACTTTGAACCAGACTACTCTATAACGCCTCACTCTTGTTTCGCACTAATTGCGGCTTACGCTTGCTTCATTGCGCAACTTTTACTGGCCCATTTGCTGGAGCTTTAGCTGAGGTTTTAGCTGCCGATTGGCTTTCATCCCCTATAGATTTCATAAAATCTGAGAGTGGTAACCAACCAGTATTTAAACAGACCATCACTTCCCAGATTCAGCGTATATCTTATGAGCAAACTCCAAGTGTTATTCCAATGGGGGTTTCTCTCAAATTTAATTCGAGGATACTATTCCACATCTGGAGTACTTAGGTAAGCTGTAGAAAAGTACAGCTTACTTTAACAGGCCAAGCAAACAACTCCATATTGTATTTAAATCTACATTTGGGAATCGAGTGACATTGGCGGAGTTTAAATGGTACTAGCATAAATATTGAACGGTTATCAATGGAGGAGGTTCTCATGTTAAATTTTAAGAGAATCACAGTGTCCAAGCGTTCGAGAGTAACACGCCCAAAATAATTCAGGTCAAATTTACACAAGATTTATTGTCCTGTGGCTTCCTAGTGGAGATTTTTTACTGGACCGTTAGCCCAACTTTTAGCCCGGGTTTTAACTGCTATTTAGCTTCCATTCTTTTCCCCATCCTGCTCATCGCGACCTGTGGTTTGCGCCACTCGGCTCCCAAATTGTGTTTTATTTTGGATATATAATATAGGTAATGGGCGAAAGGGGCACTACGTGGCAGTCTTGAGGAAAGACCCTGACACACTTACACCCCAAAGGGCATAGCGAACAAGTAGCAGCTGAAGCACCAGCTAAAGGTCCAGCTAAAGGTCCGGCAAACGGTCCGGCAAAAGTTGCACAATGAAGTGGCACTGGGAGACCTCAGGGAATTTTTTTTGGTCAATGTATTTTGATCATCGCGTGCACGTCGACGGGTAAGAGTAGAAAGGGCCCCTAAAACAGCGTCGCAGACTTGACTTCGGAGTGAATGAAGGCCGCCCTTGGATCGTGAGGAAGGTGATCGCGCAACATTGATGCCCTTCGAGAATCAGAGACAAGATACAGAAGATATCTCGCTCCAAAGAATCAGTTGTAGAGTCAAAGGTACTTATTTGAAAGAACTGCATAAATTTTTAGCACCACGAAAATCCAGAAAATGGGCGAGAAAATGACATCGCATACATCATGATGTTGAACATTGATGCTGGTAGAAATGGAAGCCCCTGTTTAACTATGTCCTACATAGCCACGCCAGAGGCCGCTGTATATGGCGCTCTCATACAGTAAATGCGTTCAAAGCTCAATTGTGTGGGATGTATATTCAGAGTTTATGGTCAAGTCGGCCCCTCTCGCAAGAGTTACCTGTAAGGGCCTTGTATGTACGAATCAGGATTGGACGGAGGTGCAATTTTGGTCAGAAAACCAACATGAATCAGTGCTGTTAATATTTGTTGATAGTACCCGTCTGCTTCGAGATAAGTTTAGCCGATGTCCGAGATGCTGCTTCCCATATATGGCATTAAGTTCCATATATGGAGCAGATAGGCATCAATTCAGGATACATCCTTCTGGGCTTTACTTTGACCCGGAGCATTCTATATCTCTTAATTCTCGCTTCGCTGATATCGCCGGGCGGTCTACGCTCGCTTCATTGCACAAATATAACTGATACATTTGCTGAAGCTTTACTCTAGCTAATGTTTTAGCCGCTGTATGCCTACCATCTCCTGTGGGATTGCTGAAATTTTGGGTTGTAACCACCCAGCATACGAGAAAACCATACATTTCCCAGATGCAGCGCATTTCTATAACCAGGCTCAAAGTCTTGTTCTAAAGGAGATTTCTTTCAAGCGGTTGCCACAGTGCTTAGCTAACCTGCAGAAATGTTTAGCTTACTTCAGCAAGCCAGCTGAGCACCCCTAGGCGTCAAACTCGTTCAACTTCAATTTTTTGGAATCGACTCACATCAACGGAGTATAAATGGTACTATCATACGGATGTGTTATGACCGGAAGTTCTCATGTTGGGAGTCAAGCATTGTCTGCAGCATCGTAATGAAAAAAATTTCCAGACATTTAACCCGGTTTTTAGCTAGAGTTTTAACTACTTTCCGATCACCGTCGGGATTCACATTGTTGCGACCTATGATTCGCGCCACTCGGCCCCGAAGGTACTAGCTCAGTGCATTTTCTCCAGTGTGGCTGCTGAAAATAGAAAGGTGATTCGGGACGGAGTAACTATAAACAGTACTGCCAGTGCATACTAATAGTCACATCCAGTGAGAACTAAAAGTTGCAAAACTGTGGACCCGGAAAATGGTCCCCCAAATTGTGTTGTATTTTGGATATATGATATATGCAATGGACGAAAGGTGGCGACCTTGAGAAAAGACCCTGACATACTTAGCTCCCGAAGTGCATGGTGAACAAGTAGCAGCTGAAGCACTAGCTAAAGGTTCGGCCAACGGTCCGGCAAAAGTTGCAGAATGAAGTGGCACTGTCAGACCTCAGGGGGAAAAAAATAGGCCGATTTCTGTTTGATTCAAGTTATCGCTCGATTCGCGTGTGCTGACTGCCTTGACACTTAGCATGACCCCTTTTCTGACTTATAACGGTGGGAGAAACTGAGTCCTGGTCACATGTTTGATCCTGTTGACCTAGGAAGTCATCGACATTTGATCTCTGCCCGCCAGTTCTAAGGACGGACACGATTGGACTTGGCTAAATTCAAGTCTGTGCACTCAAGTACTCAAAATTCACCAAAATTCATTCATCATGGTAAGCTACAAGATAAGTTATGCTGTCCATCTCTAATATCTGATCTCTCAGAATGCGTCGCTAAGTCCTCGAGGTGCCTAAGTTCCTTCCTAGGCTGAGATGTCGATTCTGCGCCTATGAGCGAGAAACGATGCTTCTATAGACTTTGGCCCAGAACCTGCCGTGCTTGTTGAGCCGTGCGGCCAGAATGGGCTTGTAAACGTCCTTTTTCAGTATTAGGGTGCGAGCGAGCAAGACACTGGTATGTATGCATGATCCTGCGCGACTGTTTATAACATACTGATACGTTTTTAGGAGGTCCTCGATGGTATATTTCAAGGCTCTTTCGTGTTTCACATTCGTCTTCAAATCGGGCTCCCAGAATCCTCTGGTTTTGCATAGCTATGGATGGTTGGTTTGGAACGACATTGGTCATTTTTGCAACCGAATATAGTGTCGGTTGCGATGCTGGATTTCTCTCCAATCTGTATGAACATGAGGGGACTGTGGTACGCATTCAGTCAAGGCGCTTATCGCCCTCGGTAAGTGAGTTCTTGCAACCCCTTTGGATGTCGCTAATGGTCATAACTTCAGTGACTTCATCCAGACTTTACAATCTCAGTAAGCGTCTCGAACATCGAGAAACTCTATACAACCATTACCGCCTGCTTTATCGTCGAACGAGGATGAAGTACAAAGAAGTTGAGTCGTTCAAGGGATTCGGATGGACATCTATCCGGTGTGGTATGTGTGTCTTTCTACATACATAGATCATGTCAGTTCGATACTTATATGACTTCGTTTCATCTCAAGTCTCCGCTCTGAGGCACTCCCAGCCTACATGCGCCCCTTCAAGGTTCCTCGGCACTTTGTGCGTGTCTCATTCCACATTAGATCCTTTGGCTAACGGTGCTCTTCTTGTTGTATCCCGTCTGTAAATTTATTTTATAATTTCCAGAACCATAAGGTCGATAAATTTCGATAAAACGCAGAGACCATTTCGATCCATTATTTGTGGTCAGCATCTATCTTTCTATCTTTTGCCTAGTCAAGTTTAATTTCTTTCACCAGATTTCTCGCTGCAATGGCCAGGAAATCACCCAACGTGATTTCCTCAATACTATGGAGGTGGGCCAGTTCAAGATCGGTCCACTCAAGGCGTCTGAAAACTACTCTGCACCTCTATGTTTTCCAGAAATCGGTGGCGGTGGTAGCTGTTCGTGAATGGCAGTATGACTGGTCTACCACCGATGACTATCCCACTTCTCACACTGACTCAAGACAATGAACCGGACTCGCGGTCAAACGGTGACGGCGACGATCATTATACCGGTTGAATCAACATCTGCCATACAGGATGCCTCTACGCCTCCGCCAACCCTTTCACCCCAACCATTTCTTTTGAATCATCCGACACCGTCGACACAGGTCGAGACTGGACTGACGGCCTTGACCCTTTTCAATACCCTCCGCTCGGACAGAATGGAACTATTTCCCCCACGCCTTTGGATCTGCATCCAAACCTAGTCGTATGCATCTTCTATATTCCCATCTTCTGGCTACACTCCAAATCTCACCCTCCCTTCCTGGCAGTGTTAACATTGTCTTTGGGTTTTTTCGCAACCGCCTCGCGGACCCCGAAATGTATCGAGGCACTCCCTCAGCGATCAAAGTCGTTATAATTAATGCCGAATCAACATTCAAATATATCCAGTCTGTTCTCGGTGTATCAATTTCTTCCCTCCTAAGACAGCTCCCCATCGTAAGAGTCATTTGCTGGGGACGGTGAGACGTACGTCGTCTTGTCGCTTGATTTGAAAGTCTAATCGTTGTATTCTCTAGGGTCTCGAGACATCATCCAGATATTCACGCCACCCAGTTGCATGCGACTACCAAGTTTCATTAGCGGATCAATGGCCACTTGTCACCATCGTTGCCCGACTTGCCGTATGTTTTTAAATCGTCACTGTGGCTCCTCGATCTCACTTTCCTGCTTGTAAGATTTCGCAGATTCCGTTCCCTCTTAATACGTAAACATACTTCATTTGGCGTAAGGAGATGACCATTGCCATCCAATCTGCTGGATATAGAGAACGTGCAAAAAGACGGCGATCTAGGTCAGTTATGTTCCGTCCTATCTTGCTTTCTGCTTAATATTCTCAGCTTCAATAGTTGACATCAGAATTGCTATCGGCTTGGGATATCTTGAGCCCGAAATTCGTGAAGTCGCAGGATCTTCGATCTTCTCACTATCTTTGTTGCTATTTCCCGCTATCCGTGCCCCTGACGTTGGAGAAAGACGGCTCAATATTTGTGATTCCGACCAGCGTCATAAATGAGACGGGTACCTACTGCAGCAGAACGACGCAGCAGGCGATAACTCGACGCCCCCCCTGCACTTTCCTTCAATTATCAAAGGACAGCTTGTGGAGGTGTTATACTTTTTGTGTATCAAAGACGAGATCGAAAATCTTTCTAGTTCGGAATCCAGAAAATACATAGGGCCTTTGACGGTGGAGTACTCCAGAAGCTGCCAGGTCATTCTCCTTCAAACCGAATAGGAGTTGAGAGCTGCATAGGATGAGCTCTTCGTCTGACATCATTAGTTGTCACCCTTTATTTGTGGTAAGATATCACAGATTCTGATATTCGGTTTTAGGTCTCACTTTGCCGCTAATGAAAAGATATCGTACCGTGAATCTCCTACTAGCTGCTTACGGAGCTGTTCTAGAGGCCTTCTGCTCCTCTTGGTGGACGCAGGAGTTCTCAGCTACACGCTAAAGCTTTCAAACGATAGTCGAGTTTTGAGTTGGTCTCGTGGCGGCCATATGTGACACGCTCGCAGCTCACAAATTCGGCAACTTTAGATCTCATTCTGTACAAAGTGTCATGTCAGACCAGCCAGGATCAGGAAGTATCGATATCGTTATATTCTCTGGGATTTCGACAGTAGGTTTTTTTCTAAATCGTCACTGCGGGCCATCGATCTCACTTCCTTGGTGGTATGGCTCCGGATACTGCATGTCCTCTGATTAAGCAAATGCACTCCATATGTTCCGTCTTTTCTTACTTTCTTCCTAATCGTCTTCCTCATCTCCAAAGGAGAACTTATTTTGGGCTTTGGAAGCTATCTCTCTCCCTTTGCGTCGAACACTGATTTGACTGACGCATGTCGTTTGCTTTCTGCTCTGAAATAATGACTCTTCAAGCTTAGTCCTCTACGCCTCTGGAAATTTTATTTGCACCCCGGTCGCGATTGTTTCGTTGACTTGGCTTACAGGAATTGTTATTGAGTTCTACTGCGGTAATCTCAGAGACGGGATCCCTCTAGAGCAACACCTGATTGTATGCCTTGCATAGTGCCGCTTCCTTGTGCCACTTTCGCCAGGCCGTTTGCCGAACCTTAGCTAGTGCTTCAGCTGCTAATTTTTCACGATGCCCTTCGGGAGGTAAGTATGTTAGCGTCTTTCTTCAAGGTCGCCAAGTTCCCCTTCGTCCATTGGTTATGTTATATGTCCAGAGTGCAACACAATTTTGGGAGCAAATCGAGCTCAGGACCATTTTTCGACTTCACACTGGCAATTTCCAACTGCCACAGTGGATCTGGCTGTTAGTATACTGCCATTGACCTGTTCATATTTACTCTATCCAGAATCACCTTGATACTTACTACAGTCACCTCCCTAGAGCTTGAGAAATATATCGAGCTAGTGCATTTTGGTGCACGAATCACAGGTCGTGACAATCAGACTCCAGAAGGGGATTATAACCAAATAGCAGTGATACTCTAGCTAAAAGTCGGGCTAACGTTTCAGTTACAACCTGCGATGCTCTAGATGCCAGCGGAGTTAGTAGTATCCCAACATGAGAACCTCTTCTAATCACTCAATAACCACTCTGTATGATATTACCATTTAAACATTATTGAAATCCGGGATGCAGGATCAACGAGGGGAGCAAGGAAGTCGGGGGACTTCATGGCAAACGAGTGCCGGTACAAACGATGTAGCTATGATTATATGCGATATCTACATCTAAATAGCATGCGTACACGAAACGTCGGGCGAGTCCATCAAAGACACGCGCAGCTGCCGAGCTTGCTACTAATAAGTTCCGAAAACACCGTTGAGCGACGAGCTTCCGAAATTTGGAATTGCGAGCAATCCACGAGTGAAAAGGTAGTACCATCGGATTGAAGATAAACCTCAGGCTTATGTCCACCGCTGAGAAGCTACAATAACTGTATCATAAATACTGATAAGCATCACAAAAAATTGATTGAGGTCTGGATTAATGTTAGGCTTGGGCGAAGAGGATCAGCTTGACCAGGGCTGAGTACTGAATACATGTTTGGCTCCCCAAAAATGCGTCTGAGAAGCCTAAAATATTCAAACACCCATTACTTACTTACCCTATACTTTCTTTAACTAAACATATTTTGCAAATGAATGCAAATAAGCAAATTTGGACGCTAGATTGTCCTGCATGGCTTAAATCAGATGGCACGCGTTGAAAAGGTGAACGCCGAGCGCTGAGCGCATATCATTTTAGCGCCGAGAATGTGGCAGTGTACTGGCTCTGTCTTACTGGAAAGCCAACGCTTTGTTGCATAAAGCACAGCTGTTGTCTACCAGGTGATGAGTGAGGTGGTATTTTGAGTACTTTTAATATATATTATATATTAGTATAGTTCTGTCTGTTCATATGTCAAATTGGGGGAGGAAGAGGTGAGAATTTTTGAACCGAGATGTTCAATTTATGAGATAGGGTAAAGATTGACTTCTACGAGCACAAACCACCCTACCCCACTACAACATTTCCTTCGTATCTAACTAAAAACAGTGCAAGTAGAGTGCTAACATCCAGTACGGCTTCATCCATTCCAAGCTTGGGAACAATGGCGGCTCATCGCCTTCCGTTGAAAGACCAGGTGCACCAAAGAAAGGAATTGCAACTCTGCCAAATCCAACTCAAGATTCCAACCCCTTCCCTATCATTTACTCACACCACCTCGCCCGCCTCTCCAAGTTGCCAGCAACACCTATGGGTGGCCGTGATCCCAACAAAATGGTTCGCAGTATCAACTCATCGACGATGTTTCACCAGAGGCTGGCACAGTGATGGATCAAAGTACAGTAATTAGCATAGAATGAGTATGGATAAATTACAGTAAGTAGTGTGGCCTCATTTACATGCATTTACCCATCTTCTTTCCTTGAAGAGCATGTCCCATCCATCCAGCATCCATCTTTCTCTCCATAGTCGATACTTACATTGTCACACCCCTCCTTCATCCTTCAATCCTTCTACCTATCCATTCACATATCCATCCATCCATCCATCCATCCATCATCCATCCATCTATTATCTCTCTTGGTATTTCCTTCCTCCTTCATGTCGCGTGAACTACCGCATGTAACCGCCCGTAGCTATTTTTGTCTAGCGGATTTGGTATGTTTTCATAGAATATTAGATCGATAATGGCTTTTCAATTGTTTCAACATTTTCCTGCA
>Ga0247735_1000625_pt1 | contig 13811 bp, 12 predicted proteins | sample UWRJL178409R2_FD_180934 | JGI IMG/M metagenome (GOLD analysis project Ga0247735, IMG submission 180934) | Plant litter microbial communities from Arlington Agricultural Research Station in Wisconsin, United States - UWRJ-L178-409R-2 | ecosystem: Environmental > Terrestrial > Plant litter >...
CTCCGAAATGATGGCCGCGACCGCCGGCGCCCAGCGCAACACCCTTGCGGCGCGCAGACGACTGATGGACGTTCTCGCTGAGTTCACGACCTATTTCGTTCCGAAGATCGAGACGAGGCGAGCCTGCCCCGGAGACGATTTCATCAGCGACCTGGTACGCGGGGAGGACGGCCTCAACGCGCTCGAGACCCTGCTCACCATCCGGCTGCTCATGATCGCCGGGACCGACACGACCTCGGCGCTGATCGGAAATACGATCCTGGCGCTGGTCAGACGGCCCGAGCAGATTCAGATGCTCATCGACGACCCAAGGCTGATCGCCGCTGCCATCGATGAGTCGCTACGCTACTGGGCGCCCTTCTACTTCCTGCTGCGCGAGACCACGCGTGATCTCGAGGTGGAGGGGGTTCAGATTCCCGCAGGCGCGCTCGTTGCCGTCATGCTCGCCTCGGCCAATCAGGATCCCGAGGCCTTTGCAGATGCACGAACCTTCGACATTCGTCGGGCCGACGGGCGCGGGCATATCGCCTTTGGTCACGGCGCCCATCGCTGTGTAGGGGCCCCTCTCGCCCGCGAGGAGGCGGAGGCCGTGCTGACCGCGGTGCTCCCCCATCTGCCCCGAGTCACCCTGTCGGACGAGCCACTCGAACTCTCCGAAACCCTGCTTCTTCAGGGGTTCCGACACATCAAGCTGGTGAGGAAATAGCAGCCCATGCAGACGACACGTGCCGCTGTCCTTCGGGAAGCCGGGCAACCCCTCCAGATCGAGGAACTCGAACTCCTCCCGCCCGGCCCGGGCGAGGTCCAGATCCGCGTCATTGCCACCGGTATCTGCGGCACCGACACGACCAATGCCGGCAACGCGAAGCTGCCGTTGCCGATCGTGCTGGGTCATGAAGGCGCGGGTGTCGTGGAGGCATTGGGGGAGGGCGTCAGCCGGTGCGCCGTAGGCGACCATGTCGTCCTGTCGCTCATCGCGCAGTGTGGCGTCTGTCGCTGGTGCGTGAACGGACAACCGCATCTGTGCGAACCAGGCGTCAGGGCGCAGCGCGCCAGCGCACTTGCCGACGGCAGGCCCAGGTTTCGCAAGGACGGTGCCGACGTCTATCAACTCTTTGGGCTTGGCACATTCTCCGAGCGGATCGTCGTGCAGGAGACGGCGGTGGTTCCGATTCCCAAGGGATTGCCGTTTCCGGTGGCGGCCCTGATCGGATGCGGTGTGCTCACCGGCCTTGGGGCGGCACTGCGCACCGCGCCCGTTCAGCGGGGCGGCGTCGCTCTGGTCGTGGGCTGTGGCGGCGTCGGCATGAACATTATTCAAGGCGCCCGGATAGCTGGAGCCGGGCGTATCATCGCCATCGATCCGATCGCCACAAAGGAAAGCGTCGCGCTCGAGCTGGGCGCAAGCGATTTCGCGTCACCTGAAGGCATGGCGGCCAAGGTCGCCGAAGTGACTGGGGGCAGGGGCGTCGACGTTGCATTCGATGTCGTAGGATCGAGCGGGACATCGCGTGCCTGCATCGACCTGACGCGACGCGGTGGTGCAATCTGCATCGTCGGATCCAAGGCTGAGGCCGAGATCAGCGTGTCACCGGTCATGGACCTGATCCGCGAAGCCAAGGTGTTGTGCGGCTGCACCTACGGATCCTCTTATGTGCTTCGGGACGTCGCCCAGTCGGTGGCAGCGCTCAACAATGGATCACTACACCTTGAGAAGCTGGTCTCGAACACGATCCGTCTCGAGGACATCAACCAAGGTCTTGAGTTCGTTCGTACGGGACAAGGCCTGCGCACCGTCATCGCATTTGAGGAGGACGACCATTCCTACAAGTAGGATCTGCATCGTGACGGAGGCCGCGGCCGACCGGCTTTGGGCGCGGCTGTCTGAATACGGCACCTGGGATGAATGGAATCCCTACCTCACCGAGAGCAATGTCGAGAGCTATGATGTGCCGATGGTGCCGGTAGGCGCTGTTCGTGCCGTCGGCCCCCTCGGCAACCCCCGCACCAGGGAGCAACTCGTCGCCGTCGACGACATCGCGCGGATCATTTCCTATGTGGTGGCAGAACCTCCCATTTGGCGTTTCCCGGCGCGTCGTTATCGCGGCACCGTGCGGGTGATCGAGCTGACCGATCGTACCGGTTCGGTGATCGAGTGGTCGGGCACCTATGATTGTGATGCGGCCGACGAAGCCAGCATGAACGAGCTGCTGACGGGGTTGTATGCGTCCTTCGCTGCCGGCTTGATCAAGGCTGTGTCGGCAGAAACGGGCTGAGGCATGGCCGCAGCGCCATCGACAGATATCCAAGTGCCTAGCCCCAAGGAATGAACATGAGTGCAGCGTCGGATTCGCTCGAGGCGGATTATGTCATCGTCGGAGGGGGCAGTGCGGGCCTCGTTCTCGCCAACCGCCTGACCGAAGACGGGAAGGCGACCGTCGTGCTGCTCGAGGCGGGCGGCGAGTCTACCGGATTCCTCGTTCAATTACCCGCCGGCTATGGCAAGCTGGTCGGCAATCCGTCGCACGACTGGATGTACGAGCAGATTTCCGATCCGACGATAAACGGGCGCCAGCTTTGCTGGTCTGCGGGCAAGCTTCTGGGCGGCGGAAGCTCGATCAATGGGCAGGTCTATATCCGCGGTACCCGGCGAGACTATGATTATTGGGAACAATCGGGCGCCGCCGGTTGGGGGTATTCGGATCTCGAGCCTTATTTTCGTCGTCTCGAGCAATGGCATGGTGAACCGGATCAGGTTCACGGGGAGTCGGGCATGCTCTCGGTTTCGCCGATGCGCGCGGAGCACCCGCTTTCCCGGCTGTTTCTGCAGGCATGCCATGAGAACGGCTTGCGCGTCCTCCCCAGTTATAATGACGGCGCGATGGAGGGCGCGTTCCTGACGGTGGCGTCGCAGCGGGACGGCTGGCGATGCAGTACCGAAAAGGCCTATCTCCGGCCGGCGCGCGCCCGCGACAATCTCCAGGTAATCACAAGCGCCCACGTGACCCGGATCAAGACGATCGGCAAACGGGCTGTCGGCGTTACGCTGATGCGCGATGGCGTGCAGAAAGAGGTGAAGGCACGCCGCGAGGTGATTGTCAGTGCAGGCGCGCTTGCCAGCCCGGCATTGCTCCTTCGGTCAGGCATTGGCGACGGGGCAGACCTCCGGGACCTGGGCTATCCTGTCGTCCACGAACTGCCAGGGGTGGGTCGCAATCTCCAGGAGCATCCCAATGTCCGGGTCTCCAAGAAGCTGGATATGCCGACGCTGAACAGTCTGGGTGGCTTCGCCCTGTTCGCGCAACTGCTGCGCTTCGCTTTGGACCGCAAGGGAGCGCTCAGCCTGCCCGTGGTTCACGCGATGGCGCTGGCCAGGACGCGGGACGACCTGATCGAGCCAGATGTCCAGCTGCATTTCCTTCCCATGGCGACCGAGCCGGACCCTGCCACCGGACGGATCACCAAGGCGCGCGGCATGACGATCGGCGTCACCGCCTGCCATCCGAAAAGCCGTGGCCGGGTGACGCTGAACGCCGACGGCGGCCCGTTGGTCGCGCATCGCTTCTTTGGCGATGAAGCGGATTTGGACACGTTGATAGGCGGTTGCGAGCTTGCCGAGGGCATCTTCTCCGCACCGCCCCTGGCTCGGCATGCCACCGGCAATCTGGGGCCGACCCAGGTACCGGTCACCCGGGACGAATGGGTCGACTATATCCGTGCCACGTGCAGCGTCGCCTTCCATCCCGTCGGGACCTGCAGAATGGGCGATGATTCGACAGCCGTCGTCGACGCCCGACTGCGGGTGCGCGGCTTGGAGGGGCTGCGCGTCGTCGACGCATCGGTGATGCCCCGCATCACGAGCGCCAACACTAACGCGACAACGGTGATGATCGCGGAGAAGGCGTCTGACATCATCCGCGGAAGACAGATCTGAGTCCAGCCGATCGACGATTAAGGCGACGACGTCTCTGTCTGGTCAGCGCCGCGACGATCCGAGGAAGCGGGCGGCATTGCCGCTCAACAGCAGGCGCCGATCGTCGAGCGACAGGCCGAGTGCTCTGATGCGGGTGACAGGATCCTTCTCGGCGATTGCGAAAGGCTGATCGGTCCCGATGCAGAGCTGCCGCACGCCAAACGTCGCGATCAGGAAGCGCAGGGTCTCGCCGTCATAGACGAGGGTGTCGTAAAAGAACCGCTTGGCGAGCGCGGACGGCAACTCGGCGATCGTCTGCTGCACGGCGGGGCTCTCCCGCCAGCCATTGTCGAGACGGGGAAGCAGCAGCGCAAGCGCCCCGCCACCATGGCTGAATGCGAGGCGTAGCCCGGGATGTGCGGTGGCCACGCCGCTCATGATCAGCGCCGTAGCGGAAAGCGCTGTCTCGCACGGAAAGATCGCCAGCGCATCGAGCGCGGGAGGCCCGGGGACAGGATAACGAAGAACGGTCTTTACCGGATGCACGAAGATTGCGGCGTTCAGCCGTTCGGCTGCTTCGAAGAACGGGCTGAGGCGCGAATCCCCCAGAGACACGCCAGCGATATTGGTGCCGATCTCGACACCGACGAAGCCGGGATGCGCCATGATCTCCTCAAGCGTTCGGATGGCTAGGTCAGGGTCCTGCAGCGGGACCATCCCGAGTGCAGCGAAGCGCGCCGGCGCTCGCTCTGTCATCAGCGCCAGACACTCGTTCACGTGGGTGGCGATGGACGCAGCATCGCTTGCGGGTCGCCAGAAGCTCAGCAGCTCCGGCATCGGCGAGAGGATCTGGCGATCGATCCCGGTGCGATCCATGGTTGCGAGGCGCAGGTCCATATCCCAGCAATCACTCGTGACGGTGCGGAACTGCTTGCCGTCGATGAAGACTTCGGCGCGACGGCAGTCGCAGTAAGGTCGCACATCGATCAGCGGAACTGATCCGGAGATGCTTGCCGGAAATGACGCCGGGACGATGTGCGTGTGGATGTCCGTGACCGGTTCTGACCGCTGCTCCGACACGCCGGCGTCAGCGCGCCGCGCTGATCATGTCGAGCGCGACATCGACGATCATGTCCTCCTGGCCCCCGACCATCTTCCGCCGGCCGAGCTCGACCAGGATGCTGCGAGTATCCAGGCCGTAATCGGCTGCGGCTTTCTCGGCATGCCGCAGGAACGAGGAGTAAACGCCGGCATAGCCGAGCGAGAGCGTCTCGCGGTCGACCCGTACGGGACGATCCTGCAGCGGGCGAACAAGATCCTCGGCTGCATCCATCAGCGCCATCACGTCGCAGCCGTGGTTCCAGCCCTTGCGGTCTGCAGCAGCCGCAAAGACTTCAAGTGGGGCGTTGCCTGCCCCCGCTCCCATGCCGGCAAGACTTGCATCGATCCGGACGGCCCCCTCCTGCGCTGCGACGATCGAATTGGCGACCCCGAGGGAGAGGTTGTGGTGAGCATGCATGCCGCGCTGAGTGCCGGGTCGAAGTACCTTGTCATAGGCGCGGAAGCGGGCGCGAACGCCGTCCATGTCGAGCGCACCGCCGCTGTCGGTGACGTAGACGCAGTGGGCGCCATAGCTCTCCATCAGCAGCGCCTGTTGCGCTAGCGCGTCGGGCTCGATCATATGACTCATCATGAGAAAGCCCGAGACGTCCATGCCGAGATCGCGCGCGATCCCGATATGCTGCCGGGATACATCGGCCTCAGTGCAGTGAGTTGCCACCCGGACCGAACGGACGCCGAGATCATAGGCGCGCCGAAGCTCCTCGACAGTACCAAGGCCTGGCAGGATGAGCGTGGTCAGCACGGAACGCGTAAGCACCTCGGCGACCGCCTCAAGCCACTCCCAATCGGTGTGTGCGCCAAAGCCATAATTGAAGCTCGTCCCGGAAAGCCCGTCGCCATGCGCGACCTCGATGGCATCGACGCCCGCACTGTCGAGCGCTTTTGCGATAGCACGGACATGGTCGAGGCTATACATGTGACGGATGGCATGCATGCCATCGCGCAATGTTACATCCTGGATGTAGAGCTTCTGCGTGTCGACATCGAACGTCATGCGGTGACCTTTCGCTTTTCAATGATCTTGGCGGCGAGCAGCTCGCCGGTTGCCTTGGCGGCGGCGGTCATGATGTCGAGATTGCCCGAATAGCTGGGCAGATAGTCGCCGGCGCCCTCGACCTCGAGATAGATCGAGGTCTTGAGGCCGGTGAACTCACCACGGCCGGGAATCATGAGCGGATTATTGTCGCCGAAGCGCTCGAACTGCACCTGCTGCTTGAGCCGATAGCCCGGCACATAAGCCTGTACCTTGGCGACCATCTGCTCGACCGACCTCCGGATAGCGTCCTCGTCCGCGCCCTCGGACAGGGTAAAGACGGTATCGCGCATGATCATCGGCGGTTCGGCGGGGTTGAGGATGATGATGGCCTTTCCCCTGGCGGCGCCCCCGACCTCCTCGATCGCGCGCGCCGTGGTACGGGTGAATTCGTCGATGTTCGCGCGCGTTCCCGGCCCTGCCGAGCGGGAGGAGACCGAGGCGACGATCTCGGCATAATGGACGGTTGCGACCTCGCTGACCGCGGCCACCATCGGGATGGTCGCCTGTCCACCGCACGTCACCATGTTGACGTTGGGCTGGTCGAGATTTGCGTGCATGTTGACCGGCGGGATCGTGAACGGGCCGATCGCCGCCGGCGTCAGGTCTACCACCTGCTTTCCATCGGCGCGCAACGCTTCGTCATGGACCTTGTGCGCATAGGCCGAAGTCGCGTCGAAGACGATCTCGATCTCGTCATAGCCCGCAAGTGCCCTCAGGCCCTCAATTCCCTCATGCGTGGTCGCGACGCCGCGCTCCCTGGCCATTGCCAGGCCCTCCGAGGCCGGATCGATCCCGACAACGGCCACCAGCTCCATATTCTGCGGATATTTGACCATCTTGATCATCAGGTCCGTGCCGATATTGCCCGAACCGATGATCGCCGCTTGGACTCGCGTCATGACACTGTTTCCCTCGTTGCCGTGTGACAGGCTGTTGGCGTGAATGAAGGGCCGGCGCGCGCCGCTGGCACGCGGGGTGTAGTCTGCGGGACTCCAGCTTGTTCTAGGATGGCTCGCGCCCGCTTCCGGACCGGCTCGTCGACCATCGCACCATCGACCGCGACTGCCCCGTCGCCGGCGGCCAGGACTTGCCTTGCCCAAGCGATGCGAGCGTCGTCCGGCCGAAAGGCCCCGAGCACTGCCGAAGCCTGTGCAGGGTGAATGATCATCTTGCCGCCAAAGCCGAGACGCGCGGCGTGGCGGGCATCGTCGGCGGCAATGTTGGCATCCGAAATTTCGGTGGTGACGCCGTCCAGCGGCGGCGGCAGGTGCGCCAGGGTCGACGCGAGCAGGAACTCCCCCCGTGCAAAGGCAAGAGCATCTCGCTGATGGCTGCATCCGAGATCGACGGCGAGGTCCACCGAACCAAATGCCAGCCGAGACGCCGCGCCCGAGGCCGCCAGCGCGCGGGCGTTCGCAAGCCCTATCGCGCTTTCGATCAGAGCGATCACCAAGGTGTGGCAAGACACCTCGGCCAACTTCCCCGGATCCTCTGCCTTGGGTACCATGATGGCCGCCGGGCCGAGCGCGCGCACCGCCTCCAGATCATCCTCATACCAAGACGTGCCCGCTGGATTGATGCGGATGATCACTGGTTTGTCGGTGAAGGCGATCGTGAGCGCTGCGCGCGCTGCGTGCTTCATGTCCGCAGGGACGGCATCCTCGAGGTCGAGAATGACCGCGTCGGCACCGCTTGCTCCCGCCTTTTCGAATCTGTCGGGCCTATTTGCCGGCACGAAGAGGGGTGCAATGCAGGTCATGACGCGCGTCATGCCCAGCTGGCCTCGGCCTGCATCGCGATTGGCCCGTCCGGGTGCGCCGTCCATAAGGGCCTATGTCGACCGTCACGCTTGCCGACGCACAGGACAAGGTCATCGAGATCGAAGGCCGGCGAGACGGAGCGGAAGCTAAACGCATCGGGCGGCACGCCTCCCGATGCGCGCGTCGCGAAATAGTAGAGCAGGGTCGCCTGGAGCGGCCCCTGGACGACGAGCCCGGGATAGCCTTCGACCTCCGTGGCATAAGGGCGGTCGTAATGGATCCGGTGGGTGTTGAAGGTCAGCGCCGAATAGCGAAAAAGCAATGCCGGGGTCGGTGATATCGTCTCGTGCGCGAGGCCATCGGGTGCGGGCGCCGAAAGCGGGGCGCTGCCGGTACCGGAGGCATCGCGATAGACCAGGATCTGTCGTTCGCTGACGCGCAGTGCGCCCTCTGCCTCGATGCGATGATCCACCGTGACGAAGCAAAGATCGCCGGTCCGGCCCTTCTTCAACTCGATCTCGGCCACGCGTGAATGCCGCCTTATGGCCTGCCCGACGAACAGATCGCCGGTAAAGCTCAGCTTTCCGCTGGCCCACATGCGGTGGGGCAGGGGAATGTCGGGCAAAAAGCCGCCGCGCGCCACGTGGCCGTCGGCGCTCAGCAGGCTTGGCGCCACGGCGGGCTGGGCGAGGCAGAAATGGATCAGGCGCGGCGCGCGCTCGCCTTCCCTTGGCGGTTGACCTGCCAGATCGAGGGTTGCGTGAAAACGCGCGGCCAATGCCTCGGTGATGGTATCCCCCGCAGACATTTCGTTGCCGATGCAGCGGCGCAGGCGGTCGATATCGACCGTTTCATCGATAGCAGACATCATCGCTCCTCGATCAGCGCTGGCACAGCACCCAGCTCTCGGTCGAAGCCGGCGAAGATAGGTGCGGGCGCAGGCAGGCAGACCAGTCCGCCCGGCGTGTCGACGCTGACTCGCCGCAGGTTCGGGTGTCGCGACAGGGCTGCCATGTCATTGAGGGTCGCAAAGGCGACATCGGCGGCGTTGAGCTGTTTGACGGCCTGGTCGGCGCCGAGTCTGGCCAGCGCCTCGGCGACAAGCGCATCGGTTTGGGCCCGGTGCCGCACACGCCCGACATTGGTCGAAAAACGCGTATCCGAGATGAGGGACGGATCGTGCAGCACGCCGTTCGCTAACGACGCCCATTCGCGATCGCTCTGGACGGAGAGCAGGATTTGCGTCCCCTCCTTGCAGGCGAACACGCCATATGGGGCGATCGACGGATGGGCGAGGCCCATCCGCTGCGGCGACCGGCCAGCTTCTTCATGGAGCAACGGGACGGTCAGCCACTCGGCGATCACATCGAACATCGACACCGAGATATCCGCCCCGCGGCCATGGACACTGCGGGCGATCAGGGCCTCGAGGATGGCCGCATGGGCGGTGGCGCCTGTGGCGATATCGACGATCGAGATGCCGACGCGCGACGGCGCGTCAGGGCCGCCAGTCACCGACGCGAGGCCCGCTTCCGCCTGCACGAGAAGGTCATAGGCCTTGCGGCCCGCCATGGCCCCAATCGCTCCATAACCGCTGATCGAGCAGGCGATCAAACGAGGGTGCCGAGCACAGAGCGCACTGGTTGAAAAGCCGAGACGGTCCAGCGCGCCGACCTTCAGGTTCTGGACGAGAATATCCGCGTGGCTGATCAGATCGGCGAGAAGCGTCTTGCCCGCCGCGCACGCCAGATCGACGACGCGCGATTGCTTGCCGCGGTTCAGCCAGACAAAGTAACTGCTCTGGCCGGCTGCGACGTCGTCATAGCCGCGCGCAAAATCACCTTCGGGACGCTCGATCTTGATGACCTCGGCGCCGGCATCGGCAAGCCGGGCAGTGCAGAAGGGCGCCGCGACCGCCTGCTCGACCGCAACGACCTTGAGGCCTGCCAGGGGAAGCCACGCACCCATCAATAGGATCGCGGCATGCCGAGCACATGCTCGGACAGATAGCTCAGGATCATGTTGGTCGAGATCGGCGCGACCTGATAGAGCCGCGTCTCGCGAAACTTGCGTTCGATGTCATATTCCTCGGCGAAGCCGAAGCCACCGAAGGTCTGCACCGCAGCCTCCGCGGCCGCCCATGACGCATCGGCGGCGAGCATCTTGGCCATGTTGGCCTGTTCCCCGCACTGCGCACCGGATTCATAAAGGCGCGCTGCGTCATGCACCATGAGCTCGGCCGCCCGCATCTGCGCATAGGCCTTGGCGATCGGGAATTGCACACCCTGGTTCTGGCCGATCGGTCGCCCAAACAGGTGCCGCTCGCCGGCGTAGCGGCGGGACCGCTCGATGAACCATTTGGCGTCGCCGATACATTCGGCGGCAATTAGAATGCGTTCCGCATTCATACCCGACAGGACGTACCGGAAGCCCTTGCCTTCCTCGCCGATCAGGTTCTCCGCAGGCACCTCGACATTGTCGAAAAAGACCTCGGTGGTCGAATGATTCATCATCGTCCGGATGGGACGAATGGTGAGCCCGCCAGCCTGCATTGCAGCGTTCATATCGAGAACGAAGATCGACAGGCCGTCGATCCCGCGTGCGACCTCGGCGCGCGGCGTGGTGCGTGCCAGGAGCAGCATCAGGTCGGAATGCTCGGCGCGGCTGGTCCAAATCTTCTGTCCGTTGACGATATATTTGTCGCCATCGCGCACCGCCATGGTATTCAGCGCACCGGTATCGGTCCCGCTACCCGGCTCGGTCACGCCAAACGCCTGCAGGCGCAGTTCCCCGGTTGCGATCCTGGGAAGATATTGCGCCTTTTGCGCGTCGCTGCCGTGACGGAGCAAAGCCCCCATGATGTACATCTGGGCGTGGCAGGCCGAACCGTTACAGCCGGCGCGCTGCACCTCCTCCAGGATCGCCGCGGCGGCCGAAAGGGGAAGTCCCGACCCGCCAAATTCTTCGGGAATGAGGGCGGCGAGATAGCCTGCTTCGCCAAGCGCCTGCACGAACGCGGTCGGATAGGCCATGTCGCGGTCGAGTCCGCGCCAATACGTGTCGGGAAACTGCTCGCACAGCTTTGCGACTTCGTCTCGTATCTCGGCGAAATCGCCGCCTTGCAGGGACGTAAGGGCCACCTCGATCTCCTAGCCGCTCCTAGCGTCCGCCGATCACCGGCGAACGGGCGGTCAAGCCGCTGAAAAAAATGTCGGGCGACGCGCAGCGCGCCGTCCGCCTAGCTAAAAGCGATGCTCGTCTCGCCCAGTCCGCCGATCCTGACGTGGAAGCGGTCACCCGGGCGCGCCGGTTCGAGCGGTACGAGAGAGCCCGACAGAATGACGTCTCCTGCCTCGAGGCTAGTCCCGTACCGACCCAGGGCATTGGCCAGCCAGGCAACCGCCGTGAGGGGAGATCCAAGCGCTGCCGCGCCCGCGCCCGTGCTGATGATCTGGTCGTTCTTGCTGACCGCGACGCCGCAGGTTTCAAAATCGAAACCGAGCGGATCGTTCAGGCCCGGACCGAGCACAAACAGACCGCACGATGCATTGTCGGCAACCGTGTCCTCGATGCGGATTTTCCAGTCGGTGATCCGGGAATCGACGATCTCGAAGCAGGGATGAATTGAGGCAGTCGCGGCGAGGACCGCTGCTTCGTCTACGCCGGGCCCCTTCAGATCTTCCTTCAGGATGAAGGCGATTTCCGCCTCTGCCCTGGGCTGGATCAGGCGCCCGGCGATTGCCACCGATGCACCGGGCTCGACGGCCATGGCGTCGGTCAGAAAACCGAAATCAGGCTGGTGTACGTCAAGCATGGTCATAACGACGCGACTGGTGACGCCGATCTTCTTGCCGACGACACGCTCGCCCTCGCGCCGCCTTCTTGCGAGAAAGTCGAGCGATATCTGGTAAGCGTCGTCAATCGTGATCGACGGGTTCGTGCTCGTCAGAGGCGCTAACGTCTGGCCGTCGCGAAGGGCCGAGAACAGTTCCCCGCCAAGCCGCTCGACAAGTGATTGGTCCATCATGACATTGCCTCGATTGCACCGGTCTTGCCGAGTCTTTTGTCGGTGGGCGCGCCCCAATAGTCGATCGACTCAGGGATGGGCGGCAGCACCCGATGGTCCCGGGCGTTGGTCTCGGGAAACTCCTCCATCCCGAAACTATATTCGACCGTGAGGCCATCGGGATCAAGGACGTAGAGAAAGACGCTGCCCGAGGGAGGGTGGCGCCCGGGGCCGCGGACAATCGGCACGTCATTATTCTTGAAGCGCCACAGCGCGCGCCCGATATCGTCGATTTCACTGACCATGAAATTGACGTGGTGAAGGCCGTGCGCAGCGGCATTGCTGAGCCCGATGGAATGATGGAACGGGCTTGGCCAGCAGCGCATGAAGTTCACGACGTCGCCGATCGCGTCGGAGGTCCGGAAGTTGAGCGCCTCTGTGTAGAAATCGATCGCTTCACGAAAACGCGTCGTCTTGAGGACAACATGCCCGATCCGCTGGATATCGGCGAGGGTCGGGGTCCATTCTTCCGCTTCCTGGGCGATCGTTGCGAAATATTCGAATGTCGCCCCGGTAAAGGGATCGGACACACGGATGCTGCGGTCCTGGTGCAGCAACTCGGCCTCGGCCTCGTGGACTTCCACGACGTCATGGCCATGCGCCTGCCAAATGGCGGCGATCCGGTCGACGTCCGCCACACTTTCCATCTGCCATGCGACCCGTTTCAGTCCGGGCTCGCCCTTGTACAGGATGAAGTCGTGATGGTTCGAACTGCAGCGGAAAAAGCGCACGTCGCCGGAGCCTCCGCCGTTGCGCTGAAGGCCCCACAGATCCTTATAGAATTTGGATGACCGTTCAAGATCCGAAACGTTGAGCGCGACATAGCCCAGCCGCGCGTAGCGGGGCCCTGCCATGATGTGATTTTCATCCACGTCACTGCCCAAGCACATGACAACCCCTCTCGCGTTCAGATCGATTTTTTCGATCTAGCGCGGTGCCGCGCTTTAGGCAAGATGGTTGAACGTATGTATAAGAATTGTCTCGCGGCGGGTGCTCTACGACGCGAATGTGATAGCGCAGAGACGGGCGTTTTTTCCGGAACGGTGGTGCTCCTTTTTTCGGTCGCGCCTGACCGTTTGCAGGGCGGGCGATATCGGTCGACGGGAGCGCGCAGCGGCGGTCTCCGAGTCGCCTTTTCGGCCTGCGGCAGCTTTGACAAATCCGAGCCGTCCGATGTAATTCTCCGACAAGCATTGTCGGCGGCGTCCACTCTCGATAGGTCGGGCGTTCAAGTTAAAGAGGGCTGGTGGCGGATGGCGAAACAGGCATTGAATTCGACGGCGCGAAAGGTGGCCGGCAAGGTCAAGACGGTGGCCGTGCCTGAGCCGATCGCCGCGTCGCCGTCGGTGACTGGCAGGCGCCCGCGCAAAACCTCCCGGGCGGGGTCCGACACGAAGACGAAGCTTCTTGACGCTGCCGAACGGTTGTTCGCGGACAATGGTTATGACGGCACCTCCCTGCGCGACATCGCCGACAAGGCCAAGCAGCATCTCGCTTTGTCGACCTATCACTTCGGGACGAAGGAGCGCCTGTTCGAGGAAGTCATCCAGCGCCGTACCGTCGCCATGGAAGCGATTCGCCTCGCCGCGCTAGAAAAGATCGATACCGCCTCCATGACACCGTCGGATGCGGTACGGGCGCTGATCGAGGCGTACGCCTTGCCGATGATCAACGCGCGATATGGCTCATCGAAGCAATGGCAGGCGCATGTCCGCCTGGTGTCGCAGTTGATCAGCGTGAAGCGGTGGGTGCCGCTGATCCGCAAATACTATGATTCCTGCGGGCAGAAATTCATCAGGAAGTTCGAAGAAGTGCTGACCGACGTCGATCACGACGTTCTGCTCGATTCCTTCTCCTTCATGATCTCGAACATGCTGTACGTCTGTTCGTACACGAACAGGTTCGATAATCTGA
>Ga0247735_1000628_pt1 | contig 13801 bp, 11 predicted proteins | sample UWRJL178409R2_FD_180934 | JGI IMG/M metagenome (GOLD analysis project Ga0247735, IMG submission 180934) | Plant litter microbial communities from Arlington Agricultural Research Station in Wisconsin, United States - UWRJ-L178-409R-2 | ecosystem: Environmental > Terrestrial > Plant litter >...
AGCGCAACAGAGTATCCGCAGGCTGCTATGCTTAAAAAGAGCCATAATGCAGGTAGAATGAGGGTTACAAACCTTGATGGCCTTAATGCAGATGGTACTGCTTACGAACAAATTTATGCAGTAGGTACACGCTCGTTCTCTATATTTAATGCAGATACTAAAGCAAGGGTATATGATAGTGGCGACGATTTCGAAATGTACACATCTACAGCACCTGCTTTTAGTGGAATATTTAATGCCGACAGCGAAAGCAATACAGCTAAAAACCGCAGCCGTGCAAAAGGCCCTGAGCCGGAAGGTGTAACCATTGCCCATATTGCCGATAAAGTATTTGCTTTTATAGGTCTTGAAAGAGTGGGTGGTGTTATGGTTTATGATGTTACAGATCCTGCTAATGTGCAATTTGTAGATTATGCTAACACAAGAAACGTTTCTGCTTACGGTGGAGATAATGGCCCGGAAGGTATCCTTTATATTAACGATGCAGATAGCCCTAACGAAACTCCTTATGTAATTGTGGCTAACGAAATTTCGGGTACGTTAACAGTATTCGAAGTTAATACAGATGTACTTGGTGTTACTAACCCAAGCCTTGAGCCTAAAACATTTGTGGTATTCCCTAACCCATCTGTAAATGGTGTGGTATACTTTAACCGTGTAGCCGATATTGAGGTATATGATTACAGCGGAAAACTATTACAGTCGGCCAAACAGGCACTTACTATAGATACATCAAATATGGCATCGGGTATTTACATTGTAAAAACATCCGAAGGCATTGTGAAAAAACTTATTATCAAATAATAATAGTTTCGTGTTTAATTTTTGCTTCCGCTTGCGGAAGATTAATCCTGCCTGTCCTGGGCAGGATTTTTTTTGTTTATTTTGAACGGGAACATAGCAGAATTGCAATCGTTGTTCTATTCTCCATAGAATATATTGAATACACACTCCTAACTTTTCTCGAAGAGGGGAACTAACTACGCTTGTACGTTAAATACTCCTAAGCAATGTTTAATAAACTTTAATAGCTTGTTGCTTTTGTTTAAATCTAAAATAGGAGCATAATTATAGTTCTGAAATTTACAATTTTAAATAGCATTTGAGTGAAGCTGGCTCCCCTCTTCGAGAGGGGTTGGGGGTGTGTTTTATTTTTTTTGATGGGATATTAAAAAAGTAAATTGCAAAATTGTATTTAAGCCTTTAGTTGTTCAAAAATTTTCACAGCTTCTACAGCTTCTTTAACATCGTGAACACGTAAAATTTTAGCGCCTTTTGTCAGTGCTATAGTATTTAGTACTGCTGTACCATTAAGAGCTTCCTGTGGTGTAGTCCCCAATAATTTATAGATCATCGATTTGCGCGAAACTCCGGCAAGCAGGGGCAGGCCTGTAATATCAAAAAGTTCCATTTTGTTAAGTACCTCATAGTTTTGCGCCAGTGTTTTGGCAAAGCCAAAACCGGGATCTATAATAATATCATCTATACCGTGGGCGCGTGCAGCGTATATCCTTTCAGAAAAATAAAACAACATCTCTTTAATAATGTCATCATACTGCGTAAGCTTAACCATAGTTTGCGGATTGCCCCTCATGTGCATCATAATGTAGGGCACTTTTAGTTTACCTACAGTAGGCAGCATGGCATCATCAAGATGGCCGGCAGCAATATCGTTAATAATGGCAGCACCGCTTAATATACAGGCTTCGGCAACTTTAGCACGAAACGTGTCAATAGAAAGTAAAACATCAGGAAAATGCTTTACAAGCAGTTCCACAACAGGTACAATGCGTTGCAGTTCCTGGTCTTCGCTTACAAATTTGGCATTTGGCTTACTGGAGTATGCTCCAAGGTCTATAAATGTGGCTCCGTCTGTCAGCATCTTTTCTGCCTGTTGCAGCAGCTGGGTTCCATTGCGGTATTTTCCACCATCAAAAAAAGAGTCAGGTGTGCAGTTTAGTATCCCCATTACTTTAGGAGACGAAATATCTGTAAGCCTGCCTTTGCAGTTAATCAACATAAGTTATGTATTAGTAGTTTTTTGCCACGAAGCACAAATTTACACAAATAGCAAACGTAACAGGTTGTTTTCGGTCTTTAGGAAATAATTCAAAGTGCTAAATTCTTTAAATTCGATTAATTAGTGCAATTCGTGGCTTGAAATATAGGTGCAGTTGTTTTTTTAAAATGCCTTTGGTATAGGGGCGTTTTTTAGTACATTTGAAAAAAAATCAATACAAAGATACTACTTAAATGAGTACCACATCCAGCGAATACGACCGCGTTATTGCCATTTGCCGACAGTTATATATAAACAAAATGACCGATTATGGCAGTGCCTGGCGTATACTCCGCCTGCCATCCTTAACCGATCAGATCTTTATAAAAGCGCAGCGCATACGCAGCCTTCAGGAAAATGAGGTGCGTATGGTTAATGAGGACGAGACAGGCGAATTCATTGGCATCATTAACTATTCTATCATGGCATTGATACAGCTGGAAAGGGGAGTGGCAACGCAACCCGACCTTGGTGTAGATGAGGCAACTCTGCTGTATGACGAGAAGGTACTCCTTACCAAAACCCTTATGGAGGCCAAGAACCACGATTATGGCGAGGCATGGAGAGAAATGAGGGTAAGCTCCTTAACCGATTTGATTTTGCAAAAATTGCTTCGCGTAAAGCAGATTGAAGATAATAAAGGCAAAACATTAGTGTCTGAAGGGATAGATGCCAACTATCAGGATATGCTTAATTATGCGGTATTTGCGCTCATTTTAATGGGCTTTGCTAAATAACAACTCATTAACAACAACAACGCGGCTTTAACTTTATTTTTGGGAAAACGTAATTTCATGGAAGATATAAAAAAATACCTGCCTTATATTTTAAGAGGCATACTTGCCTTTTTATTTTTACTGTCGGCTACTGCCAAATTATACGATTCGCCTTACTTTGCTATTACAACCTTTGAAATGAAGCAGCTGATACCTTTAGGATTTTCTGAAGGGCTGGCGGTATATTTTTCCCGTACGCTTATAGGCTTTGAGTTTGCACTGGGCTTCCTGCTGTTACAGCCTCATTACCTTAAAAAGCTTGTAATACCTACAACCATTGCACTTTTGGCTATATTTATTGCACAGCTTAGCTACGAAATTGTAACCAAAGGAAATGCAGGCAATTGTGGCTGTTTTGGCGAATTACTGCCTATGACACCTATTGAGGCTATTATAAAAAATGTTGTTGCCATAGCCCTGTTATTTTGGCTGTTGGCGGTGCTAAAACATACACCTGATGCTAAAAATATCTGGGTGCTTACAACCGTAATATTTGCGTGTATATTAGCTATTTATATGATAGCGCCTATAGCCAGGAAAACTACAAGCGAAACAATTTTTACACCTGGTGCCACACTTGATATTATAGAGCAGCCTGAAGATAGCATCCCTGTACCAGAGCTGCCTACTACTACAGCAAAGCCGTTTACAACCGAAACTCCTGCAGCTGCCGAAGTACCTGTTGCTGCCCCTGTTAGTAACGAACCGGCACAGGCACAGTCGGGTTACGCGCAGCTTTTCCCAACTGCAGATAAAGGCAAAAAGATAATGGCATTTTTTGCACCGGGTTGCGAGCATTGCCGCGAAACCGCAAAGCAGCTTACAGAAATGAAAGCTAAAGACAAGAATTTTCCTGATGTATATATTGCCTTTATGGATGAAGAAGCTGATTTGATACCTGATTTCTTTAAGTTTGCCGGTAAGCAATATCCTTACAAAGTATTAGACGTGGGTACCTTCTGGAAAACATTGGGTAACAGCAAAGATACCCCGGGTGTTTTCTACCTGTGGAATGGTAATAAAATTGCAGAATGGAACGGTATTGCCAACGATAAATTTGTAGCTGCCGATTTGCTTAAGGCTGTCAATAAACCCTATAAAAAATAAGATTGTTTGTCATTCTGAGCGCAGCGCAGCGAAGTCGAAGAATCTCATTAAAAATAATGGTTTCTTCTTCATCTAAATATAAGCAAGCAGTTTGTCAGTCTGAGCGTAGTTGAAGAATCTCATATTAATTAAAATAAATATTTTTCCTTTCGAAATGTAAGCAAATGCTTTGTCATTCTGAGCGTAGCGCAGCGGAGTCGAAGAATCTCAAATATATTACGGATTGTCCTGTTCTCGAAATGAAATAACACCAATAAAATAAACAACAAACTTGCTAAAGTACTTACTATACAAAACAGGATATGCACTGCTAACGCTCTTTGGGGTGGTAACGGTAATATTCTTTTTGTTTACTGTACTGCCCGGCGATCCTGCCCGCATGATGCTCGACCAGAATGAAAACAGCGAGCAGCTCGCCATCATCAAAAAAAAGTACGGGTTTGATAAGCCTGTTAGCACTCAGTACCTGTATTATATAAACGACCTGCTGCCCATATCTTTTCACAGCACTAATCCTGACGATTATACTTTTTTAACCGTAGGAAAATATACTGCTGCGAAACTCTTTACCATTGGCGGTACAACAACGGTGGTTAAAGCGCCTTACCTGCGTGAAAGTTTCCAAAAAAGCGGCAAGAAAGTAACACAGGTAATAGGCGATACACTACCCAATACCGTAGTACTGGCCTGCTTTGCCATTGTTATAGCCATAGTAATTGGTATTGCGTTAGGTATTGTTTCGGCACTGTATAAAGACACCTGGATAGACAGGGTTATTGCCTTGGTGAGTACGCTGGGTATGAGTCTGCCATCGTTCTTTGCTGCCATATTGTTTGCATGGGTATTTGGCTTTTTGCTGCATAAGTACACACATCTGGACATGACGGGCAGCCTGTATGAGGTAGACGATTTTGGCGAAGGCTCTTACATTAAATGGAAAAATATCATACTTCCTGCAATAGTATTGGGCATCCGTCCGCTTGGGGTTGTCATACAGTTAATGCGTAACTCGCTGCTTGAGGTTATGGGTCAGGATTATATTCGTACCGCCCGTGCCAAGGGATTAAGCGAACTGAATATCATTCGCAGACATGCGCTTAAAAATGCATTGAACCCTGTGGTTACCGCCATATCAGGCTGGTTTGCCAGTATGCTTGCCGGTGCGGTGTTTGTAGAATATATTTTTGGGTGGAACGGCCTTGGCAAAGAAGTGGTGGAAGCGCTTAATACACTCGACCTGCCTGTTATAATGGGATCGGTACTGGTTATTGCTGCAACCTTTGTGGTTATAAATATACTGGTCGACATTATTTATGCATGGCTCGACCCAAGGATACGATTGGAATAGCACATGCGCAAATTTAAACACATTCGATTTTGAAGTAAATAACAACTAAAGCAATTTTAGATGACACAAAACCCGGTTTCTATACGGCCTTTTATAGGGGCTAAAAACTTTAAAGAATCCGGTAACTTTTATAAGGATATCGGTTTTAAAGAGATTGTTATAAGTCCGGTGCTATCTTTATTTACATGGGGAGAACTTGGGTTTTACTTGCAGGACTATTATTTAAAAGACTGGATAGACAATACTATGTTGTTTTTTCAGGTAGAAAATACCCAGCAGGTGTATGATGAGTTGTTAGTGTTGAACCTGCCTGAAAAATATAAAGATGTAAAGCTTATAGAGATGCGTGTGGAGCATTGGGGCAAAGAATGTTTTTTGCATGATCCGTCGGGAGTGCTGTTGCATTTTGGTGAGTTTTTTTTAAGGTAAATAGTACCTTGTTTTTAGAGAATGTTTTAAGCACTTAAAACAGAGTTGCATCCCGATATTACTTAAATAAATGGTAATAGCAGGGTAAATAATTAGCTTTGGCCCTGTAATTGTAACTCAGGTTATCGTAAATTTGTTACTCTATAAATTTGAAAAATGAAAAAATTACTTTTTTTACCCATATTATTTTTTGCCATGATATCTTGCACACAGGCACAGGAGCCAACCACTTTTACTACAGAGGCACTTAACTCTAAAATGAAAACAACCGATGGTAAAGAGGTTGCTTTTAAAGACATCCTTGCCAAGTATAAAGGTAAAACCGTTGTTATAGATGTGTGGGCTTCATGGTGCCCGGATTGTAAAAAAGGCATGCCTAAAGTCCACGAGCTGCAAAAGCAGTTCCCTAATGTATCGTACCTGTTTTTATCTTACGACAGGGAAGACGCAAAATGGCTTAAGGGCATTGAAACCTTTGGCACCAAAGGTGACAACTACCATGTGGGTACCAATATGAAACAGGGCGAATTTGCCAAATCGGTACACCTGGACTGGATTCCGCGCTACATGGTAATAGACAAAACCGGAAAAATAGCATTGTTTAAAGCCATCGAGGCAGATGATGCCAAACTAATTGAGACATTAAAAAACCTAAAATAATGAGAAAAAAAATCGTTGCAGGAAACTGGAAGATGAACAACGACAGCCAGCAAACCGAAGCATTGCTTGAGGAACTGCTTGCTAAAAAGCCCGAAAACAGCATTGCTAAAATAGTTGTGGCACCTACATTTGTAAACCTTCAGGCGGCTGTTAAGCAAACTGCGGGCAGCAATATTATTGTAGCTGCACAAAACATGCACCAGGCCGAAAGCGGTGCTTACACGGGAGAAATCTCTGTAAACATGCTTAAAAGCATTAAGGTAAACACGGTTATTTTAGGCCACTCAGAGCGCAGGGCTTATTTTCATGAAAATAATGCATTACTGGCTCAAAAAGTAACTACCGCTTTAGCACATAACTTAACGGTTATTTTTTGTTTTGGCGAAGAGCTTGCCGACAGGCAATCAGGCAACCACTTTAACCTGGTAGAATCTCAGTTAAGGGAAGGTTTGTTCCACATCAGCGAAAGCGACTGGGCAAGCATTGTACTGGCTTATGAGCCTGTTTGGGCTATAGGTACAGGCGAAACGGCTTCTCCTGAGCAGGCGCAGGAAATGCACGCATTTATACGTTCGTTACTACACACCAATATAGGCAGCAAAATTGCCGAAGAAACGTCTATCCTTTACGGAGGCAGCGTGAAACCGGACAATGCCCGCGAAATTTTCTCTAAACCCGATGTAGACGGCGGCCTTATAGGCGGAGCGGCTCTTAAGGCAGATGATTTTCTTGCTATTGTTGCAGGTATCTAATTCGCATAGATTGTAAATCAGGAAACCCTTTTACGCGAGTAAAAGGGTTTTTTTGTTGGGAAAATAATCTGAAAACACTTTGGAGACTTTGAACTTAAATGATATATTAAACTCAATTTAAAATTAATTTCAATTTTTCCACAAGTAATATTTTTCTATGTTCAATAAATTCTGTAAAGTTAGAGAGATCTAAGTTTATGTTTAAAGGTATAATATGATTTTCTTTAAATCTTTTCACGTCTGCATTTTTCGTTTCTTTAACAACCCAAGAATTTAATGGACTTAAGCTTTTAGACATATTTTCGTTAGCATCTAACATCTGCAGATTTAAAATGGAATTGTACGTTTTCCAACCATATGTTATTTTTTCTATATCGTTAATATTATTAAACGTGGCTGCCGGATGCATATGATCTTGATGAAAATTATTATTCATATAATCCATATCAGGATATAATAGTGCTAAAATTGAAAAGCTATATTGTGAGTCTTTTTGAGTCGATAATAATTCGTCGATGTAATCATCACCAATATCTGTTATTTTTTTTATCTCGTTATTGATTTCGTGTGACGGAAAATTGGATGATGTTCCAATAAAGTGCTTTTCAATATCTATTGTGAAGGCTTTTCTTGATTGAGTTAATACTGTATCGGTCTGTCCTCCAAAGGTTCTTCTAACTAAGATGGTGAGAAGCCACTTTTTTATTATTACTCTATTTTCCTTATAGCCAATTTTTGATGAAAAATCTGTAAAAATATTATTATGGTATATGTAATATAATATTGGAAGAGTGGCATTGTTAGTGGTAAGTGTATATCCTGTTAAACCAAATGTTTTTAAAAGATCAAATAAATTTAGAATTGCGTTGCGTATATTATCCCAATTCGATTCAATATTTCCTATAAAATCATTGTTAAAACTAGTGATTTTGAATCTGACATCTTTATGATATAAATAGAGAAAGGATTTTAAAATATAGTCTTTATCCATATTAAATCCTTTAGCTCTAATTCCATCTACTAAATCATTAATTTCTGTTCGTGCATCTTTTTCTTTCCAACTTGCAATAGCAATTGACATTAGAATATCTGAAAAACTTAGAGTTGTACCTCCTGAATTTATACGGACAAAAATATTTACAGCTTTATCAGGATTTTGTTCATCTTCTTCGTAATAGTTGATATTTAGACCAGTATGAATAACTCTTTCCAACTGTTTTATAATTTTTTTTGATTCCTTAGATAGGCTGTGTAATTCCGTAAAATCGTCCAAACTATCATTTTTATATAAGTCTAATACAATACCAACTTTAAACCAATTTTCATTTTCTTTGTCGATATAAATATCTTTTTCTAGAGTAATGGCTTTATCTAAAAATGAAAATTTATATTTTTTATCACTTTGTTCTTCATCGAATTCTGATGATATGTTTAAATATAAATGTCTCGTTGGATAACTCCATTCGCTATAGGCATAAGCTCGCCTATATTCTTTATAGGCATAGCTTCCGCATAATCCGATGAAAAGTGCGGTTAAACGTTGTTGTCCATCTAGTATCGCGTGAAAGTCATTTACCCCGTTAGTTGCGATTGTATCATTATGAATTTTATGATACTCAATATACTTTTTTAAAAATTGATAAAATCTAAAATCGGCTTTGGTATTTTCTTTTACTTTCCAAAAAAGCATAGAACTGATTGGATAGCCCTGCATTAACGAGTCAAAAAGTTGTTCAATTTGACTTGTTTTCCAAACAAATTCCCGTTGAAAAGCAGGTAATAGAAATTCATTTCTTTTAATTCGTTCAATCGCCTGATAGATTGTTATTGGAGCTTGAAATCCTGCCATTTTTTATAATTATAAAGTTGTTATTGATTTGGCTAATGTATTGAAAAAATCTTTCTGTAATACTTTTCTTTACAAAAAACGCCCCCATTTCTGGAGGCGTCTATCATCTATTATCTTCTGTCTAAAAGTCTGTAAACTGAATACTGACTACTGATTACTGTTTTTCAATCCACTCACGGGCGTTCACAAACGCTTCATGCCATGGCGAAACCTCATCGGTACGGCCTTCAGGGTAGTAAGCCCAGTTCCACTGGAACATAGAGCGCTCTATGTGCGGCATCATAACCAGGTGGCGGCCGTTGTTGCTTGCCATCATGGCAATATCAAAGTGCGAGCCGTTAGGGTTAGCAGGGTAGCCGTTGTAAGCATATTTAGCCACAACATCATATTTGTCTTCGGTATACGGTAAGTCGAATTTACCTTCACCGTGAGATATCCATACACCCAGCGTACTGCCGGCAAGCGTACTTAGCATAACCGAGCTGTTTTCCTGCACAGTAACCGATGTAAAGCCACTTTCGTGTTTTTTACTGTCGTTATGCAGCATGCGTGGTTTTACTTCATGGTCGGGGTTTATAAGGCCAAGCTCTATAAACAGCTGGCAGCCGTTACAAATACCTACCGATAGTGTATCTTCCCTTGAAAAGAATTTCTCTAATGCAATTTTAGCTTTTTCATTATAAAGGAAAGCACCTGCCCAGCCTTTAGCCGAACCCAGTACATCGCTGTTAGAGAAACCTCCCACAGCACCTATAAACTGAATATCTTCAAGCGTTTCACGGCCGGAAATAAGGTCGGTCATGTGTACATCCTTCACATCAAAACCGGCAAGGTACATGGCGTTTGCCATTTCACGTTCAGAGTTACTGCCTTTTTCACGGATAATAGCCGCTTTAGGGCGTGGTTTAGACGGGTCTAATACCACTTTTTTACCCGTAAACTGGCTCGGGAATGTGTACTGTAACGGTTGGTTTTTATAGTTGTTATAACGCTCCTGTGCTTTTTGTTTACCGCTTTGTTTCTGGTCAAGCAGGTACGAGGTTTTAAACCAGGTATCCCTTGTTTCTTTAACGTCGAAAGTATAGTTGGCATCTCCGTTTTTAACGGTTATCGTGTTACCTTCTTTAGGTTGGCCTATTAGCGTGAACGCTACGTTGTTTTTAGCAAATACTTCTTCAACAGCAGCATCTGCTTGAATAACAATGGCAATGTTCTCTGCAAATAGTGCTTTAACAGTATCAGCTTCGTTAAGGTTTGTCAGGTCGTAATCAGCACCCAGGTTTACTTCTGCAAAGCTCATTTCCAGTAGCGTAGTAATTAAACCACCACTGCCTATATCGTGGCCTGCCGCAATTTTACCCTCTTTGATTAAATCTTGTATAGTATTAAAAGCATTTTTAAAATTGGCTGCATCCCTGATGCTTGGTACTTCGCTGCCCACTTTGTTAAGCACCTGTGCGAAAGACGATCCGCCCAGTTTAAAGGCATCGCCGCTAAGGTTAATGTGGTAAATGTTACCGCCGTTCTTTTTAAGTACAGGCTCTACCACTTTACGAATGTCGCTACAGTTACCTGCGGCAGATATAATCACGGTACCCGGGGCAATAACATCGCCATCAGGGTATTTTTGTTTCATAGAAAGGGAATCTTTACCGGTAGGGATATTGATGCCCAGCTCGATAGCAAAATCGCTGCAGCCTTGTACGGCTTCATACAAACGGGCATCTTCGCCTTCGTTCTTACAAGCCCACATCCAGTTGGCCGAAAGCGATACGCTTGACAAACCATCTTTAAGCGGAGCAAAAACAATGTTAGATAACGCCTCGCCAATAGAGTTACGGCTGCCCGCAACAGGATCTACCAATGCCGAAACAGGGGAGTGGCCTATAGTGGTTGCTATACCTTCTTTGCCGGCATAATCAAGCGCCATAACACCCACGTTATTTAACGGTAACTGAATAGGGCCTGCTGTTTGCTGCTTGGCAACTTTACCACCCACGCAACGGTCTACCTTATTAGTTAACCAGTCTTTACTGGCCACGGCTTCAAGTTGTAATACCTGGTTAAGGTAATCGTGCAGTTTTTCCTGTGTATATTCAGGGTTGCTGTAATTTGTAGCAACCGTCTTGTCTTCCATTATGGTTTTTGGCGAAGAGCCAAACATATCTTCCAGTGCAAAATCCATTGGTTTTGCGTGGGTAGTAGCACTCTCAAACGTAAAGCGGTGGTCGCCTGTTACATCGCCCACGGCATACATAGGGCTACGTTCACGATCGGCAATGCGCTGCAAGGTATCAATATCTTTTTGCCCGATAACAAGGCCCATACGTTCCTGGCTCTCGTTGCCTATAATTTCTTTAGCCGAAAGGGTAGGGTCGCCCACCGGCAATTTGTCAAGGTCTATTTTACCGCCTGTTTCTTCTACAAGTTCACTAAGGCAGTTTAAGTGTCCGCCTGCACCATGATCATGAATAGAAACAATAGGGTTAACATCGGCTTCTACCAGTCCGCGTACAGCGTTAGCCGCACGTTTTTGCATTTCGGGGTTAGAACGCTGTACGGCATTAAGCTCAATACCCGATGCAAAAGCACCTGTATCTGCACTCGATACTGCTGCGCCACCCATACCTATGCGGTAGTTTTCGCCACCAAGTATAACAATTTTGTCTCCCGCCTGTGGTTTTTGCTTGGCAGCCTGGCTGGCTTTACCATAGCCTACACCACCGGCAAGCATTATAACTTTATCAAAGCCTAATTTACGGCCTTCTTCCTCGTGCTCAAACGTTAGTACCGATCCTGTAATAAGCGGTTGCCCGAATTTATTACCAAAATCTGACGCTCCGTTAGAGGCTTTTATCAATATGTCCATAGGGGTTTGGTACAGCCATTTGCGCTCGTTCATACCATCTTCCCATGTCCTGTTTTCTTCAAGTCTTGAGTAGGCCGTCATGTACACCGCCGTACCTGCAAGCGGGAGTGATCCCTGCCCACCGGCAAGCCTGTCCCTGATTTCTCCACCTGCACCCGTAGCAGCACCGTTAAAAGGCTCTACAGTGGTAGGGAAGTTGTGGGTTTCTGCTTTTATAGAGATAACCGAATCGAATTCTTTAATCGCGTAGAAGTCGGGTTTATCAGCCGTTTCAGGGGCAAACTGCTCTACACGCGGGCCTTTTATAAATGCAACGTTGTCTTTGTATGCCGAAACAATATCGCCCGGTGTTTCTACCGATGTTTTCTTGATAAGTTTAAATAATGATGATGGTTTTTCTTCGCCATCTATTACAAACGTACCGTTGAATATTTTGTGGCGGCAGTGCTCGCTGTTAACCTGAGAGAAGCCAAAAACTTCGCTGTCGGTTAATTTTCTGCCCAGTTTTGCAGACAGATTATTAAGGTAATCCACCTCTTCAGGGTTAAGCGAAAGCCCTTCCTGTTTATTGTAAGCCGCGATATCCTCAATTTCGAGGATAGGCTCCGGCTTGATGTTTATGGTATAAATGTCCTGGGTAAGGCCGTCATACTTTTGCGAAAGCATAGGGTCGAATTTTGCATCGGCCTCAGCTACTTTCTCAAACTCCTCGATGCGGATAATGCCTTCGATACCCATGTTCTGGGTAATCTCTACAGCATTAGTGCTCCAGGGCGTGATCATGGTGGCACGTGGGCCAACAAAAAAATCCGTAAGGACGGATTTTTCTATTTTATGCGCGTTGCCAAAAAGCCAGTTTAATTTTGAAATATCCTCTGCCGAAAGCTGGTTTTGCGACTGTACTGCAAAAACCGTATTGGTCTGGTTTCCGAAGAAATGGATCATTAGTATGTGTGTTGTTGTTTAAGGTGCAAAATTAATCAAAAAAGCGGAATTAGGCAAGTGTTATAAAATACTAAAAACAGCGATTTTGATGTGAGAAAATGCGGGGGTAATCGATGAAAAAAATCGATGTGATTAAATGTCTATATTTAAGTCTTTAGTTTGCATTTTGAGAACTTTTAGTTATATTTGTTTTATGAAAATCTTAGTTAAGAAAACTATTTTATTTTACCTAAAAAAATATCCAATGGCAGAAATGCCGTTAATGATTTGGTATAATGAATTTTCTAAAAAGGAATTCGCTAATTTTAATGAACTTAAAAAGGTCTATGGAAGTGCCAGTATTGTAAACAATGGAAGGGTAGTGTTTAATATTAAAGGAAATGATTTCAGGTTAGTTGTTTCGGTAAATTTTTCTCAGCAGGCATGCTATGTAATTTGGTTCGGGACACATAAGGAATATGATAAAATTAATGTTGAGACGATACTATTTGATACAACAATTTTAACTGAAAAAATATAATGAATATGAACTGGAAAGTATTAAAAACGGAAGAAGATTACAATAGTGCCTCGATGCGTATGATGAGCATATTTCACGCAGAGCCAAATACACCGGATGGTGATGAGTTAGATATGCTAATGGTTTTAATAAAAGATTATGATGATAAGAATTACCAATTACCTGAGTTAGATGCACTGAAAGTTATAAAATATAAAATGCAGGAGCGCGGAATAAAAGCAAAAGACCTTGAACCTATTATTGGAAGTAAAGGTCATGTTTCTGCAATTTTATCAGGTAAGCGTGAAATTACATTAAAAATGGCTCAAAAATTAAAAAATTATTTTGACATCCCTGCCGATGTATTTTTACACGGTGCTTAAAAGATATAAATCCGGCCATTAGCCGGATTGCTCATTATAATTTAAAAATTTTACCTGTTCCTCTTTAGCACAATCTCAATACTAGTAAATTCTTTAACCGCTTATTCTCGTGTTATCATAATTTT
>Ga0247735_1000630_pt1 | contig 13773 bp, 18 predicted proteins | sample UWRJL178409R2_FD_180934 | JGI IMG/M metagenome (GOLD analysis project Ga0247735, IMG submission 180934) | Plant litter microbial communities from Arlington Agricultural Research Station in Wisconsin, United States - UWRJ-L178-409R-2 | ecosystem: Environmental > Terrestrial > Plant litter >...
TCAAAAGATCTCGTGCATGAGACATCTCTCCGAGCGCTATACTAAGGCGGTTTCTGTCAGTGTTCTACACCGAAAGTAACCAAGAACTCACAATAGCTGTGGCAGGATCTCCATCCTCATCATGTACAACTCTTCCACAGTCATGGTTTTTGGCACAGGATCATCAGATTCTGTGTCAGTCTCTCCCTCATTGACTGGTTTCGACTGGTCGTTTGTCTTGTGGGGATTATCTCTCTGCTCAAAAAAATCGGAACCACGTTCGATGAATATTCTCCGTAGGTTTGATCCCAGCTTTTCAGACGGCGTTTCCTTGCTTTGGGACAAGATCAATATGAAGATCCATGGCACGGCCCAAAGGAGACATACGGTTCGTAGATGCGAGTTCCATCAGGGGCAAGATCGTATAAGACTGGTATCTTGTTACCCGAATCATCCTTGTAGGGTCGTTCCAACGAAAGCCTGAGCTGCTTCCATGTAGGTTCCGAAGAACTTGATGGGTCTGACATACCCGGAACGGTACTTGAAAGACTGCTACCGTTGTGAATACCCATATGACACTCGACATTACAACCTACTTTTCAGACACATCCATGTTGAATGAGCTTTCCTTCAATACGAATTGATAAGAGCACAATTCATCACAACGATCGGCGGTGTACTTGTAGTTGCTGGAAGGTGTCAAGAATAGAGCGGATTGAATGGGTTTGCCTCAAGGACGCACGGTGTCAATAACGATGTCGCAGGACTTTGAAATTGGATTTCCCTTCTTGGTGACACGTGACGAGCATGCATCTATCAGCTAATCTCGAGTCACCGAACGGCAAGTTGAATTTAGCTTCCCTCTTCAGCTCAACCACCATTGTTTGCCGATAACGACGTGAGGTCCCAACAAACCGACCTCTTGCACCATTCTTCTTTCGAGCTCGATGCTGATGGTCAAGACTGCTGAACATTCCTCATCATCTGAGCCAGGACCTTCCGGCAAAAGGAAGAAGTCTGAGGATGATGGCGCGAACGGCGTGGCGTCCAAGAAGCAGAGAACGAGAGTGAGGTGAGTACTGCGTTTTCACGTCGACTGCAAATACCTATGATTTTGTAGCTTCTCTTGTGGTGAATGTCACCGTCGAAAGCAAAAGGTAAGTAGACCGAATCCCGCCCTCACTCCTCAGAGAGCTAATATCAATGCAAGTGTGACCGTCAAGTACCATGCTCCCATGTCAGTAGGATGATTACTCCTTGCTTGTGATTGAAACTGATCTGCTATGTTCAGTGCGTCGCTAGAAAGGTTCCGGAACTTTGCAAGGCGTACACCCCGGGCAAAGCGGACCAGGATCTGAACGCTAGAATTTCGCGATTAGAGCATATCATCGAAATGGCTTTACCTCAGTACTGCTCTCCCGGAACGCCGACCACTTATGGAGGGGAACAAAGTGCCTCAACCCGACATAGAACTCCGTCCATTGCTGACGACGATAACCGGTCACAAACGGAAGAACAGGACCCCAACGGAGGGATCTTCCAGAGTGGGAAGTGGTATGGGAACAGCGCATCTGGCAGTGTGGCTCCAGGCTCTGTGATAGAACAGGTTTGCTCTTATTTCTCCAACAATCGAAACCCACTAATGATCAGTTGTGTAGATTGAACATGTAGCAATGCCGCATGCGCATGTTGAACGGGACTTGGTCTCAAATTCTCATTCAGATGAGATGAGCACCAGGTTCTCTTCGTCTTCGCGTGCCTCCAACCCAGGCTCGGCCATGAACATTGTTGGAGATGATCTAGAGCCATCCGCAGCTGAAAATTTGAAGTCACTGGTGCAAGAGTGTGGCGTATCCCCACACAAGATTTCGGAATTGCTACAAGAACTGCCTCCTGTGCGACATTCGGACGTTCTTATAGATTATTATTTTACCTCAATGTATGTTTGTCCGCCACCCGTCGGGATCGCACGCTGACATATCATTCCGCAGAAACTGGACAAGATACCCAGTCTCCGAGCGTGATTTTCGCACAGCGTACTCTTCAGTATGCGCTTGCAGTCGAAACGGAATCGGAGCTGCGAATCCTCATGATGTTCGCTTTCTACCTCTGCTATTCGTCGTCTTGGCTATCGCTGTGCGACTTGCTCCAGAGCACATTGCCGGCGATGCTAGAACTCGCCGGCTTACTTCGCTGCGTTATTACTGGTCCTGTAGGTGTGGCGCTCTCTCCAGGGTCAAGTTGCTGAAGTTTTGTCAAAAGCACGCCGATCCCTCCTTATCGCAGCTGCTGTCCAACCTGACTGTATTGACATTGTTCTCACACGTCTTTTGGTAAGCTCCCATATGTTCATATTGTGGCGTATTGTATTAATAGACAATAGAGCGCTCGTTTTCTGACATTTGATCGACGAATCACAGAGTGCTGGAGTCAGCTTGGGGCCGCAGTGAGGACCGCACAAGCCCTTGGATTGCATAGAGACGGTTCGATGATGGTGCGTGTCAAGTTTTGTACTGTGTCCTTGTCAATTGAGGCCATGGGGTCTATCAGCAGGGCATGCCTCCCGGAACGAGTGAATACCGACGACGGATTTGGTATGTTATGTGGTTCTATGCAATCAAGACAAACTCAAAGTCTACGCAGGTCTTATCTCTATCACGCTGATAGGTCATATGCCTTGGTTCTTGGCAGACCAAACTCTATTCAAGATGATTATACGTCCACGAAGTTTCCGTCCAACATAGAGGGCGAGCCACAATCAGGGGCATCTCTTGAACCATATCCTCTTTCGCGACCGACACCAATGTCATTTGTTATTCTGCGGCACCAACTTGCAGAGATAATTGGACGGATGGTACATCACTTCCAACAAGTTCGCGAGAGAAGTCATTACTCAGAGGTCCTTGAGCTGGATGATGAATTGATCAAATTCATCACCAACCTCCCTCCTCACTACTCGTTGCAACCTGACAAAACTCTGGACGTGTCCTCGCCTTATATTCCTGTTCACCGTTTTCTTTTGATCACCGAAATTCTCTTCGTGCGAATCAGCTTGCATCGGCCATATATGCTACGTCGCCTTAACTCTGACCGCTATACCAGGTCGAGAAGTGCGTGCTTCGAGTCTGCAATGATGGATTTTGAAGTACGTCAGGCATTCCGGGAAACTATGCCAAAGGAGACACAGGCCTCATTGGGCAACGCTTATCGTGAATTCCAAACTGCCATGATATCTGGAATATACTTTGTCCTAGAACCAAAAGGGCCAAACTCAGATGCGATGCATGCCATTCTGGACGGCTTCATGAAGGATCACGAAGGGATGCGGGAAATGGACGAAACTACCAGAAGGGAACTGAAGACCATCGAATTTCTCAAAAGCAAGGCCTTGCAGGTCGACGCTCTTGGTGTTCAACCACGGCGCTCGTCCAAGTTGCACGACCAAGGTCTAAACGGCAGGCCGGAGCAACAAGCGCAGCTCTTGCTGAGCTTGCAAAAGCCTATGAACTCACCATCTTCCAAAAGTCAACTATCGCTCAAGGAAACAACGTCCTCGCCACGATCGCCTTCTCTTCCGCGGCCACTCGTCCAGTCACCAACCTTCCAGCGCTTGCAACAATCAAATCAATCGGACTACATCAACTCGCCCACCACCACGGGGTCCCCGCACGCCGATGACGAGTCCCCTGCCCAGTCCTTACTTGACACATGGTGTAACACTGTCAGTAGCGCACCAATAGACATGGCTACTGGAGGGATTTCATGGGGAGGTACCAGTGGGACGGAAATGTCTGGTTGGGCTGGAATGACGTACTCCGTCTCTAGCCCAGACCCTCGCATTCTTGGTCTGGATGGATCCGATTACTCGTACTGGGAGGCGCTGGTCAACCAAATACACAGAGGCCCTTGATACCCATGGACTCATGACCGGGTTCAACACTCGGCCAAAAACAAAACTAATACCTTCGTGTCTCTGAATATGCTATATCTTCCATTTGTATCTTGCTTTCGAATCATTTCCCTTCTTCTCGAGCTGCCTTTCCCTCACCGAATTTGTTTATCGGTTGAGGTTGTTGAGCCTAACTGCATGTACGAGCTTATATTGTTTTCTGTAGTGCAAATATATTTTGTTATTTCGCTACCCAGCTCTGTCGAGGTATATTTTAAATTGGCTCGGCATCATCCGCAGGTCACGGACTCAGAACCAGTCACCCAGGTTCTGGTTTAATGCTGCGTACATAATCTCCAACCACCACTACCACCTTTGGCTTCCCGATTGTCGCGCCTTCATCTCTTCTGGTGGCACTACTTCTTGGATCTCCTCCAACAGCACCTCAGGAGAGATGCAGTCGATCAATCGGTTTCTTTATGGACCCACTCCAGAAGAACGTGTGCGCGCTTGGCAGTCGAAGTTACGAGCTGAGAGCCGCCAACTAGACAGGGAGATGAGGCAGGTTTGCTATTTCACTTGGTTTCGAGGGTATGTTATCTGATGCGTCTCTGAGTTTAGTTAGACATGGCGACCAACAAGGCTCGACAATCGGTGAAGCAACTGGCAGCCAAGGGCGACGTAAAGTCCGCCAAGATTCTGGCTAGGGAGGTTGTGCGCAGTAACAAGCAGAAGGATCGATTGTCCGTTAGCAAAGCGAGACTAGGATCTATTGGAACCCAACTACAGCAGCAGATGGGTGCGTGTTACACATTACCTATTTACGAGGCTACTGATCACTTACTACCAATTCTACAGCAATGATCAAAGTTACTGGCTCTTTACAGAAGTCGACAGAGATTATGAAATTATCGAACGCTTTAATTAAACTGCCTCAAATCAGTCAAGTAATGCGTGAAATGAGCATGGAGATGACGAAGGTACGTCGCTACTTGACGTTATACTTGGACCTGGGCTTGACTTTTATGACAGGCAGGGATCATGGAAGAGATGCTAGAGGATACCTTGGAGATGGACGAGGACGACGAACTGGAAGAGGAGGCGGACGCTGAGGTGGATAAGGTTCTGTACGACCTCACGAACGGCAAACTTGGCGAAGCGGGATCAGTGGGCACTGAGTTACCTGCACCAGTACGCAAACCATACATTTGAGTCGCTGGATCTCTGTTGACATCAACGTTCTCTCTAGGTTGCGCAAGACCACACGGACGAGGAGACAGACCGCAATATGGCGAAATACAGAGAAGAACTCAACGGTCTGCTAAGTGGATAGATGTGGACTGTCAGGACAACCTCGATCTCAGCGGACATTTGAGGCGACACCCGTCCAAGTATACGGTTTACATGTAGTATATTCTGTAGGAACATAATTTATGCTCAGGGGGTGGTGCTATAGTGCTCTTATGTCGTGAAACAGCAGCCTCGGAGAGCAGCCATTATCCGAGTCGCCGAGGTCCGGAATGGTAGATTGATTGCGAGCAGTTGTGACGGATGGACACACGTGCTCTGGCGCACAACCGTGATTGCGGTGTATCTCAATTTTATCCTCCACCAACCACCTCCCCTCTACCAAAATGTTGTCCTCTCGTTCCTTCGGTGTCGCGCAAAACAGCCTGAAGCGCATATACGTGAGCAATGTTGTGAGACTGATAGCAACACATAAGACTGACATGAGCAGCCTGTAAGACGCTATGCGTCTGCTTCACCGACAGCTGCTTTCGCTGGGCAGAAAGGCAGCAATGCAAGTGCTCCTTCCCCTTCAAAATCACACCTATGCTGACCCTAATTGAAAATTAGGGAAAATACACCGTTACGCTCATTCCCGGAGATGGTGAGCATCCAAGATAGCACTCTCCATGCAGATAATGACACGTCTTGTTAGGTATCGGACCTGAAATCAGCCAGTCTATCAAAGACATCTATACCGCTGCTAATGTAAGGTCTGGCTATTGTGGAAGATGTAGCATTGGCTCAGTTTGGTTTATCGCAGGTGCCCATTCAGTGGGAAGAGGTCAGCGTAACGCCCATACTCAAGGGCGGTAAGACAGTCATCCCGGACAATGCTATCCAGTCTGTCAAACGCAATACTGTCGCTCTAAAGGGTAAGAATACCCACAAGGACTTTGTATTGAACGCTAACATTCTCCCCTCCTTTAGGTCCCCTTGCCACACCCAGTATGTTGCCAAAAGCTCTCCCTACGACTCATACTAAAAACTAGGTTGTAGTTGGTAAAGGTCATGTTTCCTTGAACTTGACTCTCCGACGAACTTTCAACCTCTTCGCCAACGTCCGTCCTTGCGTCTCTATCAAGGGTTTCAAGACGCCTTATGATGACGTCAACACCGTCCTTATTCGTGAAAACACGGAGGGAGAGTACTCTGGTATTGAACATGAGGTTCGTCGTCGTCGCACTGCTCAAACTTTACGTGTTCACGATTCTTTCTCCAGATAATTGATGGTGTCGTTCAATCCATCAAACTCATTACCTACGATGCCTCGGAACGCGTTGCTCGCTACGCCTTCAATTACGCGCAGACCAGCGGGCGTAAGCGTGTCACTGCTGTTCACAAGGCGAACATTATGTATGTTACCGCGTATGGCTGCCGTCCTTTTAATAACGGTGTTATAGGAAAATGTCCGACGGCATGTTCTTGTCCGCTTGCCGCGAAGTGTCGAAGGAGTACCCAGATGTCGTTTATGATGAAGATCTCCTTGACCGCGTCTGCCTCCAGGTGTGATTCGTTAGTTAGCCTTTCACATCCTGCGGCTAATTTTCTAATAGGTTGTGACCAATCCTCGACCCTATTCGGACCGGGTCATGGTTATGCCCAACTTGTACGGTGATATTCTCTCCGATATGTGTGCTGGTTTGATTGGAGGACTCGGTCTGACGCCTTCCGGAAACATTGGTCGTGTAAGGCATCTCATTCTCCAATAGGGTTGAAGCTTATCACAATTAAATAGGACGCTTCCATTTTTGAGGCCGTCCACGGCTCCGCACCCGACATTGCAGGTAAGCCGATCCAATCCGCTTAGTGGGCCTAGAGGCTGAAAAATTTCTTAGGCAAAGGATTGGCCAACCCGACTGCTCTCCTGTTATCCTCGCTGATGATGCTGAGGTTTGTCAATGTTGAATATTTGCGCAAAATTACATACTCAACGTCGTTTCTAGACATATGAACTTGTTTGAATACGCAGACAAAATCGAAAAGGCCGCTCTGACGGTAAGATGAAATTCTTGGCGCGTAACGAGGCAGACTCTCACCCTTTTGTTAGACCATTGCCGAGGGCAAGTTCATCACGGGCGATTTGGGAGGCAAGGCGAGCACCAAGGAGTACACTGATGCCATCGTGCAGAAGCTAGCCGCATAATTTTCATTGGCCGGAGGACTCATTAGAACGCAACGCCCTTAGAATAGTATACTTGCTCGCCTACCTACATGCTATGGACTAATGCACTGCTCCGATTTGGCCCTTTTCATCAAATACAACGATGTGTAAAACGGGTTAGTTGCGAAATGTCAGGGGTCGCAACCGGGCACACAGCGACAAGCAACTGTGCGTGGGAAGTATCAGTACACATTGCAGTCCATATTCTGCGTTGGTTCAAGTCTCCATCAAGTGTCTTTCGTTTTCACCACCACCTGATAAGCACCCAGTCGCACTCTTTCTCCCCACTGGCCCCACAGGGCAAAGCCGCAATTCGCAATTCGCAACACTTCCAGCTTCAGGTAGGTTGTGTATTCTGTGCGATGTAGATGAGCCCGCTGAGCCTCATGTCGTATTGTTTCCAGGATCACCGACCGACACTCAGTGTACAACCTCAAAACTACCGATAATACTGTAATATTCCCGCTCACAAACATATTACGAACGACATGACAGACGACACTACGCCGCAAACTCAACCTGCGGCAAAGATGGACGAGAAGAAGCCTTCCTCATCAGGTAATAACCGTGGACCGAAGAGACAGACTTCCAACCCCTCAAACTTGCGAGGTGGGGCCGCAGTTGGTAGACCTTCCTCCAGAGGCAGCAATAAAAAGGCTTCCCACAATGCATCTGCTCCAGAGTCCGGATCCGACACAACCTCTCGCAAATCTGAAGGCAGCAGAAAACCGGACCAGCCGCGTGGCAAAAACCAGAATGGTCCCGGTCGCGGGTCGGCCCATCGCAAAGGTCAACCTTCGGCTTCCCAAGGTCCACGTAATGGTAGAGACCATAGCTCTAGCAGGCAGTCAGCTTCGCCTGCTCCTGGACAGAACAAGGAGTCCAGTGACGCGTTGTCCTCCCTCCAGAGGGTCATCCAGGATCTGAAGACGACGACTCCCTCCCAGGCACCCACAGCTCCAAGTCAGCCTATGCCGATCGCCCAACAGTCCTCTCTACCCCTCCACGCGCCCGTTTTCCAACCAGGAGCAAGCGCATATCCAGGAACAGCCGCGGACCAAAAACACCGTAAAGCTGTTTCACTTGGGACCTCCACCCTATCCGGGAACTTCAACTCATTCTCTCCTCACCTTGGCTCTATGATGGAAGCTGCCGAAGACGGCGGACCAGAGGATGGCGAGATTCAAGAACGTTACTATCCTCAGCAACCGACTCATCAACCTCGTGCTCAATCACAGAGCTTCATGGCACCCCGATTTGCGGCCTTAGCTGCCCAGCAAGAGCAGGATTCAGTTGGGCCCACCGGCCGTCCTCAATTAGCGCCCGGCTTCATGTTCGGGGCGGGGCGCAAACGGGGACCGCCCATGGGGCCGCCTATAAATGAGGAAGATATGAATTTCCAGTTTCCGCAGCAGCAACAGCAGCAACAATTCCCGTCGGAAATGTCTCAGATGGGCCAGCGTGAGCCTTCTCACAGGAAGACCGAGAGTGGCGAAATTACTGGCATCATGGCCGAACAGGTAAGCAGTATAGCCTCTGGCTCTCTGTCTATCATTGACTCCAGATTCAGATCGCCCTCCAAAATCAGATTGAGGCTTTACAACAGCAACAGCAAGCTCTCTATCAACAGCAGCTTGCCTCCAATCAGGTTTTGTCTTTCCAGACCCCGGGACTCGCACCGAACCGCATGGCCGCCCATCGTCGCGTCCAGAGTACTGTTCCTATGAGTCCTGGCGCTGGCGCGGCATTCGGATCGATTCAAAACCCAATGGGTCAATTTGGAAACCTGGGTGGATTGAACCTCACCCTCGACGGGCAAACCCAGGGTATTCCCCGTGGCCATGGCAGGCGCCACAGCGTCAATGTCGTGAACAAGGCTGTTAGTCAACCCAATCCTGGTACTGTTGGATTCGAAGGGTTTGAAGATGGCTTTGCTACCCCTGCAGCGATGGGTGGCCATTCAAGGCAGGTGTCCCGAGCTGATAATAGTTGGCGCATCAGTAAGTCTACTTCCACGTCTGCTCATAGGATTGTCTAATTTGCGTATTCTTAGATGGGGGTGTCGGAGGTATTCAAGGCAACGGCGGAGCTTTCACTGCCGATCTTGCCCAAGCTCAGGCTCAACTCCAGAGTCTCCAGCAATTCCGTGCTGCTGCTGGTGGTCATCACCACAAGATGGCGTCCTTCAGCTTCCCAAATATGCTTCCAAACATGATGGCTGCCAACATGATGGGCATGGGCCTTGGTGGAATCAACTTGCTCCAGCAGCAACATCAGCAATTCCAATCTCAGCTTCAACAGCAATCTAATCAGCCTCAGCGTAAATCTCTTTTCGCTCCTTACCTACCTCAAGCCTCTTTACCGCCTCTTCTGGCCGCTGGGAAGTTGGTCGTTGGTATCCTGCGGGTCAATAAGCGCAATCGCTCGGATGCCTACGTTGCGACCGAAGTCTTGGACGCTGATATCTATATCTGCGGTTCCAAAGACAGAAATCGCGCTCTTGAAGGCGACATTGTGGCCGTTGAGCTCTTGGATGTCGACGAAGTCTGGGGCACGAAAAAGGAGAAGGAGGAAAAGAAGAGGAAGAAGGAAGAAAATGCTGCTTACGACCTCAAGTCGAATGCCGGCCGCAAGGATGACAAGAAGAAGGACGATGTTGAAGTTGAAGGCCAAGGTTTGATGCTCTTCGAAGATGAAGAGTGAGTGAGTTCATTGACGGCAGTCTAACCTTTGCTGACCATATTTAGGGTTACTGACGAGATTAAACCTCAATTTGCTGGCCACGTTGTCGCTGTTGTCGAGCGCATGCCTGGTCAATTGTTCTCTGGAACACTTGGTCTACTTCGCCCCTCTTCTGCTGCGACTAAGGAGAAGCAAGAGGCCGAACGTCGTGAACGTGAGGGTGATCGTGGAGACGAACCTCGTCGCGCCATTGAACGCCCCAAGATTGTTTGGTTCAAGCCTACTGACAAGCGTGTGCCGTTGATCGCCATTCCTACTGAGCAAGCCCCGCCTGACTTTGTTCAAAACTCCGAGGCCTACGTCGATAAGCTCTTCGTTGCATGCATCAAGCGTCATGTATGTTGTGATGGCTTTCACCCTTCCGACTGGCTAACAGTTTCTATGTAGCCCATCAGCTCCCTCCATCCATTCGGAACGCTCGTGGAAGAGCTTGGTCCAATCGGAGACATTGAAGTTGAGACCAGTGCTCTGCTCAAGGATTGCAACTTCCCAACTGAAGACTTCACCGACAATGTGCTCAAATGCCTGCCACCTATTCCTTGGACGTAAGTAACTCAACTTCTTACATAAGACTTCGACTCAAATGTTACGCATCCATAGTGTTCCGGAACGCGAACTCGAAACACGCAAAGATCTCCGTGACGAACGTGTTTTCAGCATTGACCCAGAGACAGCCAAAGATCTCGATGACGCTCTCTCCGTCAAAACCAACGAGGACGGGAGCTACGACGTCGGCGTCCACATCGCTGATGTTGCTTTCTTTGTCAAACCGAATACACCTCTTGACCGAGATGCTCGCAAACGAGCGACAAGTGTCTACCTCGTCCAACGTGCCGTGCCTATGTTGCCACCTGCGCTGAGCGAGCAACTGTGTAGTTTAGTTCCTGGTCAAGATCGACTTGCCTTCTCGGCTGTCTTCACCTTCGATGCCGATGGTAAAATAGTCAAGAAATGGTTTGGCAAAACCATCATTCGGTATGCCTTCTATATTCAGTCTCTGGATTGTGTCTAACAGACTCTGTAGTTCGGCAGCCAAGCTTGCCTATGCTCACGCCCAGAAGGTTATTGATGGACAAGGCCTCAACGATGTCCAAATCGATGCTGGGCACAAAGCGGTTGATATTGAAAACGATATCAAGATTCTGCAGAGTATTGCAAAGAAGCTCAGGAATCAACGGTTCCAGAACGGTGCCCTCAGCCTTGATAGCCCTTCTCTCTCCTTCAAGTTGGATGAGAATGGTCTTCCCGCTGACTGTGGTCAATATGAACGAACAGAGGCTAATACTTTGATTGAAGAGGTATGCCTTTCGCGCAATTCCTGTTCACTTTACGTCTAATCTTTCAATCATAGTTCATGCTTTTGACCAACATCTCCGTTGCTCAACATATCGCTGTTCACCTCCCAGAACAGGCTCTCCTTCGCCGTCACGACACCCCGATCGAACGTCGCCTAGTGAGCTTCCTGCAAGTATGTTATTGCACCACCAATGCTAATTATAACTTCAGTCCACATTCACCCAACGTGCGGAGAGGTGGGATACAACATGGACACGTCGTCGTCCGGCGCTCTCATGAAGTCATTCGATGCCATCGAGAACCCCACTGCTCGACGACTCTTAGAGCTGCTCTCCTTCAAGGCTACCCAACGTGCCAAATATTTCTGCGCTGGCATGCTAGACATTGCGAAATATGGTCACTATGCCCTAAACACGCCCCTATACACCCACTTCACATCGCCCATCCGGCGTTACGCCGATATCCTGGTTCATCGTCAACTAGAAGCTGTTTTGCAAGGTGGAGGCAAGTTCTGCAGCTTTAATTCACTACCGCACGATAAATTAATAATTTACATTAGCCGATATCAAGTTTGCTATGGATCGTGATGCTGTCGCGAAAGTTGCGCAGCAATGCAATATGTAAGGTTTCGTTTCGAATGGTCTTCTTCATGTTGCTTATATCTGTTTCAGCAAACGCGATTCTGCCACCCTTGCTCAGGAGCAATCGGCCCATCTCTTCCTCTGCGTCTTGATCTCGGACCTTACTCAACGTTATGGTCCGGTCATTCGTCAGGCGAAGGTTGTTGGTGTCCTCGACGCCGCCTTCGATGTCCTTGTTCCAGAATTTGGTATCGAGAAGCGTGTCCACGTCGACCAAATGCCCATCGACGTGAGTGCTGCCAATTCGCCGATCTCTACTGATACTAATTTTGGTACCATCAGAACCACGTCTATAATGAGCATAGCCACACCCTCGAGATCTACTGGTCAGACCGTGACGTTATTAGCTGGTTGGCGGAGAACAGCGATGACGAGCACTTGAAGAAAGTTAAACAGAATGCAGAGCAGCACGCCCTGAAGATGGAGGTCGCATCGCGCTCCGTTCAAGATGAGAAGGCGCTCTTTGACGAGGACGATGCTGATGATGATGAAATCGTCTTGGGTCGCAGTGACGCCCCTCTGTCTGCACCGGAGACCTCTAAGCAACGCCTGTTCTCCATGGCCAAGGTCAGACCCGAATTCGAAGGCCTTCGCGTGACCTCCTCCGGCCACAAGATCCAGGACATCAAAGAGTTGATGACCGTTCCTGTACGTTCTATTGTTTTGTATCGAGTCATTCACTTCTGACATATGTCTTCTTTTCTCACTCAGGTTATTGTCACTGCGGATTTGACCAAGAGCCCTCCTGTTATCAAGGTTTACAGTGTCAACCCATACGCCGCAGCTGAACAGAAGAAGTAAAGCAGGACCGAGAAACTCTGGATGGCTTACAGGCCGTGTATTTTGTATTCTACTTACCGTCGTCTCGTGTGCGCTTCGTTCTGATCTTTCGGATCTCCTACCCTATGCAATAGTTCATCTCTCATGTTCTCCGTATGATGTTTCTGACCGGTTGATTCTATGCGCTGTAATCATACTTTTAAAAAATCATTTTCGAGGAGTTTCTTTACCCGCATCCGGAAGTGATTTTCAACACCATTTCAAGAGACAAAGTGCGATGTATTCATGGAGTGGTGAGTAGATCGACAATAGCAGATGAAGGAAATAACGTAATGAATGTATATACGTAGTGTAGATATGGCAGAAGGAAAACAAAAAGGAACCTAGAGAAAAATCTAATGAATGACTAGATCCAGCCAGCTGGAGGAGGGTGGTTTGATCGAGATTGTTGACTTTGACGGCTCTGGCTGCGCTGTTCAGGAAGTGGACCTTCCCAAGATTGTGGTGTTGGAGGGGATCTAGACGTCGTGCCATCCTGCTGCTGCTGTTTACTCCTTCTGATCGAAATCGCACTAGAGGAAGGCCCTACAGGAGCAGACATCGGTACCCCAGCGGCTGGTGCTCCCATCGAGCCCGTACTGTTCAGGTTACCATTACTGTGGTGCTGCCCCAGCCCATCACTATGTGCCGGTGGAGGCGTGTAGGTGGAGATGCCACTAGTCCGCAGGTCAGTCTCTACACGTTCAATGAGCGTGTGTAGACTGTACACTGACGCGTGGAGGCTATGGATCGAAGCGACGGAGCTCGAGCTATGCCCGCGGTGGTGCAGTCTGGGCCCGTACCGGTGGCGCATTTCGTCCGTGCAGAGTTTGTGGAGACCTTCGAGGTTGAGGTACGCGGCTTCATCCCGGACTTCGATGAGTGCTTCCAGGCGGGTGTTGCTGGATTGCGATGCGGAGGACGACACGGAGGATACAGATGAGGAGCCCGAAGCT
>Ga0247735_1000631_pt1 | contig 13770 bp, 11 predicted proteins | sample UWRJL178409R2_FD_180934 | JGI IMG/M metagenome (GOLD analysis project Ga0247735, IMG submission 180934) | Plant litter microbial communities from Arlington Agricultural Research Station in Wisconsin, United States - UWRJ-L178-409R-2 | ecosystem: Environmental > Terrestrial > Plant litter >...
ACTTGATCTTGGTTGCGGCTGGGGCCCTATAGCCCTCACGCTCGCAACAGACTCCCCCCACGCTACCGTCTGGGCGGTGGATGTCAACGAGCGAGCCCTCGACCTGGTGCGTCGTAACGCAAAGGTTATGGGCCTCACCAATGTCAACGCCGTGCTCCCCCAGGATGTTCCCGACTCCGTCGAGTTCATGACCATCTGGTCGAACCCACCGATTCGCGTGGGAAAGAACGAGCTTCACGCAATGCTGACGCAGTGGCTGCCGCGCCTTTCTCAGGGCGCCGATGCGTGGCTCGTCGTGCAGAAGAACCTCGGTTCCGATTCCCTGCATCGCTGGATGGATGACACGTTCGCGTCGTCCCTCACAGTCAGCCGCGCGGCGACCAACAAGGGGTATCGGGTGTTGCGGGTGCGGAAGCGTTAGAACTTCTTACCGAATGGACGCGGTTTTCGTGTAGCAGTTGCGGATGGATTCGGTCCCGCCGTTAGTCTTCATCTTCAGAAGCTGCCATCGTCCGTGTCGCGTCGAGGACGAACCCACCTTCGAGCGTGCGCGTCGGCCTGGGTGCTGCGTTCCCTGTCAGTTCGCGAACGATGGAGTAGGACGCGGCAACCACGTCGAGGTATGAGCTGTGCATCGTTCGTCTCTCGAAGAACTGTCAACATGGTTCCAACTGTCCACGATCGGATATAGGTAGCGCAGCCGTTCCTTTCTACCTTCGGCCCTTCACCGAAACTCATGATCGAGATCGCGATCTAGCCAGTCCCTGACAAAGTTGACCTGTCTGTGATGTTTTCGTCGTCCCGCTCAATCGACTGGCGCGCAAGCCAGAGGTGTAGCGCGTTAGTTCGATAATCGCGCGCGGCAACTATCCGCTAGAGCAACCGCTGCTTGCGCGGCGCGCGACCGAAAAATCGGGCGATACAGAATTTGAACCTGCGACCCACTGGAGGGTTGAGGCCCTGTTTCTGGTCGTTGCCGAATGTCTCCGAAATCCCTCGGGTCCCCTTATTTTTACAGGCAACCGGGCGGTTCGCTGCCTTCGATTGTACGCGGTCATGTCGCGTCGGTCACGGTTGTTTTTGATGGGTAAATTATGGGCATCTGAACCGCTTTTGGCTGCACCGCAAGCCCGCTCAACCTCCCCAATGGGCCGCCGCATGCGATCGCCACCGATTAAGACGGAGCGACTTCTAGGCACCGAGAGGACTACTCATTCCGAGGCACTCTTCGACGACTCGTGCCTCCCGATAGAATCTGGAGTAGCTCGGGATCTCAGATGAAAGTTTGCCCAGAGTGGTGACTGCATGAGCGAACTCGGCTCCTCGAGTCGCAGGGAAACCATCGGTCACAGCATCGTTTCGAATTGCTGGCCCGTGATCGTGAAATGGGGAATTTCGTGGCGAAGCTCAACCTCAAGTCCGTCGAAAAGCGCGTCGCGCCCCTCGCAGGTCACGCGTCGTATGATCGCGAGTTCATCTTCGACTTGCTGCTCGCCTACGGAAAGCCCCAAGGCAACGTAACTCGCCTACGTAAGGGATCGCTCAACGTCGCGGCCAATCCAAGGACCGAAGTTGCGCAAAAGAACGTCGTCTACTTTCGAGAGACAAGCGGGGACCCGCTTGCGGAGATCGACGAGCTTCGTACATCGCCGACGGTGGTCCGTTATAGCCCGCGGTTTGTCATTGTCACCAACTACATTGAACTGCTTGCTGTTGACACGAAGACCGGCGAAAATCTCATCGTTCCCATCAGAGAGATCGACAAGCACTTCACTTTCTTCCTGCCATGGGCTGGGATGGAGAAGGCGCAGTACGTTGCCGAAGCCCATGCCGACGTCAAGGCAGCCGAACGTATGGGGAGGCTGTTCGACGAGTTGCTTGCGGCGAATCCGGGTCTCCTCGATCTGCCGCATGGTCGTCACGCGCTGAATGTGTTCTTCACCAGGCTGCTGTTCTGCTTCTTTGCCGAGGACACCGGGATTTTCAGTGAGGGCCAGTTCACCAACACTGTGGGCTCGCACACTCAGGCCGACGGCTCAGATGTAGCTGAATTTCTTACGTCCGTCTTTGTAGCCCTAGACACCGAAGACGCCGCTGAGAGGCCCACTCATCTGGCTCGCTTCCCGTATGTCAACGGTCGACTCTTCACTCTGACCGCCGAGCATGTCGTTCCAGTGTTCACCAAGCACGCCCGGCAGCTCTTGATCGAGTCGGGCACTTTGATCTGGAGAGAGATCAACCCGGATATTTTCGGGTCGATGTTCCAGGCGATTGTCACACCAGATAAGCGCTCGGACCTCGGGCAGCATTACACCTCCGTACCAAATATCTTGAAGACGATCGAGCCGCTTTTCCTAAACGACCTTCGAGACGAGTTTGACGCAGCGTTCGAGAGCGTCAAGAGGCTCTCAGCGCTCCTGGAGCGAATCAGCGCGATCAAGGTGTTTGACCCCGCCTGCGGGTCCGGGAACTTCTTGGTCATCGCTTACAAGGAGCTACGTCGACTCGAGCACGCAATTCTGGAGCGACTCGCTCAGCTCGACTCGAAGCATCAAGTTCTGTATGCCGAGTCCAAGATAAGCATCGAAAACTTCTTTGGTATAGAGATCGATGATTTCGCTGTCGAAGTTGCCCTCCTCTCGCTGTGGATCGCGAAACACCAGATGAACAGTGAGTTCAAAGACAAATTCGGAGTTTCGATTCCCCTAATCCCGCTAAAGGAATCCGGTCACATCCGGGCAGGGAACGCCGCGCGGATTGATTGGAAATCGGTTTGCAGCAATAGCGGGACAGAAGAGATTTACCTCATCGGAAATCCCCCTTACTACGGCGCAAAGCGCCAAACTTCAGAACAGAAAGGAGACTACGAGTTCGTATTCGGGCGGCGACCGTTCTCGAAGAATTTGGACTACATCGCGCTGTGGTTCATAAAAGGCGCGGACTTCATCGAGGGAACTCAAGCGGAACTAGCCTTCGTCACGACGAATTCCGTCTCGCAAGGTGAACATGTGGGTCTAATGTTCCCAATCATCTTCGCTAAAGATCTCGAAATTGGGTTCGCCTACACATCTTTCAAGTGGGAAAACAACGCGAAGCGAAATGCGGGCATAACAGTCGCCGTGGTCGGCCTTCGAAAAGTCCGAACTGGCGCAAAATATCTGTACACCGACGATCTCAAGATTGCCGCGAGCAACATAAACGGTTACCTCACTGACGCCCCGAATATCGTGATAGAACGACGGAAGAGCCCTCTCGGCGCGGTGAGGCCAGAGATGGTCTTCGGGTCGATGCCGAGAGATGGTGGCGGACTTATTCTCTCGCCAGAAGAGCGCAGCGAGATGATTTCAACAGACTCGCGTACTCAGTCGTTCATCAAGCGTTACGTCGGATCATCTGAACTGATCAACGATGGCGAGCGCTACTGCTTGTGGATTTCCGACGATTCCGCGAAACACGCGCGTTCCATCGAAGCAATCCAGGCTCGTTTGAACATCGTCTCTGCGGAGCGAATAAAGAGCAAAGCGTCTAGTACAGCGGCATTCTCGTCCCAACCGCATCGTTTCGTGCAGATCAGCTACAAGCCGACTGAGTCGATCATCGTGCCGAGTATTTCTTCCGGACGCCGCGAATACATCCCGATTGGGTATCTCGGACCGGAGGCGGTGATTTCGAACAAGGGCTTCGCGATATACGACGCACAACCATGGATATTCGCACTCATCACGTCCAAGATGCATATGGCTTGGGTTAACGCCGTATCTGGCCGGATGCGATCCGATTACCAATACTCAAATACGATTGTCTACAACAACTTCCCGGTGCCACAGGTCGTTGAGGCGATGAAGGAGAAGCTGGCATTCGCCACGCTACGCATCTTGGACGTGCGTGAATACTACTGCGAACGCACCCTTGCTGAACTATATGACCCAGACCTTATGCCCGTAGACCTTCGCGCTGCCCACTCTGCACTCGATGCGCTGGTCGACTCGATCTACTCCAACCGCGACTACGAGACCAACGAGCAAAGATTGGCGGACCTCTTTTCGATGTACGAAGCAATGAGCGCAGCCGAAGCTTCAAAAGGGAAGAAGAAGTGAACAAGCCCGTGAACGTTGTCGATGTGACTTACGCCCAGACCGGGGCGTCGGTGAATATTGACTCGATGGGAATGCGCGAGATGCAGCAACGCGTTTTCGCAAAACGCGACGCGCAGCATTTACTCATCAAAGCGCCACCAGCGTCAGGGAAGTCTCGCGCGTTAATGTTCGTCGCCCTCGACAAGCTCTACAATCAAGGCCGGAAGAAGGTCATCGTCGCGGTTCCGGAACGCTCGATCGGCGCGTCGTTCTCCTCGACCAATCTGACTGCACACGGCTTTTTCGCGGACTGGGAGGTTGAGTCGGCAAATAACTTGTGCACTCCAGGTTCCTCTTCCGGGAAAGTCGACGCGTTCATCAGGTTCCTCAGCGGACCTCACGCGATCTTGGTCTGCACGCACGCGACTCTTCGGTTCGCGTTCGAGAAGATCGCACCCGAATTGTTTAACGGCTCAGTCTTGGCGATCGACGAGTTCCACCACGTGTCTGCCGACGTCGAAGCGAACCGACTCGGAGCGCTACTTCGTGATGTGATGGCCGGCTCAGATGTTCACATCGTCGCCATGACCGGATCATACTTCCGCGGCGACTCCGTACCGGTCCTCTCGTCCATCGACGAGGCTCAGTTCACGCCGGTGACTTTCAACTACTACGACCAGCTCAACGGCTATGAGCACCTCAAGTCGCTCGGCATCGGCCACCACTTCTACCAGGGCCGATACACCGATGCGATCGGTGAAGTACTGGATCTGGACAAGAAGACGATCGTCCACATCCCGAACGTGAACTCGGGCGAGTCGACAAAGGACAAAATCGAAGAGGTAGGGTTCATCATCGACTCAATCGGTGAAGTTGTCGACACCGAGCCAGACACCGGAATCATCCGCATCCGTCGCGTTGACACTGGCAGAATTCTTCGGGTGGCCGATCTGGTCGATGACACCGACCAGAAGAAGCGCGCGGACACGCTGCATTATCTATCGACTGTCGCATCGAAGGACCGTGACAGCGTTGACATTATCGTCGCACTCGGCATGGCCAAGGAGGGCTTCGACTGGCCGTTTGCAGAGCATGCACTGACCGTTGGATACCGGGCTTCGCTAACCGAGGTCGTTCAAATTATTGGCCGAGTAACCCGCGACAGCCCGGGGAAGCGGCACGCCCAGTTCACAAACCTGCTGGCGGAACCCGACGCTACTCAGGGTGAAGTCAAGGTCTCTGTGAATAACATACTCAAAGCCATCACTGCTTCGTTGCTGATGGAGCAGGTTCTCGCCCAAAACTTTACCTTCAAGGCCAAACGCAACGAGTACGATGCACCCGAGCCAGGGCTAATTCGAATCAAGGGCTTCAAGGAGCCATCGACCGCCCGCGTGAAGCAGATCGTCGAAACGGACTTGAACGACCTCAAGGCCACCATTCTGCAGGATGACAATTTTGCCAGAGCAGCGGCAGGAAGCCTCGACCCCGATACGACAACTAAAGTGCTGATACCCAAAATCATCCGAGAACGGTATCCAGATCTCGACGATTCTCAGGTCGAGGAGTTGCGCCAACAGGTCGTCGTTGACTCGGTCATCAAGAATGGTGAGGTTCGGGAGGTCGGCGACAAGAGGTTCATCAGGATGGCTGAGAAGTTCGTCAACATTGACGACATCGATATCAATCTCATTGACTCCATCAACCCGTTCCAGCGTGCCTTCGAGGTGTTGTCACGGTCAGTCACACCGAGCGTATTGAGGATTATCTCTGATGCAATAACGGCAACGCGGGTAGAGGTGTCCGACGACGAAGCACGTTCTCTCTGGCCGAAAATTCAGGCGTGGCACAAGGTGAACGGACGGAAGCCAGACGTTCGCTCAGTCGAACCAACCGAAAGGAGATATGCAGAGGTGCTCCTCTTTCTGCAGCGGCGCAAGCAGCAGCACGTCGCTGAACAGCGCGCAAATGAGATGGTCGGTGACGCATGACAGACGCCAGAAATGCATCCGCGTCCGACGCAACCCATACAGGGACCGATATCCAGTGGCTGATCGACTCCGACGTCGACGGACTACTTGACGCCCCGGAAAAGCAAACAAAGATTACGTCAGCGGACCGCCTTGAGCGAGCCTTTCTAGAGATAGTGGAGTACCGCCGAACCCACGGCCGAATCCCGAGTTCGTCGACGAGGGAGATCGCTGAACGCAAGCTCGGGGCAAGGCTGGACGGGATTCTGGCTAACGACGAAAAGATCGCGGCCCTCAAAAAGCATGACGAATTCGGTCTCCTAGATCTTCCGGCGACTCCAGAAACAATTGAGGATCTCCTCGACAGTGACGAATTCGACCTCCTTGGTGATGAGTCTGGCCTACTCGACATCTCGGACTTGCCGTCCCGCGCGCGCAGGATTGCGCCTGAAGAGGTGGCCGCAAGAAAGAGAGCAGAAGATTTCGCAGATTACGAGCACCTCTTCGTCCAAAAGCATGAAGAACTGAGGTCCGGCGCCTCCAAACTGGTGAGCTTCGCCGAAGCCGGCGGACAGCCAGCAATTCAGGTAGGCCGTTTCTTTGTCCTGTCAGGGGTGATGCTTTTTGTGGCGGAAATCACTGACCCTAAAGAGGCCCTCGGCGTGCGGACGCGTTACAAACCGCGAACTCGCACAATCTTTGAAAATGGGACTGAGTCGAGTCTCTTCCGACGCTCGCTAGCTGGTCAGCTACACGAGCATGACGGCTTCGCTGTTGTGGAGGGTGGCCCTGCAGAGGTATTTCCCGACGAGCAAGCAACTGGATACATATACGTGTTGCGCTCGCTAAGCAGCGATCCGCAGATCTCGTCTGTAGCGAACCTGCACAAGATCGGTTTCACTCGCGGCGCAGTCGACAAGCGGATTGCAGGGGCCGACAAGCAGCCGACCTACTTGATGGCACCGGTGGAGGTCGTCGCTACCTACCGAACATACAACCTCAGGGCGTCGGCTCTCGAAGATCTTTTACACCGAGTATTTGCCAGTGTGCGCCTTGACTTGACTCAGATTGATAGGAAGGGAAGAGAGTACGATCCTTCAGAATGGTTCGTTGCGCCGGAGGGGGTTATCGACCTCGCCATCAACTTGATCATGTCTGGCGAAATTGTCGATTACGTCTATGACCCTTCAGAACAGCGGCTTGTAGAGACCGACTGATCGCTGCAACGAACGCAATATGTCATGGATCCGGAGCTGCCTCTTAGCTCGGCGTCGGAGGAATCTTGATTTCTTCATCCGCGACCAGATCAGACTCGGCACCGAGGAAAAGATGAGCACTTCGAACGGCGACCACACGAGATCACGCGGGGTCGGCAGCGAGTAGCCGGGAGCAGCTTCGATTGAGGCGATGGCCGACATCAGCCCTCGATTCTCCAGGCCTCGCTGGATGCCTCTGCGGGAGGTTTCGACTCGCCTCCCTATGCCGCTGACGTACGAGATCTGGCTTACCTCGACGATCTGCGTGGTCCGCGTAACGACCAACCCGCCGTGCATCCTGCTGGAAGCTGTGCGGTCGAGCGTCAGCCAATTTAGGACTCGCCATCGGACTGAGCGAGCGTGGTTCGACGGAAGCAGCAGCACGACAGGACCTACGGTTTCGCCAATTCGTCCGGGTTCATTCGAGTGAACGAGGAGCGCGACGAAGCGGTCGAAAATTGTGAACTTGACCTTGGGAACTGTGTCACCTAAGAACCATCGAACGTTGTGCCAGATGTGTCGCGTCCGCTCGCGCCGGGACACGGGCCGCTCAGGTTTCGTCGGCATAGCCCAACAGCTCATCCTGCGCCGGAGAATTCTCTCGCCAGCGCGAGTTTGCCCCGATAGGGGTCGGTCGGTGCCGAGCCGTAGTGAGCACCAGCTCATCCTTCGCCCGTGAGATCGCGACGAAAAACTCGGCCTTCACGTCCGCGTCGCTGCTTCCCCAGAAGAACTGTGGTTCGACCCCGAGCACAATGACCTTCTCGAACTCCATGCCTTTGCACTTATGCACGGTGAGAATTCGAATCGCATCGTCTTCCGAAAGACGATCGAGCGCGGCTATCGGGTCGCCGTCGACCGCCAGCTCACGTTTGAACGCTCCCGCCGCATCTTTGATGAGGTCGTTGAGCCGTGAGCCTTGCTGATATGACGGCGAGAGCGCATTGAGCGCCGGCCGGGTGACGAACTTCAGGAACCTATTGATCAGGGGGCTCCACGAGCCGTAATCTGTGGCTTCAAAACCCGCAGCCCGAACTGCCGTCCGCGTCTCGCGCAGGATCGTGCGCAACTTGCTGTCCAGTACGCCGTCGGCATCTTCGATACCGCCTCGCGTGACCACACGAACAAGCTCGGAGTACGCCCCCGGCCGACCGACGTCCGCGACGACACGAAGAAAGTTGAATATCAGTGCCGCCACAGGCTCAGCCGTCAGATCCTGGGACTGCTGTTCGTTGCGATATGGGATACCGGCCGCGGTGAGGTGCACTCCCAAGACGTTGGTGATGAGGTGCGGCTGCTGTCGTGCGAGCACCGTGATCTCTCGCGGTGGCACTCCTTCTTCAAGCCACGTACCGATTATCTCCGTGACCGCCGCTGCTTCCTCCGCGTCGGTGTCGAAACGCAACACCCGCAGGACTCCTTCGTCACCGATCAGCTCTGCTTCCGGGCTTGCCGCCGCAGGATCCATCTCAAGGATCATGCGGTTCTGCATTCGGCGGAGCCGCGGCTTCGAGCGGAAGTTTTGATAGAGCTGCAGCTCCGTCGCGCTGAAGTCAGCAGCGAAGGTCGCCATGATGCCATCGAGCGCGTCCGCGAACCCCATGATCCGCTGTTTCGTATCACCAACCCCAGTGAGCTGTACGTCGGTGCCTGCGAAGGCCGCTTTTAGGAATGCGTACTGCGCGGTAGTGGCGTCTTGGAACTCGTCCATGAATACGTGGCTGTACGTCTGCCGGAGCGCGCCTCGGGCGTAGGAATTCTTCCCAAGGATCTCGAGTGATAGTGGAACGAGGTCATCGAAAGTGATCTGCTTGTTTTGAATGCGCTGACGCGGGTCGATCCGATAGTCGGGATCAAGCGCATTCTCTCCGGTCAGGGCGGGCCGGTAGTTGTCAACAATGCGCTTGGCGAACGCATGGAAGGTGAAGCTGTCGAACCGAGCGGCGTACTGAGAGCCAGAGCGCAGGCGAACGCGCGACTGAAGGTTACGTGCGGCATCGACCTTGAACGAAATCGCAAGGATGCGCTTCGGGTAGGGGCTCGCTCCCGTGCGGAAGAGGAAGTCCGCCCGCTGCGCGAGCAGCTCGGTCTTGCCAGCACCTGGCCCCGCAGTCACGACGACGTTCGCGTGAGTCTCGCGGACCGCCTTCAGCGCGTTCGGTTCGAGCCCCAGCCCGCCGACCGGCGTCCAGTCATCTGGTTGGATCACTCCGGCAGCGCTCCGAGTCGGGCTTGCACGTCTGCGACTAAGCGCTGCAGCACCTCCGGGAGGCCGTTTATCAGTTTTTCGTCCGTTAGCGACGCCATCGCTTTGAGGTGGGTCGCCGGCTTACTTTTCAGATCGAACAGGCGGTGGTACTCGTCGAAGAGCTCGAGGACAGCCCGAGGAAGGTGATCCTCGTTTGTGTGGGACTTGCCGAGGACAGCCACGATTGTCTCCTCATCGGGAGTTCCGACGGCGACTGCTCCGTATGCACCTGGGAAGGCCTCGAGCAGCATGAGGTCGAGGTCAACCGGGTGCGAAAAGTAGACACCCTTCTGCTCCAGGCCATAGAGCGGCCCCTTACCGTCCGCGAAGTTCACATCATCGAAGACGGGGAAGTCGACTGCATCGTCCCATTTTGCGAGCCCATTGATCTGCGCCTCGGTGAACGTTCCGGGGTTCAGTTTGTTGTACTGTTTGAGGGCGTTGCTGACGCGCCCCCAACCGGCTTGGTGGCGACCCGAGTCGAGGTCGAGCAGGGTGACATGTGGGATCTCCAGCTCGTTGAGCAACCGCCAGAAATGGTTGACGTGACGGCCACCGAGCGGCACCACAGAGACTGAGGCGTCATCTTCTGCGACACCAGCTGCGGCGAGGACGCGCGGGAGCACGATCTGCTCGCTGTCGCCTTCTCCGAGCACCACGAGGCGCGAGAAGTAGAGCGCCGGGAACGCCAGTACAGCTTCACGGACGTATTTCGCTGCCTCGTCGTTCGTTGTCGGTAGAACGATCCGACGCACCTGAGACTCGCGATTGCCGTCGAGACGTAGGAAGCAAATCGCCTCCGGGTCGACGCGGCGCAGCATTGCAGGTGAATGTGTCGCTATTAGCGACTGCGAGTCGCCGTGCTCGGCAGCCTTGCGGAGCTGCCGAATGATGCGGCCGAGGTACTGCGGGGCCAGGCTGTTTTCTGGCTCTTCGAGCGCGATGATCGTATGCACCGGTGGACGGAGGCGATGCTGATCGAACGCAGTCTCAGTGCCGTCGAGCACCTCACGCGCCAGCGACTGCCAGGCGAGTACGAGCGATATGTACAGCAGCGACTTCTGCCCGTCGCTGAGCCGATCAAACGGCAGCGCAGCACCACCCGGTGACGGCGCGAACGAGACCGTGAGCTGGCGAAGCACGCTCTCTAAATCACCACTGCCGAAGGCAATCGATGGGTCGGTAAAGAAGGATCCAGAGTGCAGTCCCGACCACTCCCCCGTGATCTGCACGCCGAGGCTCTTGACGGCCGCGTTGCCGGCGAGCGCGTCGGTCAGGTCCTTCGACAAGGTACCGAGTGTCGTGCGCTCAGTCGCCCAATCGGCTGCACGCAGCGCCCGCCCGACAAGTGAGGCAGTCGTGTAAGCGATGTGCTCTGCCGGGTCACGCCGGGCAGGCAAGTAATGTACTTCGATGTTTGCACGGTCGAATCGGGACATGTCGGCTCGTTGCGTAGGCACCCCGTCCGCGTCAGCTTCGAGGATGTACTCGAGCTTCTCCTCGACCACGTTGTCCTGAGCAATAGTGGCGGTGAGGCGGACGCGGATGCGGGGCACGCCGCCTTCGGAATCGATACGCATGTGTGCAAAGTTCGGCGGAACGGATGCGTGTTCCCCCTCTGCGCTAGATTCGGGGACCGCGACGTCAACTTCGACCCAGAGCTGGGGGCCGTCGGCGTGCACCTCTGCTACTGTGCGACCGCCGGGGATGTGGAAGTCGGAGTGACGGACCTTGCGTTGCGCAGGCAACGGGCTGAAGAGCCGAGACAGCGCTTCGAGCACTGCAGTCTTGCCAGCGCCGTTCGGCCCGAGGACGTAGGTGACGTCGCTCAGCGCTATTTCCGTCGGCGCGAGGCCGAAAGATTGGAAGCCGGACATCCGGAGGTGAGTGATCTGCATCAGGCGTCCTAGTCTCCCTGCTTGCGCGAAATAGCTCCTTGGGTGGGGCAGGCAGTGGTGGGGGTGGTAAGGCAGGGCATCGTGGGGTTGAGCGTAAAATGTGTTTCGCTCATTCTCTATGAGCCCGCTTACTTCTTGGCGCCTAACGCGCCGAAGTAGAAGGACCGCTGTGGTGATTTCATCAACGAGTCGTACGTTCTCACTCATGCAAAGCTTCCTCATTGAATGGGAACGTAATCACGAAGATATGCGGCGTCTGCCGGATCCCGGCGATCACAGCATCGGCCTGACCGAAGTCGACCTGCGCCGTCCCGGCAGGCCAAACCAGCTCAGTGAACCCCTCGCCAGCCTGCCCGTGCCGGATATTCCACTTCTGGACGAAGCGTTGCACCGGCAAATGGGTCCCCGGGAAGTCGTGCGCGAGCACGAGGCGGTCAGAGACCCGCTTCGCAGTGTGGCCTTGCTTCCGCGGCGACGCTGGTCCTCCACTCATCGTCGGTCAGCACGCCGTCAGCCCACGCGACGGTCGCCAGCTGGCCGGCGAGCTCTACGAGGGAGTTCGCCTCGTGCGCCGAGATCTGGCGATCGAGCAGGCAGCGGTCGAGCAGGGCGAGGTAGTCGAGTTGCTCGGCTGGTCCGCTGAAGTCGGGCAGTTTGAGGGTGATGCGCTCGAGAAAGCTCGTGGCGCGCTCGGCGGCGCTCCGGCGTTCGACCCACTGCGCCGACGTCGGGGCGAGCGAGGTGAGTTCGGCCATGAGGCCAGGCTCGTGCCATCCATCCCGCATCGGAACACTCGCGAGATACGCGGACAGCAGCTCAGCCGTTGCGCGCGCATCGACCGACGCGCGGTGTGCGTTCTCGAGGATGATTCCATAGGCGTCGCAGCAGTCGGCGAGCGATCGGCCCGCACCCGGGATGAACTCGCGCGCCAGCCGCATCGTGCACATCGGCGTAACCGAGAACCAGTAGCCGAGGCGCTCAAACTCTGCGGTGAGAAAACCCACGTCAAAACTCGCGTTGTGAGCGACAAGAACGCGTCCGGCGAGCAGGTCGACGAGTGCGGGAGCGATGTCCGCGAAAGACAGGGCGGTGAGGATGTCCGCTGCCGCGATGCCGTGAATGCGCTGCGGCCCCAGGTCGCGCGACGGGTTGACTAGGGTCTGCCACTCCCCCGTGATCTCACCATCGCCGCTCACGTGCACGACCGCGACCTCGATGATGCGGTCGCCCCGCCCGGTGAAGAGACCGGTGGTCTCCAGGTCAACTACAGCGAAACCGGGATGCGACATCGACACTCCTCAGTGGAACGGGTTGTCTGTGAGGCTAGCGCTCGGGGTGGGTTGGGCGCGGCCCCGCGTTCGGGGCGTTGCTCTCGCCCCGAACCGGGGGTTCTACCCCTCGCGGCGGAGCGCTAGCTTGGCCGCATGGACCTCTACGACCCCTCCAACCCGTTCCTCGGCGTCTTTGTCGGCACTGGCCTCATCGGCATGCTCGTGACGCTGGGATTTGTCGCGCTCGCCTTCGTGCTCTCGGCCTTCATCACCGCACTGTGGATCCGGCTCATCCTTGTCTTCATGCGCAAGGCGCTGGACCGGGAGTACGGACGGATGCGAATGGCTGGCAACGGCTTCACGCCGGGACGGGCGTCGTTGGCCCCAACTCCGGCTCCGCAGACACCGATGCCGCTCAGGAACGAGGGCGGGCCGCGGGACTGGTGATCTCGGCTTCGCTCTATCTGGTCTTGACAGGCTCGACCGGCGGGGCGCCCGATCACCGGTTTCGATACGGCGCTGGCGCGCCTACTCAACCAGCGGGGTGGTTAGTCCGCCACGAGCTCCAGCTTGAAGCGGTCCGCGTTCTCGAGGAAGGCGGTGTAGTAGTCGGGACCTCCGGCGAAGGGGTGCCGGTCGGTGTAGAGGAGCTTCCAGCCGTGGTCCTGCGCTGTCACCGCGAGAACGTCGACCTCGGAGCGGGAACCGCCGTGAAAAGCCAGGTGGCTGAGTCCCGGCATCCGGCGATCGTGTGCACCTGACGCGAGCTCGAAGACGATGTAGGTGTCGCCGAGGATGTAGCTGACGCCCTCCGGCCACTCCTGGTAGAGCTCATAGCCGAGCTCGGCGAGCAGCCAGCCCCAGGTGTCGCGCGCGGCGGCCAGGTCGGGGACGCGGAGTTCTACGTGGTGGAGGGCGCCGCGCATTTCAGACCTCGACTTCGCTCGGTGTGGTCTCGACAAGCTCGACCAACGGTTGGGACTCGGTGTGGTCTCGACAAGCTCGACCACCGGTTTGGATACGGCCCTTCGCGAGCCTCAGGGAACGTCAG
>Ga0247735_1000632_pt1 | contig 13764 bp, 15 predicted proteins | sample UWRJL178409R2_FD_180934 | JGI IMG/M metagenome (GOLD analysis project Ga0247735, IMG submission 180934) | Plant litter microbial communities from Arlington Agricultural Research Station in Wisconsin, United States - UWRJ-L178-409R-2 | ecosystem: Environmental > Terrestrial > Plant litter >...
AGAGTGTTTTCAAGCAGGACAAGAAGAAGAAATGTATGTGGATCTTCAGCAAATCTGACATACTCGAGGTAGTTGATGCTGTAACTCAATCTAGCAGGACGACAGGTTGATAAGTATGGGCGCCCTATCTCTGATACGCAAGACCAGGAGGATTTGAGGCGCTACTACCGTCTGGAAGATGATGCCCAGGACGAGCAGGCCGAAGACGATGAAACTGCCCCACGTAAACCCGATCTTGCCCGTGGAGAGGTTCTGTTAGAATCATCAGATGAAGACGACGATGCTGATGACGACTCTGACGACGGGGGTTTCGTCACACTTGGCGGAGACTCGTCGCGTCCCATCGCGGTCCGGGATGAAGACCTCGAGGTCGATTTAGATGAAGACAACTACGCCGACCTCGAGGCACAGGCTGCTAGCTATGCCAAAGCGCACCAAGATGACGACGATGACGAACAGACAGAAGGCACACGGACATCCCGACTGGCGATCGTCAACCTCGACTGGGAGCACGTCCGCGCGCACCACTTGTATAAAATTTGCGCGTCCCTCGTGTCGCCCACTGCTCCGGTTGTAAGGGCTTCGGCCTCAACGTTGGCTTTGGTGGATCCAGCTTCTGATCGTCGAAAACGGTCTGCGAAGGGAAGTGTGGCTGGACAGGCGAATGTGGTGCGAGGGAAGGTGTTGAGTGTGCGTGTGTATCCAAGTGATTTTGGGAAGGAGAGGATGGCGAGAGAGGAAAAGGAGGGTCCGCCGGCTGAGGTTTTCAGGAAGAAGAGGGATTTGGATGTGGATGAGATCAACGAGAAGACGATCTATGAGGTTGGAGGCGAAGAAGAGTATGATGAGGATGCGTTACGGAAGTACCAGCTTGAACGACTACGGTGGGTTATTTTATTTTTGTATCTGACCTCGCACTCATGGATGTACGCCGCAGGTATTATTATGCTGTCGTGGAATGTGATACTGTGGACGCTGCGTCGCATATTTATAACGAGCTTGAAGGCACAGAATTGGAACGTTCAGCGAATGTATTCGACATGAGCTTCGTGCCGGAAGATATGACATTCGAGAATGACCCTCGGTGCGTGTCGCATATTTGTGATTGAATGCCTTTCTTCTAATTCGAACAGGGATGAAGCTTCCGGTGACCTCAACACCGAATATAAGGCTGTAGAATTTGTCACGGACGTGAGTTTTCTTTACTACTCTGATTCTCACTTGCCTCACGAAGCTAACTTATGATCAGGCTCTAAGACACTCAAAAGTCAAGCTGACATGGGACGACGACGATCCCGAGCGACATCAGGTCACCCGACGTGCACTGACCAAGAAAGAAATCGAGGAGAACGATTTCCGAACCTACATCGCCAACTCCTCGTCAGAAGACGAGGAAGAAGACGACAAACCAAAAAAGACGAAGAAAGACAAAAAGGCGTCCCGGGACAAGCTACGCTCGCTGTTACTCGGAGGCAACGACGACGCCATCCCCGAAGGGTGGGGAGACGAGGGTGGTGGTGGTGGTGATGATGATGTGGATATGGAGATCACCTTCACACCTGGGCTGAGTGGGAAGAAGAATGAGGAAGATGAGACGACGCTGGAGAAGTACCAGAGAAAGATGAAGGAGAAGAGGAAAAGGAGGAAGGAGGAGGTCAAGGAGGATATCGTGGGTGAGAAGGTGGTAGGGGATGATTTCTTTGAAGCTAGTGAAGACCAGGCGGTGCCTGTTGAGAAGGACGACCAGAAGGGGAAGGGAAAATCAAAGAAGGGCAAAAAGGATATCTCGAAGACAGAGGGGGGTGCTGCACCGCGCACCGAGGCTACGGCAGAGGAGCTAGCCCTTCTAGTGGCATCTGAAAACGCCGACGCCGAGCCCAAGCACTTCAACATTAAATCCGTCATCAAGGCAGAGAAGCAAAAGAAACGGCGAAAAGGGAAGAAAGGGAAGGTGGACGAAGATAATGAAATACAAGAGGACTTCGTCATGAACGTCAAAGACGATCGGTTCAAAGTTCTATTTGAGGATCATCAGTTTGCTATTGACCCAACGAATCCTCAGTATGACTTTCTTGATTTTTCTGCTGATATTTGGGTGTCTGACAAGGTGTTCCTCCATTTTCAGATTCAAGAAGACAAAGGCGATGACTGCGCTACTAGATGAACGACAGAAACGAAGACGAGAGCAGCGAGATGAAAGGCCGGATGATGTTCACACAAAATCCAATGGCTCTCATACGTCTGGTAGCAAAAGCCTGGAGAGCTTGGTGGAGAGTGTGAAGAGGAAGAGTGCGAATATCGATCCACCAGGACAAGGGAAGCGGAGGAAATTGTAGAGTTTATTATTCGTTCTCGTCTGTACATTTGAGAGATTCGAGGTAATTCGTGCTACAGCATGGACGACGTCAATCAGTGGATGAACTCGACAGGTATGATTATGAGATCTTGGCGTTAGAGAAATCGAGCTCCGGATGAGCAGCCTGGAATTTCTTGAGCGCCTGAAGATCGTCCAAAAAATGCGAGTTAGACTCTAATGCAGGCGATCATCAGCGTACTCACATCTCTCTTCTTGAGTTCATCAGATGTGGGCAGGCCCATTTGCTTGATTTGAGTAATTAACTTGAGTTGGTGAAAACCATGCATTCCAACGTACTTTTTGCTGGTTATCAAACTAGGAAGAATTGAGGTTTAAATATATGTCACTCAGAATAAAAATAACGAACGACATACCATCATTTTTTCCACCATTCCCCTGGCGTAACAGTTAGTATACAACTCGCAACGTAGAGAATGAATTTACCGTGTCTCCCCGTCAAGGTCGCTTAGTTTGCTATTTGCAGGCTCGATCTTCTTGGTATCGATCTTAGGGTGATGCGTCAAGACGTTCTCCCACCAAGTCTGCTGGTTCACTTTCTCCAGGTGGATCAAGACGACTTTGTTATCCTCTAGATATTATCAGAAATACATGTGCAAGATGTAAGCTAAAAAAATCGTTACTCACGAACCGTCCAAGTGCTGTCTTCAACCTTGATCTCCTTGCAAAGCTCACCAGCAAGGATGGGTTCATGGCCTTTCAGACCGAGACTGAGTTTCTTCTTCTGCAGAACGACGGCGAGGTCCCTTCCACGCGTTCCTTGAGGAACTGGTACCGTGACATCTACCTCACCCAATTCCTGTGTCCAAGTATACGGAAGCGCTAGATTGATTGGATAGCAATTAGCATGAGGGTTCGCGTCGCGTTTGATGCATACCGGCCTGCTCTTCTTGCTCTTTCATCCTGGCCTCCTTATCCCGTTCTTCGCGCTCTTTTGCAGCCAGAATTTCTTCTGGGGTGTCTTCTGGAGTGATCAAGGCCATGGTGGTAGATAATCAAACGGGATGATCTCCCTGAAGCTGCAGGCGCTAAATGCTCGACGTTTCGGGAAAGTATGACTAAGCAGGTCGTGATATTGTATGTGGTCGTGTTTGTCAAAAATCCCCTCCCCTGTGCCTGCAACTTTGACACTCCCCGTTTGCGGGTTGAACACGGCCTCCCCTGAAGGCAGATTCCCTGCCACTCCAGCTACTGATCAATGGCGACCTCAGATGTTTGGCTAGACTTTGATGTAAGTGTTCTTTTCTCTCAACTTCCTAATCGACACTAAAAGGCGCTTTCGTTTGCAGCTAATCCGGCACAGCATCAAGAATAACACGGTCGATAAACTGAAGCACATATTGGCTGGATTCAATGACGAGTGTGGCATGCACTTTTCAAAATCAGGGAAGAAACAAGATATAATTGACAGGATCACCGCCGCACTGGATAATATGCGGGCCTCCGACAGCGAGGACAGGTGGACGAAGGCGAAGGCAATCGTGTACCAGGTTCGCAACAACGGAGCGTAAGTCTTGATCTGCCACCTTGGGCACTCACGCACGGAATCCATATGCGTCAGAGTCCTCTGGCTGTAAACGGAATGCTTATTTCTTTCTTTTTTTAAGGTACACTCCCAGTAACCGCGTAGGCCAAGGTTCAGGTATACCAGGCTCCTCTCACGCGACCTATGATCCTCCAAAAGCAAGCACTTATGCCGCTGGCCTCACTGGTACGAGCAGTATCAGTCATTATGACCCATATGCGCCTCCTCGACGCCCTACTGGAGCTTCTGTCCCCGTTGCATCTTCCTCAAATGGCGTGAAAGCACCACGTGAGTCGAGCGCCTCTTTTGTTATGACCTTCGTGATGCTGAGTTTTTGTTGTTGTAGCCATTCGTTTCAAGGAGTCACCTTTTTTCTCCATTGACCAAGCTATCACATCAGTCATTGAGTGCCCAGGTATGTAGGAGCTGTATTTCAAGCGAGGATCACCCCATTTATCCTAAGCTATTAGAGTCCACTAGTCACACCGATCGTCGACAACAATCACTCGCATTCACGCTGAACAGTGATCAGCTGTCGAAGATGAGGGCCGCAGGGTCAGTATGAGTGCTTTCTCTTCAGAATCTTTCTGCTAAACCTTTGACTCCAGATCAACCTATCAAATTCGACTGTTTTGCACATCTTCTATCTTCTATGCCGGGACAGGAACATTTAGAACAAACCCTGTGCCTTGTCCGATCGAATTCCCTCCTACTTGCGAAATCCGCGTGAACAACGCCCAAATTACGGCAAACTTGAAGGGCCTGAAAAAGAAACCGGGTACCGCTCCCCCACCAGACCTGAGCAAGTACTCAAGATTGACTGGCTCGAATCGGGTGGAGATGGTCTATGTGAATAGTCAGCAGCCTGTGCAATCGAAGGTATGGTTTTTGTATCTCAATGAACGGGACGGAATTGACATGAACCTAGAAGTACTACATGATTGTCATGCTAGTCGACTCAACTACAATAGATGCGCTGGTCACGAAGCTCAAGTCGCAAAGCTATCGCAGCGCACATGATATCCAACAGAAAAGTGAAACATTTCGTCCGTCTTGCAAGTATTGTACATTGACTTTCATAATTTAGTGCTTCAAGCAATGTCGGTGGATGATGATATCATTGCTGGACCTCAGAAAATGTCTCTAAAGTGCCCCGTGAGTAGACTCTATTTCGACCACTATTCCACCTGCTGAAACTTTTGCAGCTAACTTTTGTGCGCATTACCACACCTTGCCGTTCTCACAAATGCGTTCATCCTCAATGTTTCGATGCAACTTCTTGGTTTACTATGATGGAACAAACTACTACTTGGCTATGTCCAGTCTGCGAACGGATATTGGATCACAGGGATTTGATCATTGATGGGTATGTCTGTAACGTATCCCCGATTGCACAAGATACTCACTCAATCTTGCAGCTACTTCGACGAGATATTGCAACAAACGCCAGAGGCTGTTGAAGATGTCATGGTGGAGGCTGATGGCCAATGGCATACGACTGATAACAAGTATGCCTCTGCGCAGTGGAAAGCCGCACACCCATCTAAGCCTCTATCACCGAGGAAAGTGGAACCCTCTCAAAGTCCTTCCCGAGCGCCGCCTCCGCCTATCATGAACGGCACTGCACCTCAGGCCAACGGCAAAGGCAAGGCACTTGATATTGAGATCCTAGTGCTGGATTCTGATGACGACGAGGATGAAGGCCGGGTCAAACGAGAGCTATCTCCTTCCTATGCGTCCTCTGCTCGAGCATCATTCGACAGCCTACCTCAGATAGAGACACAAACAAGTTCTGTTATTGACCTTACTCTTGATGATTCGGACGACGAACAACCCCCTCCTGCTGCAAGTACCTTCGGGAAGCGAAAGGCCTCGGACGCAAACCTGGATACGACAGCCGTCCCTGATCAGTTGTGGAAGAGGGGCCGAATTGATGCGTCGCGTATTCTGCCCGCGCCTACCCCGTCAGGGACTCCAGGAGCCCTGGCATTGCACACGTCCATTAGTAGTCTGCCGTCGTCGCCGTCTGGGGGCCGGTTCTCGTCCTCGTTCCAGGGCAACATGCTTCCTCCTGTATATCCTGCATTCAACAATGGCAGGCCTGGGTCGGGTAACACCAACCCGTCGCTGCAGCTGCCACCACTGTCGCGATCAGTCTATGGTGCGGGCAGCTCGCGACAGCCTTCTTCACACCACCCGGGATGGTCGTAGCGAGTCTACTTACGCGACACCGCCTAAGATTAGAGTAGACTTATCCATAAATATACAGACGCGCTACTCGTACGATATGTTTAGTGTAATGATGCAATATGTAATAGGAAAATTTGTTGGTAACGGAATGAAAAACGAGGGACAAGGGTTGCTCACTCCGTCGACACGGCAGGCGGGGATTGGCTCGTCAAGCGGCAGGTCGCGCCGGACTTTAGGACGGGAGCGGAGTTTGGAGTGATCCGGTGCTTCCCGAAAAGCCTTTTGACGCGAAGTTTTTCTGAATATTGTCTTCACCTCTCTCTCTCAACCCCCACTCATCTCCTTCTCCGGGTCCTCTCAATTGCAATGGCCGACGTTAAGAAGTCCAAGACTCCCAAGGAGTTTGCCAGTCAGTTGCTTGTCGTTGTCGTCGTTGTGCTTTGCTCACCATTGGTCGTATGCAGTCGATTTCCTGATGGGTGGTGTGTCTGCTGTAAGTATTTGCGTTCTATTTCTGTTGGCGGTGTGCTCATCCATATTCCAGGCCGTTGCAAAGACCTCCGCCGCTCCCATTGAGCGCATCAAGCTCCTGGTCCAGAACCAGGATGAGATGGTTAGTTACCTTGTACTTTTCTACGTGTATATACTGACACGTCACGCGCTCAGATCAAGCAAGGTCGTCTCGCCACTCCTTACAAGGGCATTGGTGACGCTTTCAGCCGTACCTACCGTGAAGAGGGTGTCCTCGCTCTATGGAGAGGAAACACCGCCAACGTCATCCGTTACTTCCCCACCCAGGCTCTGAACTTCGCTTTCAGTTCGTCTCTCATTTCCAAAGACGCTTTTATTTCTTTTAACGCCCATTTCAGAGGATTACTTCAAATCCCTGTTCGGTTTCAAGAAGAACGACGGTTACTGGAAATGGTTCGCTGGCAACGTTGCTTCCGGTGGTGCTGCTGGTGCCTCGTCACTACTCTTTGTCTACTCCTTGGATTACGCCCGTACCCGTCTTGCCAATGACGCCAAGTCAGCTAAGGGTGGAGGAGCTCGTCAATTCAACGGTCTGGTCGATGTCTACAAGAAGACCCTCGCTTCCGATGGTATCGCCGGTCTCTACCGTGGCTTCGTCCCCTCCGTCGTTGGTATCATCGTCTACCGTGGTCTCTACTTTGGTGTCTACGATTCGCTCAGTAAGCTTTCTCCACCCTCACATGCGGCGAGTAGCTCATTTTCATAACAGAGCCTGTTGTCCTCGTCGGTGCTCTTGAGGGATCGTTCTTGGCTTCCTTCGGTCTTGGATGGGGTGTTACCATTGGTGCTGGTCTTGCTTCCTACCCTCTCGATACCATCCGGTATGTCCGATTTGCTTCGTTTTGTTCCGCATGTCGCTAACGATTCCCACAGTCGTCGCATGATGATGACATCCGGCTCGGGTGTTAACTACAAGTCCATGTTCGACGCTGGCTCGCAGATCGTTGCCAAGGAGGGCACGAAGTCGCTTTTCAAGGGTGCTGGTGCCAACATCCTCCGTGGTGTTGCTGGTGCTGGTGTGTTGTCGCTCTACGACAAGCTCCAAGAGGTTATGTTCGGCAAGGTCTACTCCGGTGGTAAGCAACACTCCGTTCCGTGTCGAGACTATTTATTCAACGCCTATTATTTTCAGGATCTGGTTAAAAAAAGGCTGATTGATGACTTCTGGCTTATGCTGGAAGAGTTTCTAGGCCATCCTTTATATACATTTATTACGCATAGACCCTCGTTTTTTCTTTCTTTCATCGGATATGGCTATACTAGACGATACCCTAGTCATTGCCGTATATCAGTAGAGCGATCAAAATCGATAATGTGCTTTTGCTGGCATCGTTTGGATTTCGTGAACGTCGTGGGTATTGATGAGTCTACCCTGAATCAATATATCTTGCGGTTCGTGTGACCAGTCTCTTGTTCGTACTTCCATGTCTGCTACGAGGACTCTAAGGTTTGGCAAACCGATCTGCCGAGGTCTTTCGTCTTGGGCACAACTAGGGTCCCTTCGTGCAAACAATGCCCCGGTCGATATCCACCCGGAAGTTCAAGACGCCCTAGCTCACAAGAAACCTGTAGTCGCCCTTGAGACTGCTCTCGTAACCCATGGACTTCCTTATCCCCTCAGTTTAGAGGTTCCATTGGCAATGGAGGCCAACGTCAGGTCTTCAGGTGCCATCCCTGCTACAATCGGCATAATTGAAGGACGGGTCAAGATCGGTCTGGAGAAGTCTGAAGTCGACAGGTTAGCTAGCAGGACAGCCAAGAAGTCAGTGAAGGTCTCTCGGCGGGATATCGCTGCTGCGATAGCTACTGGGGTAGATGGAGGTACGACCTGCATGCTCTAGTGTGATACTGTACCATCTCACGCGCCAATAGGAACAACTTGTAGCGCGACTCTCGTGTTCGCTGCATTGGCCGGAATCAAAGTGCGTTAGTCCATGCCATCTCTGGGTCGTTCCTCAAACTTTAGCCACAGGTTTTTGCAACTGGAGGGTATAGTGAACTTGGCTATCTCTCGAGGATATAATCTGAATAACGCTTGTAGACTCGGAGGAGTTCATCGTGGAGGCGAAAACTGTTCGTATTCCATCGTCTTTCATCTTGAATGTATGTTCATTCGTTTTATCTAGCACTTGATATCTCGGCAGACCTTCACGAGCTAACGCGGTGCCCTGTGGGATTGGTGTCGTCCGGCGTAAAGTCAATCTTGGATATCAAACGGTGAGTCCACTATCTTTTAATTCCGGGGTAAACTGTAACTGACGCATCGTTCCAGAACACTAGAATATCTGGTATGTTACCCACAAGATTCAATCACATTTGTTGATATCTTTATTTCCAGGAAACGCTAGGGGTCCCAGTTGTGTCCTACAGCAAGTCAAAAGAGTTCCCAGCATTCTTCTCTCGTCACAGTGGTCATAATGTAGGCATTTTCATTTCCCTTGAGATGTCATTTATGGAGACAACCGCAGGCACCTTGGAACATGGACGATCCGCTCACAGCTGCGAAATTCCTTCGTCAGTCACGATTCAGACAACAGATTATCGTGGGTACTAACGAACAGGATAGTTGCCCAACACCAATTGGGCATGCAGAATGGCGCTCTCATTGCAGTCCCCATTCCTGAAGAGCACGAGACTGTCGGCGAAGAGATTCAAGAAATGGTCAATCAAGCGGTCAAGGAATCAGAGGAGAATGGAGTCAGCAAATCTGGGAACGACGCGACACCTTGGCTGCTCGGTAGGATTAAAGAGCTTACTGGTGGACGGTCTTTGGTCTCGAATGCTGCCCTCCTCGAAAATTGCGCTTTAGTCGGTAAGCAGTGCAGGCGCCTGCATTTCACCGTGTCATTCAATGCTGATCGTCCAGTCTTTAGGTGGTCAAATTGCTGTACAATATCAGAAGCTAGTCAACGAGTCGGTTGGTGGTGCATAGTTTCTCAATCATATCTTTTATACCTACGGACTCGCGCGACTTTAGCTTCTTGAATCTGGCGATAAACCTGCAGAGGCAAAATGGTCTAATTCAAAGAAACAGACTTCAAATATCATCCCGGCTTCTGAGCAGAAATTGAATGTTGCACCCCACATCGTAAGTTTTTGGGTTATATTTGGGGGATGGTGGAGTTACTCACTATTATTTACAGACTTCTGCTAACGTTGTTGTGGTGGGATGTGCAGCGGTTGACATAACGGCTCAAGAACTGCCAGACACGAATGCTGCACTGGCCCACCATTCTACTGCTCCAGGTCATGTTAAACTTTCCTTGGGGGGTGTGGGTCGCAATGTTGCAGAAGCTACACACCGCGTTATGGAATCCATGTATCCGAGCCTCTCTTCGCTACTGATTGCGCCTGTGGGTGAGGATGCCTTTGGGCGTGTCCTTTCGGAAGGATTAAATGATCTTGGAATGCGAACGGATGGACTCCTGAAATTTGCTGAAGAAAGTGCGGTATGTAATCTTGTCCTCGACAGCAATGGTTCTTTGGTTGGTGGGATCGCGGACATGGGAATCAATGCGCAGATGTCTGCCGAAGCCGTACGTGACGTCTCAGCCTTTCCTGTCTTTCATAGCCATTGAATACTTTCCTAGATCATCCCTCATCTCACCAGGCATGTTCCAAGTATCATCGCTATGGATGGCAACCTGCCTCGTACTACAATTGGGGCACTTGTGGCCTACTGCATTGAACACAGAATAAAATGTATGCGCCTTTTCTCTGCATTTGAAGGCATACTAATTGATGTGTGAACAGCTCTCTTGTGGGTATCTTGTTGACTTTCCTGGAATGTTGGATGACGTGACCTCTCTAGCGAACCGACATCGGCAATAAAATCTACAACAATCCTACCAGCTATCGCTACTGCTTTACGAGAAGATTACCTTGGCCCACCAGTCACTTTCTGCACGCCGAACAAGCTGGAACTAAATCAGCTCTACGAGATGGCGCGTTCGGACGAATACGGGCTTATGGACCATCCTTCGTGGTGGTCTGTCGTTGATAGCCTCAACCTCGGCTCTGCCTTCCGGATGGACCTCGAGCAACTTGCCAGACGGCCAGTATCAGATCATTCTCCTTCAGGAAAAACACTCTCATTCTTGATAGACGAGGGCATCGCACAAAAGGCCGTAAATCTATTGCCATTCTTTCAACACATCGTAATTAAATGCGGGGATCAAGGAGCGCTCGTAGTAATGTGCATTCCCGCGGGAGAAGCCGTCACATGCGGCTGGAAATTCGAGCGGAGCCATCCTGCGCAACGATATGTGGTCGCCCAAGGAAAATCGGGGGAGATGGTGGTCGTTCAGCATTTCCCACCTCTGCCCGTTACATCTCTAGCAAATGTCACCGGAGCAGGCGATTCTTTTGTCGGCGCTCTTTTGGCCATGCTAGCTGACAGCCCAACGATACTCTATCACCCAAAAACCATTCATCAGGCGATATCAATCGCCCAGAGGGCTGCCGTTTTGACACTACAAAGTCGTGCAGCCGTTTCGCCCTTGCTCTCCACCCTCAGCAAGGAGTGATTTGGTTCTTACCAGATCAAACATGAAGGAGTCCGACTTGGACTTTCTCTCGAGCCCGACGCAGTTCTTCCTTCTGTGTAGCCAGCTTTGCCTGTTCGGCTTTCTTCGCTAGCTTCTTCAGACGTCCCTATTGTAATATTTGCATTTAGAAGACAGTTATAAAGAGAAACACTCAAAACACACCTGTGCACCATGCTTCATGCGTGTTATGATTGCAGCTGCATCGCCTTTATTCAATTCCTTGAAGAATTTATCCTCTTCACCTGCTTGCAATGGAGAACCAGATTTGGCCCAGCGTTTCTTGATCATAGTCTTTTGTGCGTCACTAGCGTTTGCCTGTCTCCACTTGGATGATCGATACAATCTGATGATATTCTGTCAGAGTAGCTAACACAATTGACCATCCACTCACCCATTCAGTGCACCATCAGCATAGATTTTGCGAGAGATATAAGTTTCTACCCCTTGGACGGCATCACGTAGATTTTGAGCTTTGAGGATAGGTCGGCTGAGCAAGTATGGGGATACCCCTTGGCCAGGGGGCGCCCAAGATGGCGGAGTATACTTTGCGAAGAAGTCGCCGTTCACTGCGGATTTTTCAGCATCAATAGGACATAAAGTCGAAATGATGCACTGACCATCACGTTCGATCCTGACATAACCGCGCTTGAGCAGCTCGAGCACGTATATATCGCCGCCACAAGCAACCCAAGCCAGTGGGCTAAGGACCTTAATGTGAGCAGGCTTGTCATCAAGAACTACGGTGGAGAATGGGTCGTCATGATCCGTGTAGGTGATAGAGGTGGGGTCAGGAATGGAGGTTCTGGCAGAGCTGAGATTGTTGCCATTGCCTAATTCAAGGTCACGTAGTTGTTCGACTTCTGCTGCTCGTTTCTCTAGAGACTCTGGCGTCTCATCTGAAGTAGACCTCAGAATTACGTGTCATTCTCGAGTGATTCAATGGGACTTACCATTCACATCCATTTCACCAGGGTCTAAGCCAAAGAGTGTAGGAACACAAACGACACCATTTACTCGATCACTGCTGTCAACAAAGTCGATTATGCGGCAATCTTTCTTGCCAGTTTGTGGGGATAATCTCATTCCACGACCGATCTAAGATCCCAATTTAGCGTAACGCCAGGGAAAACTAGGCAAGTAACGAACCATTTGCGCATATATATTTCTAGATCGAGTTGGACGCGCGACAAGGACACAGTCAATGTTGGGAACATCCGCTCCTTCCGTTAGGATGGCTTTGGTCATATGTTAGCAGCTGGATGATGCAGCTAGTCCGTAGAATCTGCTCTTACCACAGTTAATCAGCACGGGAAATACGCCTGCTTTGAAATCTTCAAGCAACGCCTTCCTTGCGGCAGGAGGAGTTTCAGCAAAGAGGTAACGGGCGTCGATGCCATATTTGCGGAAAGTCTGTGTAAGCTCTTTCACGTGGGCGACATTGACGCAAAACACAAGGGTCGACTTCCGTGATGCTATATGGATGATCGTCAGGACGAGAGAGCATAGTCAAGTCATAGAACGTACATGCCCGGTCTATCCAACTCTTCACAACAACGTTGTTCATGGTGTCTGTATTAACCACTTGCGCCAGACTTGTGGGGTTGAAGTCCCCATTTCGACCGTTGATACTGACGTCTTGAAGGTTAATTTTAGCGCGAACGGTGGTAAACCGTACGTCGCATAACCTATGCATACAGGAGCTCATTAATAACTGAAGGGCAAAAGTTAGGCGAAGTCACCGCACCATTGCTCCTTGATCATCTCCAGGAAATCACGGTGGTAGACGATGCGCTCAAAAATGGAGCCCAAAGCCAAACCGTCATGTCGCCCAAAGGTAGCTGAGAACCCAACGATGGGAGTCTTGTACAATGGAGGTTCCATAATAACATTCTCGTCGGGGTGCTTAATTTCCGGATGGAACCTCGAAAGTAGAGCTCGGTAACTTGAGATAATAGTGAGAAGCGGAAACAGATACTAAAATTTCAGACTTACGATCGAGCAGCCGCGTGATGTGCCTCATCGACGATAATAGCCTTCATGGACGCTGGGTCAAATTTTAACAATCTGTCCTCCCTGCTCAGGGTTTGATAGGTTGCAACGGTTCTATATTTCACAAGACCGTAAGCTGATGCATGATAAACCCGTTGGCATGAACATACACGTCTGCAAACCCCGATGCTTTGTACTTGGAACCTTGCTCGATTTCCACAGTCCAATCGGGAAATAGGCGTCCCACTTGCTCAGCAGATTGACGCGCCAATTCGATGCTGTTGACAATTATAAGAGATCTTGTCGCGTTTTCGTTGTGCTCCGGTGGGGCCATGCGAGACAGAAGTGATATAAAGACGGTAGTTTTGCCAGAGCCAGTTGGCAACGAGACGCCCAGACGCGTTGAGCCAGACTCCAGCGCGTCTAGGCAAGCATTGAGACACTGTTCTTGATAAGGCCGGAGAACTATAGGTGCCAGAGATGAGCTCTTCCGAACAGCTGAATGTCGAAAGAGCGAGGAGATGCTAGCCCAACGGCATTGCATTGAATAGTGTCAGAGTTGCAAACAATCACTAGCGAGTGCGTTCTAAGTCTGCTTTGGCGAAGTC
>Ga0247735_1000634_pt1 | contig 13745 bp, 11 predicted proteins | sample UWRJL178409R2_FD_180934 | JGI IMG/M metagenome (GOLD analysis project Ga0247735, IMG submission 180934) | Plant litter microbial communities from Arlington Agricultural Research Station in Wisconsin, United States - UWRJ-L178-409R-2 | ecosystem: Environmental > Terrestrial > Plant litter >...
ACGGAAAGGAACGCCGGCGCCCCGCGCGTCGGAGGTGGTCGGCATCGTCGCGGGCGCGCTTCCCCCCTTTTTCGCGCTCGCGGCTTTCATGCTGTATCTTCGATCGCGGACCGGCGACGCGCTCGCCTTCGTGCACGTGCAAAAAGCGTGGGGCCGGAGCTTCGGCGATCCCGTGTCCACTCTGCTGGACGGCGTGTTCCATCCCGATCACGTGCCGGAGGTGAACTTTATCAGCTTCGTCGTGGCGTGGCTCGCCATCGGCTTGCTGGTGAGGCTCGCTCTCCTCCGGCGTCCGCGTCTGCTCGTCCTCGCGCTTTTCCTGACGCTGGCGCCGCTCGCAGGCGGCATTGCCTCCTTCGCGCGCTACGCGCTGGTGATCTTTCCGCTCTGGCTGGTCCTCGCCAACGCGCTTGCCGCGCGGCCGAGGCTCGCGATCGCGGTCGTCTCGATCTTCGCGATGCTGAGCGGGTTCATGATGGTGGCATGGACGTTGGTGCTGAAAGTCACGATGTAAGCGGGTCGTCGTCAGCCCGCGAGCGCAACCAAGCCAAGGCTGCGTCGTTCATTCGCTTGTATCCGAACGAGGAGAACAACGATGACCGATACGCACAAGATCAAGCAGACGATGTGGGACAAGATGGCGCAAAGCCCGTTCCTGATGGTCGGCCTGACCGGAAACGGCCAGCACAGCGAACCGCTGACCGCCCAGCTCGACCGCGATCAGGTCGACACCCTGTTCTTCTTCGTCGGCAAGGACAATCGCCTCGCGTCCGGCGGCAGCGCGATGGCGCAGTTCGTGTCCAAGGGCCACGATTTCTTCGCCTGCCTCGCCGGCGATATCCGCCAGGACAATGATCCGGCGCTGATCGACAAGCTGTGGAATAACCAGGTCGAGGCGTGGTTCCCCGGCGGCAAGAGCGATCCCAACCTCGCGCTGCTGCGGCTCGATATTTCGAGCGCGGAATTGTGGGAAACCGATATTTCGCTCTCGGGGCGCCTCAAGATGCTGTTCGGCGGCACGATCAAGAGCGACGAGGACAGCAGCCACGCCTTCGTCGAAACGACCGCAGTCTGAGCGGAAGGGCGGGGGGAAACCCCCGCCCTCGCTTACGCCCCGAAAAAAAACCGTTCGCACTGAGCTTGTCGAAGTGCGTGCCCCAAGCGCTTCCGTATGCGGCACGTCCTTCGACAAGCTCAGGACGAACGGGGTGAGCTAATCACCCGAACTACCGCAGATCACGCGTTCGCGGCCATCCACTGCTCGACCACCGGCGCGACCTGATTGCGCCATTTGCTGCCGTTGAAGATGCCGTAATGGCCGGCATCGACGCTGAAATAGCGCTTCTTTTCGTCAGGCAGGCTGGTCGCGATGGTGAGCGCAGCGCGCGTCTGGCCGACGCCCGAGATATCGTCGCGCAGCCCCTCGATCGCGAGGATGCCGATATCGGTGATCGCCGCCGGATCGACCTTGCGCCCGCGATGCATCATCTCGCCTTTGGGCAATGCGTGCTTCTGGAACACCAGATCGATCGTCTGGAGGTAGAATTCGGCGGTCATGTCGCAGACCGAGCGATATTCCTCGTAAAAGCGCTTGGTCGAATCGGCGCTCTCGTCGTCGCCCTGGACGAGATGCTTGAACATCTCCCAGTGCGAAACGAGGTGGTTGCCGAGGTTCATCGACATGAAGCCGGCGAGCTGGAGGAAGCCCGGATAGACCTTCCGCCCCGCACCCGGATAGGTGAGCGGCACCTTGACGATCACGTTCTGCTCGAACCAGCTATGCGGCCGCTCGGTCGCGAGCGTGTTGACCGCGGTCGGCGCCTCGCGCGTATCGACCGGGCCGCCCATCATCGTCAGCGTCTTGGGGCGGCAGGGATTCTTGTCCGCGCTCATCACGCACGCCGCGGCGTAGCACGGCACCGACGGCTGGCACACCGCGAGCATGTGCGTATCCGGCCCGATCGCTTCGAGAAAGGCGATCACGTAGTCGACATAATCGTCAAAATCGAAACCACCATCCGACATCGGCACCAGCTTCGCGTCGCGCCAGTCGGTGATGTAGACATCGGCGACCGGCAGCATCCGCTCGACCGTGCCGCGCAGCAGAGTCGCGAAATGGCCCGACATCGGCGCCACGATCAGCAGCTTGGGACCGCCCTCGATCCCGCGCCGCACGAAACGCTTGAGCTGCCCGAACGGCTTGCGCAGCACGATCTCCTCGACGACATCGACCTCCTTGCCGTCGATCAGGGTTCGGTCGAGCCCGAAATCGGGTTTGCCACGCGGCGCGGATGCGTGCGCGAACACCTCCAGCGCGGACGCGATCACCGGACCGCCGCCGAAATAGGAGAAGGGGTTGACCGGGTTCTGAAGCAGTTCGGCGCTGAAATCGGCCATTGCGCTTGCGCCGGCGAGGAAGGAACGTTGCAGTTCGTAGGCGTTGTACAGCATAACGCGTATGTAGCGATCTATCTGGGAATGAACATACAGTAGAACGCACCGGTCGAAAGCAAGTTTCGGATAGCATGATCGGCTGTCTCGATCAGAGGTGACGTACTCGTAATTCGTGGTTCCCCCGCGAACGCGAGGGTCCAGAGCCAAGCAGTGCTGCGCTCGTGGTTCTAGACCCCGCCTTCGCGGCGGAACAAAATGTTAGCGTCGCGGGCAGTGGCGCACGCACGGCGGCTTTGCTAGGCGACGCCGATGGCTGAAGTCGACAACGCCGAGCCGCGCGGATCGCGCAAGTTGAGCAATCTCGGCATGGTGTGGCGTCATGCCACGCGCTATCCCGGCCGCATCGCGGTCGCGCTGGTCGCGCTCGTCGTGGCAGCGGGGGCGACGCTCGCCTTCCCGGCGACCTTCAAGCAGATCGTCGACAACGGTTTCGCCGAACATGCCGATGCAGGCGCGGTGGCGCCCTATTTCCACCATCTCATCATCGTCGTGCTGGTGCTCGCGGTGGCGACGGCGGTGCGCTTCTACAGCGTGTCGTGGCTCGGTGAGCGCACCGTCGCCGACATCCGCACCGCCGTCCACGCCAACCTGCTGACTTTGTCGCCCGCCTGGTTCGAGGAGAATCGCCCGTCGGAGATCGCCTCGCGCCTCACCTCGGACACCGCGCAGATCGAGAATGCGGTCGGCAGCACGATCTCGGTCGCGCTGCGCAGCGTCGTGATCGGCATCGGCGGCATCCTCTATCTGTTCGCGCTCGCGCCCAAGCTCGCGCTGTCGCTGATCGTCGGCATTCCGATCATCATCACGCCGATCTTCCTGCTCGGCCGGCGCGTGCGGCAATATTCGCGTTCCAGCCAGGATCGTGTCGCCGATATCGGCGCGCTCGCGGTCGAAACGCTCGGGGCGATGAAGATCGTCCAGGCGTTCGGGCAGGAAGCCCGCGAAGGCGAACGCTTCCGCGCCGCCGTCGATCAGAGCTTCGAATCGGCCAAGCGCCGCTTCCGGCTGCGCGCGATCATGACCGCGCTGGTGATGGGGTTGCTGTTCGGCGCGGTGACGCTGCTGATGTGGGACACCGTCAACGACGTCGCGAGCGGCCGCCTGTCGAGCGGCTCGCTCGCCGCCTTCGTGCTGACCGCTGGCATCGTCACCGGCTCGTTCGGCTCGCTGACCGAGGTGTATGGCGACCTGCTCCGCGCGTCGGGCGCTGCCGGGCGCCTGTCCGAACTGCTCGCCGAGCGCCCCTCGATCGCCGCGCCGGCCTCGCCGGTGGCCCTACCTGAACCGTCGCGCGGCACGGTCGAGTTCTCGCACGTCGAGTTCCGCTACCCGACGCGCCGCGACGTGGCGGCGCTGCACGATTTCACGCTCAGCGTCGCTCCCGGCGAGACCGTCGCGATCGTCGGCCCCTCGGGCGCCGGCAAGTCGACGCTGTTCCAGTTGCTTCAGCGCTTCTACGATCCCGATGCCGGCGAAGTGCGGATCGACGGTGTCGCGCTGCCGCGCGCCGACCCCGCCGCGATCCGGCAGCGCATCGCGATGGTGCCGCAGGATACGGTGATCTTCGGCGCCTCGGCGCGCGACAACCTCCGCTACGGCCGCTGGCAGGCGAGCGACGACCAGCTCTGGGCCGCCGCCGAAGCCGCCAACGCCGCCGAATTCCTGCGCAAGCTGCCCGGCGGGCTCGACACGTTTCTGGGCGAGGGCGGGGCACGCCTGTCGGGCGGCCAGCGCCAGCGCCTCGCGATCGCGCGCGCGCTGCTCCGCGACGCACCGATCCTGCTGCTCGACGAAGCGACCAGCGCGCTCGACGCCGAGAGCGAGCAACTCGTCCAGCAGGCGCTCGAACGGCTGATGGCCAACCGCACCACGCTCGTCATCGCCCACCGCCTCGCCACCGTGCGCGCGGCGCGGCGAATCATCGTGATGAACGACGGCCGCATCGTCGAGAGCGGCAGCCACGCAGACCTGATCGGCGCCGGCGGCCTGTACGCGCGGCTGGCAAGCCTGCAGTTCAGCGAGGCGGCGTGAGGGCCGCGCTCCCGCAAACGCAACCCGCTCCCCTCCCTGGAAGAGCATCGGGTGAACAGCGCCCCGCGCTGTTCAGGTCATGCCGGGGGCATGACCGACCCGTTGCTGGGCTGGGGGTGGGTCGGTTGCGGCAGTCGCTACGGTCCCACGCGGGCCAACCCACCCCCGACCCCTCCCTTCCAGGGAGGGGAGTAGAAAGGGGGGCGCTGATCTCATGACCACCACCGACCTCACCCCCGACACCGAACACCGCGGCCTCATCGCCCTGCTCCCCGCCGCCGCGCGCCCGTTCGCGTTGCTCGCGCGCTTCGATCGGCCGATCGGCTGGTGGCTGTTGTTCTGGCCGGGCGCATGGGGCGTCGCGCTCGCCGGTGGCGCGATCACGCATTGGTATCTCATCCTGTGGCTGCTCGCCGGCAGCATCGCGATGCGCGGCGCCGGCTGCGTCTACAACGACATCGTCGATCGCGATCTCGACCGGCAGGTCGCCCGCACGCGCAGCCGCCCGCTGGCGAGCGGCGCGGTCAGCCTCAAGGCGGCGTGGGTCTGGCTGGTGGCGCTCTGCCTGATCGGCCTCGTCGTCCTGCTCCAGTTGAACCTCTACGCCGCCATCGTCGCTTTGCTCAGCCTCGCGCTGGTGGCGGGCTATCCGTTCATGAAGCGAATCACATGGTGGCCGCAGGCGTGGCTCGGCATGGTGTTCTCCTGGGCGTGCCTGGTCGGCTGGAGCGAGATCGCGGGCAAGCTCACCATCCCCGGCCTGCTGCTCTATGCCGGGTCGATCGCGTGGGTGATCGGCTACGACACGATCTACGCGTTGCAGGACCGCGAGGACGACGCACTGATCGGCGTGCGCTCGTCGGCGCTGCGGATGGGCAACCGCGTCCGGCTCGGCGTCGGCTTGTTCTACGCGGCCGCGCTGCTGCTGTGGGGCGCGGCCTTGTGGCTGGTCCGCCCCGATCCGCTCGCGCTCGCCGCGCTGCTGCCCGTCGCCGCGCATTTCGGCTGGCAGGTCGGCACGCTCTCGCCCGACGATGGCGCCGGCGCGCTCGCGCGGTTCCGGTCCAACCGCTTCGCCGGATTTCTCGTGTTCTGCGCGTGTTTTGTCGTCGGGACCGTCGCGACGCTTTGACCTTCGCGGGGCGCGCACCTAAGTCGGGGGCATGTTGACCATCGAACAGGCGCAGGATCGCGCCGCCGCAATCGTGGATCGCGCCCGTGCCGCCGGCGCCGACGCCGCCGACGCCGTTTTCGCCGCCGATACCGCGCTCGACGTATCGGTGCGGCTCGGCGCGCTCGAGGATGTCGGCCGCAGCGAAAGTGAGGAACTGGGCCTGCGCGTCTTCGCCGGCAACCGCTCCGCCAGCGTCTCGACCTCGGACTTCAGCGAACATGCGCTCGCCGCTCTTGTCGAACGCGCGGTCGCGATGGCGCGCGAGGCACCCGAGGATGCCTGGGCCGGCCTCGCCCCCAAAGAACGCCTGATGCACGGCGCGCCGCCGCAACTCGATCTCGACGACGGCGGCGAAGCCTCGCCCGAATCGCTTCGCGAAGCCGCACTTGCCGCTGAAGACGCCGCGCGCGCCGTGGCCGGCGTCACCAACAGCGAAGGCGGCTCGGCCAGCGCCTCGCGCTCGATCTGGGCGCTCGCCACCAGCCACGGGTTTGCCGCTGCGTATGCCGCGACCGGCTATGGCCTGTCGGCAAGCGTGCTGGCGGGCGAGGGCGGTCTGATGGTGCGCGATTACGCTTATCACTCGACTCGCCGCCGCCGCGATCTCGACAGCGCCGAGGAGATCGGCACGCGCGCCGGCGAGCGCACCGTCGCCCGCGCCAACCCGGGCCGCGTCGAAAGCGGCGCGTTGCCGGTGGTGTTCGATCCGCGCGTCGGCTCCAGCCTGCTCGGCCATTTCATCGGCGCGATCGGCGGACAGGCGATCACGCGCCGGACCAGCTTTCTGCTCGACGCGCTCGGCACCGCCGTCTTCGCCCCCGGCGTGCGGATCGAGGACGATCCGCACCGTCCGCGCGGGCTTCGCTCGCGTCCATTCGACGGCGAGGGGCTGCCGGTCTCGCCCTTCGCGATCGTGCAGGACGGTATGCTCGAAAGCTGGCTGCTCGACAGCGCCTCGGCGCGCCAGCTTGGGCTTGAGCCGACCGGCCATGCCGCGCGCGGCGTCGGCGGTGCGCCCGGCGTCGCGACCAGCAACCTCCACATGGCGGCGGGGCATCTGTCGGTTCAGGCGCTGATGGCGGACATCCCGCGCGGCATCTACGTCACCGAGTTGATCGGCATGGGCGTCAACGGCGTCACCGGCGATTACAGCCGCGGCGCCGCCGGCTTCCTGATCGAGAATGGCGAGATCACCACGCCGGTCGCCGAATTCACCATCGCGGGCAATCTCAAGGACATGTTCCGCGATCTTACCCCCGCGAATGATCTCGAATATCGCTACGCCACCAACGTCCCCACCATCCGCATCGACGGCATGACGGTCGCGAGTGGCTGACGCGCTCGCCGACCGGATCGCCGATATCGCGGCTGAGGCGGGCGCGCTGGCGATGGCGCGCTGGCAGACCGATTTCGCGCGCTGGGAGAAATCGCCCGGCAATCCGGTCAGCGACATCGATCTCGAAGTCAACGCGCTGCTCCACGCGCGGCTTTCCGAACTCGATCCCGAAGCCGGCTGGCTGTCCGAGGAGACCGCCGACAGCGCCGCGCGGCTGTCGTGCCGCCGGCTGTGGGTGGTCGATCCGATCGACGGTACGCGCGATTATCTGCGCGGCCGGCCCGGCTGGTCGGTCTCGGTCGCGCTAATCGAGAACGGCGTGCCGCTGATCGGCGTGCTCGACGCGCCCGCACGCGGCGAGATTTGGCGCGCGGTGCGCGGCGGCGGCGCGCAGCGGAACGGTATAGCCTTGCAGGCGAGCGACCGCACCGACCTCACCGGCGCGCGCGTGCCGACCGACGCCTTGCCCAAGGCCGACCGCGACCTCGTCATCGTCGACAAACCCAATTCGATCGCGCTGCGCATCGCGATGGTCGCCGCCGGCGAGGCCGATCTCGTCGCCACCGCGCGCTGGGGCAACGAATGGGACATCGCCGCCGCCGCGCTGATCGCGACCGAAGCCGGCGCGATCATCACCGACGCGCTCGGCGGCGCGCTCGCCTTCAACACGCAAGCCGCCGAAGCCTTCGGCATCCTCGCCACCGCCCCCGGCATCCACGCCGCCGCCTCGGCCCGCCTGCGCGAGCGCGCGCTGGCGGCGAGCGTGCGCTGATCCCCGCCGCCGTTCGTGCTGAGCTTGTCGAAGCACGTGCCCAAAGCGCAACGCCCGTGGCACGTCCTTCGACAAGCTCAGGGCGAACGGTTTGGCGGAGTCGAGCCCCCCATCACCCCCGCCAGCGCATCAACCCCTCCTGAGCGCTGCTCGCCACCAGACGCCCGTCACGCGTGAAGATACGGCCGCGCCCAAGCCCGCGGGCATGGCCCGACCACGGCGATTCGATCGAATAGAGCAGCCACTCGTCGGCCCGGAACGGCTCGTGCAGCCACAAGGCATGGTCGAGGCTGGCGCTTTGAATGCGCGGGTCGAACAAGGTGACCGGATGCGGTGACCGCGACGCCGCGATCAGTCCGAGATCGGAGGCATAGGCGAGCGCGGCGCGGTGCATCGCGGGATCGTCGCCGATCGTGCCGATCGCGCGCAACCATACGTTGAGCACCGGCGGCCCGGCCTCGGGCAGCGCCCAAAGCGCCGGCTCGACCGGCCGCACCTCGATCGCCCGCGCGAACGCGGGCGGTGGCGATCCTTCAGGCGCGGGGCCGCCAGCGCGAAGCTGTTGCTCGTTCTTCAGCGCCTCCGGCTCCGGCACGTCGGGCATCGCGTCCTGATGGTGCAGCCCGTCCTCGGGGATCTGGAAGCTCGCCGTCATCGTCAGGATCGGCACGCCCTTCTGCGTCGCGATCACGCGCCGCGTCGCGAAGCTGCGCCCGTCGAAATCGCGCACCACGCGGAACACGATCGGGTAATCGTCATTGCCCGGCCGCATGAAATAGGCGTGGAGCGAATGCGCGATCTTGGGCGCCTCGGTCGAACGTTGCGCCGCTTGCAGCGCCTGCGCGATCACCTGACCGCCGAACACACGCCCAACCGCGCCGGGCAAGCGGGGGCCACGGAACAGATCGGTGTCGATCTCCTCGACATCGAGCAGGGTCACGAGCTGGCGGGCGAAATCGTCGGGCTTGGGATCGGTCATCATTGGCTTCCACACTGCGCACGCTCGTCGTTCGCGCCCGCATCGCCCAAGTCAAGACGGTGCGATCCGTTAACACAGTTCGGCTACGCTCGCCGCGCCGGAAAGCGGGGAGTGTGGCGATGGACATGGCAATAGGCGTGGCGGCGCGTCCGTGCGCGCGGCGCGGCTGGCTCGGCACGTTCGAAACGGCACGCTGGGTCGTTCCGGCGATCTTCGCGCTCGCGATTCTGCTGCGCCTCGCGCTGATGCTGCTGATGCCGCAACAGCCGATGTCGGACGGATTATGGTATATGGACCGCGCGCACGAAATGGCGCGCGGGCTGGGCTTTCAGGAACAGGGCCGCCCGACCGCGTTCTGGCCGGTCGGCTACCCCGCCGCGCTCGCCGCGAGCATGATCGTCGCCGGGCCGTCGCAGCTCGGCCCGATGGCGCTCAACCTCGCCGCCGCCGCCGCGATCCTCGCGTTGATGCTCCGTTTCGGCGCGCTGCTCGGCATTGGCCCGCTTGGATGTCGGATCGCCGCGTTGCTCTATGCGATCTACCCGGCGCACATCGCCTACACCGGCCAGACCTTCTCGGAAACGCTGTCGACCGCGCTGGTGATGGCGGCGTTCGTGGTGCTGGTGGCAGGGCGCGCACGGCTGTGGGCGCTGGTCGGGGCGGGGCTGCTGTTCGGCGCGGCGACGCTCATGCGCGCGCAGGTCATGTTCTTCCCCATCGGCGCGCTGATCGCGATGGCCTTGTGCTTCAGCGATTTCGGCTGGCGCGGGCTGCTGCGCGCGGTGTTGCCGGTCCATCTCGCGCTGGCGGCGGTGGTGCTGCCGTGGAGCATCCGCAACACCATCGAAATGGGTGCTTTCATCCCCGTCTCCACCAACGGCGGCATCGCGCTCTATTACGGCGCCAACGACCGCGCGACCGGCGACTGGTACGAATGGGAGCGAACGCCGATCTGGGACGCGACCGGCGTCGGCATCCCGTACCGCGAGCATGTCTACCGCCAGGTCGAACTCGACCAGCGCTTCAAGGCGCTCGCCAAGGACTGGATCGTCCACCATCCGGGGAAATGGGCCGCGCTGGGGCTGCGCAAGGTGCTGTTCGTGTGGCGCAAGGATAGCGACGGACTGTGGGGCGTGGACGCGAGCTATCCCGGCCTCGGCGCGGCGTTCACCGCCGCGCAGGTCGTGAACCAGCTCTATTACATCGGCGTGCTGCTGTTCGGGTTCGCGGGGCTCGCGGTCGCGGTGCCGTCACTGTGGCGCGGCGGGCGTGCGCGAGAGGGGGAGCGGGCGATCCTGCTGCTCGGCTGCATGCCGGCGTTCGTGACGCTCACCGCCTTCGCCTTCACCGGGCAGGTGCGCTACCATTATCCGGCGATGCCCTTCCTGATCCTCGCCGCCGGCTGGATGATCGCCGGGCTGTTAGCGCGGGGTGAGGGTGAGCAAGTTTGAACCAGCCGTCGCCCCGGCGTAGGCCGGGGCCGCTGGGTAACTTGGCGAGCCGGGTGGCCTAAACGCAGCGGCCCCGGCCTGCGCCGGGGCGACGATCATGCCGTGATGCGCGCCGCCACCGCCTCCGCCACCTTGATCCCGTCGATCGCCGCCGACAGAATCCCGCCCGCATAGCCAGCGCCTTCGCCCGCCGGAAACAGCCCGTCGCAATTGAGACTCTGGAAATCCGCCCCGCGCGTAATTCGGATCGGCGAGGAAGTCCGCGTCTCCACGCCGGTCATTACCGCATCGGGATCGTCGTAGCGCGCGATCTGGCGGCCGAACACCGGCAACGCCTCGCGGATCGCCTCGATCGCATAGTCGGGCAGGCACTCGGCGAGGTTGGTCGGCATCACGCCGGGCTGATACGAGGGCGTCACCGCACCGAGCGCGGTGGAGGGCCGCTTCGCAAGGAAATCCCCCACCCGCTGCCCCGGCGCGTGGTATGATGATCCGCCCGCGACATAGGCGAGCGATTCCCAATGCCGCTGGAACGCGATCCCCGCGAGCGGCCCGCCCGGATAATCGCGCGCCGGATCGATCGCGACGACTAGCCCCGAATTGGCGTTGAACTCGGCCCGCGAATATTGGCTCATCCCGTTTGTGACGACGCGGCCCTCCTCGGAGGTCGCCGCCACCACGCGCCCGCCGGGGCACATGCAGAAGCTGTAGACGGTGCGTCCGTTCGCGCAGTGGTGCGACAGGCTGTACGCGGCAGCACCAAGATCGGGGTGGCCCGCGCACGCGCCGAAGCGCGCGCGGTCGATCCAGCCCTGCGGATGCTCGATCCGCACGCCGATCGAGAACGGTTTGGCCTCGATATGCACGCCGCGCGCGTGGAGCATCTCGAACGTCGGCCGCGCGCTGTGGCCGACCGCGAGCACGACATGGTCCGCCTCCAGAAAGCCGCCGTCATGCAAATGCAGCCCGCGCAGCCGCTGATGCCCGTCGGCGGTCCGCTCCAGCTCGAGATCGTCGACGCGCGTCTGCCAGCGATACTCGCCGCCGAGCGACTCGATCTGCGCGCGCATCGCCTCGACCATCGAGACCAGCCGGAACGTGCCGATATGCGGATGCGTTTCCCACAGAATATCGTCGGGCGCGCCGGCGGCCACGAACTCCTCCAGCACCTTGCGGCCGAGGAAGCGCGGGTCTTTGACCCGGCAATAGAGCTTGCCATCGGAGAAGGTGCCGGCACCACCCTCGCCGAACTGGACGTTCGAATCGGGGTCGAGCACCCCGCGCCGCCACAGCCCCCAGGTGTCCTTGGTCCGCTCGCGCACCGCCTTGCCGCGATCGAGGATGATCGGGCGGAACCCCATCTGCGCGAGGATCAGCCCCGCAAACAACCCGCACGGCCCCGCGCCGATCACGACCGGCCGCTTGGCGCTCCACCCGGCGGGCGCGGTGACGGGCGGGCGGTAGCGCATGTCGGGGGTAGGGCGCACATCCTTGTCGCCGGCGAGCCGCGCCAGCACCGACGCTTCATCGGCAAGATCGACATCGAACGTATAGACGAGCTGCACGGCATTCCGCCGCCGCGCGTCATTGCCGCGCCGATACAGCGTGTACCCGCGCAGATCGCCGGGCGAGACGCCAAGCCGCGCGCAGATCGCGGGCGCGATCGCTTCAAGGGGATGATCGAGCGGGAGGTAGAGACCGGAAAGACGGAGCATCGCCGGGCCTGTACAGCGTCAGGGGCGATGCGCCAAATGGCGCGGGTGGTTGTCGCCAGAACGCTATCTTCGGCGAGCTCTTAAATCAACGTCGCGTTGGTCCCGGCGGCTACCAGCGGAGCGATACCAGCATAGAAGAACGGAATGCTGTCCTCCGGCCCATTCACCGCGCGACCCCGCACCTTGGACATGACGCAGACTCCGACTTCGGCAGTACCCTCGCCAATGACGAGTATGAAAGGGTTCTCCTCATCCCCGCGCAGATATCGCCCGCCGAACGCGCGACGTGCTACTTCGAAGATGTAGGCTGATGTCAGAAAGTGAAGATCGTCTGGAAGCGGCGCTTGTTGGCGATAGAAGTCGTTCAGCATCTGATCGACGAGTTCCAGGGATGCTTCACTATAGTCGAGCTTGCTCCCATCAATTGGCGAGCCTTCAGGTGAAAACGCCTCTACGAAGTCAGCCGCCTGCCATTCCATTCCTTCCGCAATGCTCTCCGGCATACCGTTCGATATATCTGACGGCTGCACCTGCGAGACGTTTTCGGACGTATCGTTCTTTGCGCCGAACAGTTTCTTGAAAATGCCGACCATCGCTTCGTTCTCAGCTTGCTTAATGCCCGGTCGGTTACCCAACCTGCGGAAAAGCGACCGTCATCACTCTGGCGTCAAAAGCGGAACATTGCAAATTCACCGTGTCGCGGCGCCCTCAATCGCCCAGACCTTGCCGTTCAATGCCACCCTTCCCATCCCGATAGTGGTCATACCTTAGGAATGATCGTCGGGTCGATTTGAAGGGCGTCGAGCCACGTGTTGCGTGTCCCGGCATAATGATCCCGAAGCCGATCCTCGACATGCTCCGGCTCCCAAACGGCCGCATTTTCCAAGCCACCGCACTCAGCGAGCGTCGCGCATCGTTCCCAGTTCGTCTGCGCGAAGGATGAGTGATACAGCGTCAGCCGTCCGGTAATCGCATCCTGCTTGTAAAAGAACGGCTCTTCCTGGTTCTTAGGCGCCAGAACCGTTCGTCCTATCACGGCCCAACGTCCGCGCTTTATCGCATGGTTCGCAACCCATATGCGGAATAGAACGGGCAGGCTCACTATCTGGTCGGAAGGCAAGTCATGCGTGAGACTGCCATCGAAGAAGACGATCAGCGGGTCGGCTGCCACTTGGGCATACGAGTGTCGGTCATCGCCAAGGTCGATCTTGAGCAGGTCGCCTTCGCGCCGGCGGACGTTTGTTGTTGCGCGCATTACGTACGAAGCTATCTCCAAACACCTTCGATTTGCAACGTCCGCAACAGCTGGCGGTCTGCCGAACGGACCGAGCGCAAACCGCTAACAACGGCTCGTCGAGAAGCGCCGCTGTCGCATCTGTCCTACACGCACCGCTGTCGTCATAATCCCGGCCCCGCTCTTTGACAGTGTCAGCGCCATTCGTAACACGTGCCCTTTCGCCGCTTGCGAGAGGCGTATCCGCCCGTCAGCCACGCCCAAAAGTGACACGTCCCCACGGTGCCTCCTGTGGACAACGTTTGACATGATTCGCCACCGTCACCCGGCTCACCGCTCCCCGAACAGCTCGCGCTGCGCCTTCTCCAGTTCCTCCGCATAGCGCCGCCGCACATAGGTCTCGGACAGCACGCCGAGCACCGTCCGGTCCGCCGCCAGCACCGCGAGTTCGTCGGCGCCGGTCGCGTCGAACGCGGTCATCACCTGTTTGATGTCCATGTCGGGCTTGATCGCCGCCTCGGTGTTGACCGCGACGCTCGCCACCGACGCGGCCGGGTCAAGCGTTTCGGCGAAAGCGTCGCTCGTCCGGACGATGCCGG
>Ga0247735_1000636_pt1 | contig 13714 bp, 14 predicted proteins | sample UWRJL178409R2_FD_180934 | JGI IMG/M metagenome (GOLD analysis project Ga0247735, IMG submission 180934) | Plant litter microbial communities from Arlington Agricultural Research Station in Wisconsin, United States - UWRJ-L178-409R-2 | ecosystem: Environmental > Terrestrial > Plant litter >...
ATCAATTTTATTAATTTCAAGTTTTTGTTTGAGGTTTTGAAGGTCGCTTTTTACAGTGCTGTCGTGTGCTCTATTTTGTATGCCGGTATAGCCAACAATAGTGATTGAGGCGAGGATACCAATCACAACAATGACGATAAGTAGTTCAATTATTGTGAATCCACGGTTATATAAGTTAAGCTGTCTAATACTATTAGTTTAGCACAAGCGTTATAGCACTTATCGCTTTCAGTGTGTCGTCGAGTTCACTTGTGGTAGGACACACACCACTCACGCTCACATATCCATCACCAGTATCAACCCATCCATAGCTCATACCTTTCATTGCATTTTCTACGTCCGGCCCGACTAATTTGTAGTTTGTCGTGAATAAAATTAGAACCGAGTTAACGATTCTAATCAAATGATTTCCGAATTGGTACCCCGGACTGGATTTGAACCAGTGACCTTAGGCTTAGAAGTCCTCTGCTCTATCCAACTGAGCTACCGGGGCGTATCTGTTATTATACCAGTCATTTACGTTATAATAGATAATGAAATAAGGAGGACACATATGCAAGATAATGGACCAAACCCCTACGTTGTAAACATTGAAGAGCTCACGCTCGAAAATAACAACTTCCGTACCGCTGCCTGGACAGGTGGCAACTTACAAATGACCCTCATGTCTATTCAGCCCGGTGATGACATTGGCTTAGAGGTTCACGCTGACCACGACCAATTCTTACGTATCGAGCAAGGCCTCGCTACTGTCCAAATGGGACCAACTGAACTTGACCTTGAAACTTGGGATGCCGAAGATGACTTCGCAATCTTCGTTCCTGCTGGTATCTGGCACAATGTCACAAACACTGGCACTGAACCATTGAAACTTTACTCAATCTACTCACCGCCAGAACACGAGCATGGCACTGTTCACCAAACCAAGGAAGATGCTGACGAAGCTGAGCTTCTAGAAGAAGAATAGCCTATTAGGCTTATTGCCACACACGAGTTTTATTTTTAGCTTCCTTTTCACGGAAAGCTTTCTCTAAATCGATATCCAACCTATTACAAAGGTCAATCACAAGCCAGAAAACATCTGCAGCTTCTTCTTCAACTTCATGTTGTTTACGTGACATGTCAATTTTCTGACCATTAGTTTTACGAATCGCCTTAGCTAACTCGCCTACTTCTTCAACCAAAAGAAGGAAGACTTCTGATACAGTTTCTTTATCGAAGCCACGTTCAAGAACCATAGCTTGCATGTAGGTTTGGTAGTCTTTAAGGGTTGGGTTTTCGGGGAGGTCGAGAGTATTCATATTTCCATAATAACAAAGAGACCCCATTTCTGGAGTCTCTCATAAATTCTTGGTGCACCCTAGTAGAAGTATTCAGAACGAAATACTATCAGGCTATCGTCGACATATCGAAAGAGGTAAGTCTAGCAAAGCAATATCTTTCTAGCCAACAGTTTCAATCTGCGAAATAAGTGGCGTTGTTATTCGATCTTGTGAAAATCTAGTGCAATACTTTGGTTCAGGTGAGAGTTCATTCCATCCCAACCACCTTTATCCTCAATCGGTTTTGTGTTCGGCCATAAAATATCCTTTGCTGTTTCTTCTGGCCATAATTGCAATAGATAGTCGGGTATATAAGGATATACAAAACTAAACGCATTATCTATATCAGTTCCAACCATGTAAAAGTAAACGTGCCCGATCACAAGTGCTGCCGAAAATATCTTGTTATTTTTTCCTTGAAACTCCTGAAAAAGGTTTTGATGCTCGGGCTTTACTGTAAGATTTGTTGGCGACTGCACCAGAAAACCTGCTGGATGAACGCCTCTTACGCCGTAGGCGTCTCTTCTAAAACCCATATAGATAGTATGCTCAGGCAATAGTGTTCTTGATTTATATAGAGTCTCTGGCACAGACTTGGGTATATTATTAGTTCTTGCGTTACCTGCATACTCTAAAATCGTCATAGTTTTAGCAACCCAATGGGCAAGCAGAGACCGTTCGTAACGTCCGATCCCAATCATTGAACCTTCACCAGCAACCATTGGGCCTAGCAATTTCTCTATCGTACCCTCAAGATTACTCATCCAACCAGAATTACACTCCTCACATACAATCTTTGCTGTTCGATTGAAGAACTTCTCGTTGAACTGATACGAACTGCCATCCGCTTTCGTAACGACATGTAGTCCGCCTGTCGTATGTGTACCAAAATAGTTCTGTAGCCATTTAGGCAGTATGTGCTCTTTAGTTAAATTAGTTTTTCCACAAAAAATACACGACCTAGACATAGCACGATTATAACAAAATAATGAACTGTAATAATTTATATCTGACTGAGATCAGTCTCACCATGCTTATACCCGAAAAGTTCACTGTTCCATGGTGGTGAGCCGTTTCTACTCATGTGCTCTTCTTGCTTCATGCCAAGTATTCGCGCAACGATGTCGTCCATGATATGCCAAAAATGTGTAATAACCAAAAATCTTTGACTCTTTACGTCTTGGCTCTTAAAAGCAGGGACTAATCGCCCCATTTTACGAATGTATTCATCGAACAATTTATTATCATCAATTCCTTCAATCGACCCCGTGTGCATAACACTGTTGCGCACGACCCTAATTGCGTGAGCCGTATCTTCAGGCATTTTCCACCCATACACAGACTTAAATACCACACGTAATTTACGATCAAAAGATAAATCTGGACTGTAAGCGTCAAGTTTATTAGATATGCAGTAGTAAATGAGTTCAAGCGCCTGCGCGTACAGCGTGGTTTTCGTTTCAATATGTAGCCCCTTAGTGTGTGCCTCACCGACCGTGTGTACGAACGTCACGTTTGTAAAAGTATTCTGCCACTGTTCCGTTCTAATTGTCGCAAGCGCGTCTTGGATACATTTCTCAAAGTGCTCATCATCACCGACCATTGAATGCCGTAGCAATGTACTAATCGTATGAATATCGTGAGCCTCACCGCCGTCTTTCCATAATATGGACTTATTAGACATACTAGCGTGTTATTATCCTGTAGCAGTTTGCTTCTGCTGTACTTTGCGGTACACCCTGAGCTTTGAGGTTTTGCACACATTTAGCTAAGTTGATGTAATACCTTTGGGTTCTCGCCGCTTCTGCTTGTTGTGCCTGAACTTCTGCGGCATCCTTCTCTGCTTGTACTTCTGCATCTGTTTTACCAGTCCCTACGAGCACTACTTGATTTACCCCAGATGATTTAATATCTGCCGACCCAGGGCAGCTTAGTATAAAGCCGTCCATGCCTTGAGATGCTACCTGTTGAGTACCGCGCGGTAAGTATGAGACATTTTGATATTCCACCTTGAATGGCACCGGTGTATTCTTACAACCTGCTGGAGTTATAGTTTTTTTGATAGTGGTGGGTGCAACCTGATTATTGACCGCCCCGTCAGGTGAGTCTGCGAGATTGACTTTCACACCTTGATTATTTTCTTTGCAATAATCATTACTTTTGCTCGTGAAACCAGTATTTGGATCTTTAAATTGCTCATCGGTAAAATATCGGTATCTACCATCAGAACACATCATATATTGATATTTCCTAGAACCGTTTGCTACTATTTTATCAACTGCTACATCTTTGACGGATTCGTTTTTCTCTTTTTGTTGTATAGGCTGCAAACCAAGCAGTCTTCCCCATAAACTTTGTAACGAATCTGTGGTCACGACTTTAGTTCCATCACGGCCTTCTTGAATGGTCTTAGAATCACCCAGTTCAAGACCATCGTAACTCTCACTCTTTACTGCATAATCTACACTTACAGTTTTGGCAAAAGTGTAAGGAAATGGAATAGCACCTGCAACAATAATAATAGCTACTACTGAAAGTGCCAGTATGATAACACTTTTTTTAGTCTTCGGTACAAACTTCGATATAAAGCCTAATTTCTTGTTAGACACTTTCTTATTCGATGACTTAACATGCTTAGTAGCAGGTTTAGTCTTAGTGGTAGATACCTTTTTAAGAGCCATACTATCAATATACCTTTACTACAACCTAATTGCCATTTGATTGATGTTTTCTTCTGCGAATTAGCATGCGAATAATGATCACGATGAGAATAATCGCAGCCAGTGCGATCAAGACCAGAGGTGCTAATACAAGGACTACTAAGAACAGGGGTGCTAGAATTATGAATAGTGTGATGAAAATTATTTGATGTCTTTCTGACTCTTTCTTCTTCTGTAATGGAAGAAGTTGTTTGATTTTCTCTTCCAGAACCAATATGTTTTCGTCGTCTTCATTTATGCCTAGCCTTTGGCGGGCACGTCGTCGAGCTTCAATATCTTGCTGCATTTTATATATTTCAACATCAACATCCCAATCATCAGTGCTTACATTCTGCTCATCATATTCAACATGCTTGCTCATATAACTCCTTAAAATAAAAACGACAACCGCCTAGGGTTGTCTACACTCAACAATAAGGTTAAACCAAATTGCTTTCGGCGGTTGCCGTTTTCACGGTTTAACCAAAGATCTTGAGACCTTTTCTTACTATTGAATGTAGACCTTTTTATCATAGCATGATGAATCTCGATAACAGAGACGCCTGTCATACTTAATAGAGATTGACGCAAGTGAAATAGGAGGTGTCTATGACAATGAGAAAGAATGTTGGGAGGCCAGTAAGAATGGACTACAGAACTATGAACAAATTGGCTGACGCATTGCAACATAGCGCAACCGTATCGGACGCTTGTCGATATGCAAATGTCAGCAGGGATACTTTCTATCGCTATTACAAGAACGATCCAACATTTGCTGAGAGAATGGATGCGGCTAAGAGAGATCAATTTAAACTCATATCTTACCTGACACTTTTTTAGCCATACCAGTACTTATACCCGTTATTTCACAAATCTTCGTGTCAGTTAATTCACCAACTATAATACGATTCCAATAACAGCGATTTTCAGGGATAAATCTCGTGTGTAGTTACTACCGCCTCACTCTATATAAAAGATGAACACGTTTCGACACGATTGTGATAACTTACCTTTAAGCTGTATAGTGTAAGCATGAATCTATTCGGAATAGCAATAGTTGTTGTCGCGGCCTTTATATTTTGGTCTTATAAAAACAAAGAATATGCGGAATTGAAGTCGAAAAAGCACGAGCCTCAGGGAATCTCTGGGTCTATGTTCGCTTGGAAAGCAGTGGGTATCTTCTTGGTCGGGTTATTGGCTGCAAACTTAATTATTGGTGTGGTTGGTGGAGGCGGTGCGGGTGATGCAAAGGTTAATCTTTTCCCAGCAGGTGCGACAGCTAAGAATTATCGTGTAGACGCGTGGCTAGTTGAGCAAACGAATTACACACCCCTATTTACACATGGTGCGTATGAACTGACAAATGTTTATTGGGGTGATGATGGCGAACAAGATGTTGAGGTTTCGGGTTGCGTGCTGAAAATGGGCGAACAGAAACAGTGTGACATTGGGGACGATACATATACTGTCGAGATTGCCGAAATTGGTTGTTTAGCGAACTCGTCTGACGATTGCGAGTAGCGTGACTCGTTGAATGGTAACACGCCCTGCTGAATATACCCATTGGAGGTGCACCAGAGCTTATAGGAGACGTTCCAGTGTCAAAACTGAGGAACTTATCTATTGATTTAACAGAGTACGTTGGAGGGTGTTATTGGAATAAGTGTGTTTTTGAGATTGCTCAAAATGTTCATTGTAATTTAACATTTGTACCTTACAATAAGCCTACGCGTTAACGTGCCTGATGACAGTAAAACCTCGATATATTTCGGGGTTTTACTTTGAGTTGATAGGTCGCGTTAAGAACTAATCTCAGTCTAATTGAGAAAGGTAGTAGTATAATAAAAACAGCTATGTAGGTACTCGCACCGCGTTTCCACTTACAGGCTTTACATAAAGCAATCTAGTTTCCCTGTCGAGTTGAAGTAGTAAACGGCTACAACAGCCATCAGGTAAGCTCCACAACTAAAACCCGTTTACAGATTACAAGTAAAATAATCTCTTTTAGTGGAGCACAAATGAACCCAATTACGGAAGTTAATGTACGAGTTAGCGTTGTATCTATTTCTCATGCTGAGGCACGGGATACTGTTTCGTATGTTCCGTACAAAATGAAGTATCAAAATCGGGAAATTGTTTTTACGCAGTTGGGTATGCGACACCCTACTGAAAAAGGTAAACGCATGATACACGTTTTTGATGTCAGTGACGAAGCGAACGATTATCGCTTAGAGTTCGATGCCGAAAGATTAACGTGGACACTAATTAGTATTATGGAGGGTCGATATGTTCGATAATGTTAACCCAGAAAAGCCAATGATTATGCACATTGACCTAAACAGTGCATTTGCAACTATTGAACAGCAAGCACGTCCTCACTTAAGGGGTTTGCCTATGGGTGTAACCAACCGTTTTTCTAAAGAATGTTGCGTTATCGCTGCCTCGTACGAGGCAAAGGCATTAGGTATTAAGGTCGGTACAAGACGATCGGATGCAATAGCCATCTGTCCAAAGTTCGTTATCCTTGAGAGTGACCCATCCAAGTACCGTGCTGTATATTTTAAGCTCATGGCGATTATGGAGAGTTACTCACCGAAAATCAAAATGAAAAGTATTGATGAGGGCATTATAGATTTTCATGGGTGTGAGCCAATACTGAATGGTAGAACGCTTGTTGATATTGGTTACGAAATCAAGCAACGCGTTAAGGACGAGATTGGCGACTGGATGAAGATTAACATCGGTATCAGTATGAACTGGTTTCTTGCCAAACAAGCTGCAAGTTGGCACAAACCTGATGGCCTCGATGTGATCGACCAGAGTAACATTGAAGATTACTACAAGGAGATGAAACTCATGGACATTAGCGGTATCGCGGAAAAGTTTGCCGCACGACTAATGGCCAATGATATTACAACTCCAATTCAATTCTTTCATGCTAAAGAGCAGAAATTACGTAAGCAAGTATTTCAAAGTGTTGTAGGAACTTATTGGCATCGAAGATTACGCGGCTATGAAGTCGATGACTTTGCAACACATAAAGGTATGGTCGGGCGACAATGGGTGGTTCATAAGCCAACCTATAAAGATGACTACCTACTACCTTGCTTTAGCGTGTTATGTGAAACCATCGGTGTGAAGTTGCGTTCAAAGAACTTAGAGGCGAGAGGTATTTGCGTACAACTGAGGTTTCAGAATGGTGAAACATTTCGTGAAAAGCGAATGTATCGCTCGACCTTCTATACAAACCAGGAGGTGTATAAGAGGGCGCTTGAACAGTTCAACAAACGACCGAGTGGTGCAATCGTTACACAGATTAACATATATACATACCAACTCACCGCTTCATCTAGAAGCCAACTTGGCTTTTTTGACGATGTGCAGAAGATTGATGATCTTACTATGGCGGTTGACGGTATTAACGAGAAATACGGCCTGTTTACCGTTTATTCAGCGATCTCACTAGACGGCACTAAAATCGTAAAGCAAAAGATACCATTCGGAGGAACTGAGTATTTCGAGTTGCTACTGAAAAAGTCTTAAAGTATCGAACACCTCACACACAATGTTGTCGAACAATCTACACTTTTTTTGCTAACCATAAGTAATACTTAATAAAATCTAAAAAAACCTGTCTTTAGCCATATCTAAGGTGTTATTCGCTATATACTCTAAACACATAAGTCTCGTTGCTTCTGAATTAGTTATCTGACTTTTATTCACAGATTATCCCTACATTACTATTTTTTTGAGACTTCACAACAGGGGTGGTATTAAACAGAAATTGCAGATACGATGATCAAATGAAGGCAGGGGGAAAGAACCGATCAATATCCTTCATATCGGTTTCAAACCCTCACAAGTAGGAGCAGTAATGAATGATTCAAAAACTATAAATGAGCTAATGGCTTACCAATATCCCAAAACCAATTATTTAGTAGAGCGGTTGATTCCTAGTGGAGCAATAACGATTCTATCGGGACAAAGCAAGTCATATAAAACCTATGCCCTGCTCGACATCGCCATCGCTGTCGCAAGCCATAAACAGGTATTTCAGCACTTCAATACAACTCAGGCGAATGTGCTAATCATTAACGAGGAAGATGGCGAACGACTATTACAGCTAAGATTCAAGCAGTTAGGAATAGAAAAAGAAGTAGGTTTACCGATTCACATATCCGCTTTGACAGATTTCAAGCTAGAAGACGATCAGGTGGAAAGAACTATTGCGTTTTGTAAAACCAACAAGATTACCCTGGTTATCATTGATTCGCTCATTCGAGTGCATGGAGCAGATGAAAACAGCGCAAAAGAGATGTCTAAAGTGTTTAGCCAGCTACGTAAGTTTACGAAAGCCGATATAGCAGTGCTAGTTACTCAACACCACCGCAAACCCTCACAGCATAGTACAGGCGGGGCAAATGAAATGAGGGGATCTACTGACATATTAGCCGCAGTGGACAGCCATATCGGTGTTAAGCGCGATACTAAAGACCCAACATTACTCACCTTCACGCAGGGCAAACAGCGTTTTGACATCGAGTATGAACCGTTCAGGGTTAAAGCTCATATTTCGGATGTCGGTTTTAAGTTTGAGTTTTTAGACAAAGGTCGAAGAGCTTCGGATGATCAAGAAGTAGTTCTATATACCTGGATCACCATGATGCTAAAAAACCACGGCGAACTCAACCAGACGGAACTTCTTACGAACTTGCAAGAAGAACAGCTTGCAATAAATGAACACAAACTACGCGAACTATTGGATATATGGGTCGGCGAAGGAAGACTACCCGTACCCAAAAAAGGTAAAGGTAAAACGAAGATCTACCATTTAGAAGGCATTCGTAATGAAAACGAGTAAACGAATGCCTATTAAAGACTCTAGTTTACTCGGTTTTAACAATAATCACAGCAAAGCAACCAAAAAGACTAACAATGACCTCATAAAGGCCCTCATTATTCTGATAGAAATGGACAAACAGCAAAAGAATCAGTCTTCAGGAGATTAAGGGCTGTGAGGGGTGATAATACGCCCCTCACACCCAAATCTTGTAGGGTCTAAATCGCATTCTCACGACTACCCTAAAGGGAAGTCGCGAGGTACCTAGGGGGGGGAACTTAATGAATGGGTTATTTCCAATAAGGAAGTACGTCCAGCCACTAGAAATAATATAAGAAAACATTTATAATATATGTAAAGGCTATAATATGAACTACCTTGTTGCACGTGTATCAGATAAAAAACAGCGGAAAGCACTTCCCGCTCAAAGAATAAAGCTCTTCGCTTATGCAGAGCGCCTTAAATGGATAGACGGAAAAGATTTTAAGTATATTGAGTTCGATGAAACTGCATTTAAGCAAGACAGAAAAGATTTCAGGGAACTTGTTATAGCACCGCTGAAATTACAAAAAGGTCTATCCATTGTTGTATTCGATAAAATTGACCGTTACTCACGGGACAGCTCATCTGACGAAAAAGCGGCACTCACAAAGATGTGGAAGTTAGGTAAAATTGAAATGCACTTCCCGTCAGATAATCTCTATATTACCCGTGACTCACCTGCGGCCGACCTATTCCGTCTCGATATAGGCATCGCACTTGCAGGCTATTACTCGAGCGCAATCAGAGATAACGTAAAGCGTCGTTTCGATCAAATGCTTAACGATAAAATATATCCAGGCAAGCCCCCAATAGGTTATACGAACTATAAAGAAGATCTACCCGATGGCAAAACCGTAAAAGGTATTCGTGTAGACCCCGAGCGATCAGCGCACGTCCTCAAGGCATTCGAGCTTAGGTCAACTGGTCTACCATATAAAGAAGTTACCAAACGAATGAAAGCTGCGGGACTTGTAAGCAACACAAAACACCGACTACCAGTTACACTTGCTCAATGGGAGAAGATTTTCGCCAACCCGTTCTATATTGGTACAATGCGTCACTCTGGCGGTGAGTTCGATCACGAATATACTCAATTTATAGACAGATCATTATGGGAGAAAGTTCAAGAAGTACGGCTCGCTAGAGGAATGAATAAAACAAAATACGCCAGCAAGCCATATTTGTTCAAACAGCTTAAATGTCACGAGTGTGGATACTCAATTACATTCGACGGCCCAAAGGGCAAGGGGAACTATGTGTATGGCAAGTGTACTGAATATGGCGGAAAGCACAATGCTAAGTGGGTAAAAGAAGAAGTACTTTACGAACAAGTTCGCGAACTTCTTCGCTCTATTCACTTGCCTGAGGAAGAATTGCCAAACCTCGTTGCAGAAGTTCAAAAGAATTACGATAACGAGCAATCTTACTACACCTCAATGAAGATAGATTTGCAGAAAGAATACGATCAACTCGATAAAGAAATCGAAGACCTGTTTAAGGATCGAAAACTATTCGCGTCACAGCATGCTTTATTTGAGCGCATGGTAAAAAAGATTGAGGCACGCCAAAAAGAGATTCTTGAGCAAATCAAAGACCATAGCGATGGCGACAAGGCTTTCGTAATAGGTGCAAGCTACCTGCTTGATGTCTGCAGCAGAGCGGCTGAACTGTTTGATGCAGAAACTTCGAAACTAGAGCAAAAACGATACTTACTAAACTTCATACTTTCGAACACGACTCTTGAAGGCGAAAAACTGCATTTTACCCTTAAGGAACCGTTCGAAGATATTATCAATATGTCAAAAACTCAAAATTGGTGCGGGCGGAGAGAATCGAACTCTCATCGTTTGCTTGGAAGGCAGACATATTAGCCATTATACGACGCCCGCATAAGTAGGTATTGTAGCATATTTCCATCCGGGGCTCAATCTGTTACAATAGCTACTGTTCGGTTTTGTCCGAGCATTTACAATTTGGCGAATGTAGCTCAATTGGTTAGAGCGCCGGTTTGTGGTACCGGAGGTAGAGGGTTCAATCCCCTTCATTCGCCCCAAGATTATTAAATAACCCTCACTACGAGGGTTATTTTTATTGGTTACAGGGGTGTATTGTTAGCAATACTATCAGCTTGAGATTTTCTATCTAGAATTGAACTCACTTGATCGAGCGTAATTTCAATCGAACCACCAGCAGATACTTCATTCGAAAGAAGTAGCTTAGCAACAGTGTTCTCAACCGCACGCTGCACAACGCGGCGCATTGGACGTGCACCTAAGCGCGGATCATATCCAGCTTCAACCAAATATTCTTTCGCGTCTTGTGCTACCGTGACGGTAATTTTTTGTCCTGCTAAGTTCTTATTTACAGATACCAAAATTAAATCAACGACTCGCAGCAACTCAGGTTTCGTCAACGAACCAAATACCACAAGTTCATCGAAACGGTTCAGGAACTCTGGGTGGAATAAGTGACTACTGATAAGTTCGTCAATAAACGTTTCTTCAAATTGCGCCAACGAGTATCCCCTACCGAGGTATTCTTGAATTCGGTCAGAGCCTGCGTTGCTTGTCGCAATAACAACCGTGTCACGGAAACTTACCTCACGGTTACGAATGTCACGCAAGATACCTTCATCAAGCAGTTGCAGCAATGTAGACAATACACTCGGATGTGCTTTTTCAATCTCATCAAGGAGCACTACACTAAACGGCTGTTTCATTACCTGTGCAGTTAAGCTACCAGCATCTTCAGAGCCGTCTGCAATTAAACGGGCTACGTCGTTACTTGATACAAACTCATTCATATCAAGGCGAATAATGTTGCGTTCACCACCAAAATATACAGCAGCGAGTGATTTCGCGAGCTCTGTTTTACCCACACCTGTTGGACCTAAGAATAAGAAGGTACCAACGGGCCTATTTTGGTTGCGCACACCAGAGCGCGCCCTACGTAAGGCGTCAGACACCACGCTGACTGCTCGCTCTTGGCCAATCATACGTTCGTGAATCAGTGACTCTAAGTTAAGAAGCTTCATTCGTTCATCTTCGTTACTCGCACTACTTGTTTTTACACCCGTTGATTGTTCAATAGCCGATGCCACCGATACAGATGTCACCAATCCATTTTCAGCGTAATCTGCCGCAGATTCTAAAAGGCTAATTGCTTGGCCTGGCATTGAAATGTCATACACGTATCGTTGGCTTAATCGATAAGCATCTTTTAGCGCCTGGTACATATACGTCACTTTGCGACGATATTCTAATGCTGGCAGATGGTCTTCTAAGACCTTAAGTGTATCTAGTTCATCAGTTGGGTGAATAGTAATTCGGTTTACTGCAGACGCCATAGCTGGTGTACGTTTAGAAATTTGTAAGAATTTCTGCTCGTCCATAGTTAAGATAATGCGTAGTCGTCCCGCTTCAATAATCGGCAGGAGTAACCTTGTAAGGTCAACTGAACCGACACCGTCTTCGAAGAACAGCTCAGCATTATCAAGACACACAATAATGTTTTTTGCAGCGTATGCCTCACCAAGCAGTGCGCTTACTAGCTGCTCTACCCCGCCTCGTTCACCAGCCACGGACACAAGCCGTGAAGCATCCAGCATAAAAATCTGTTGGTAGTGCAGTTGCGCTGGAATATCTTTTGATGGGTTAATGAGCTTTTCAGCAAGCTCGTATACAAGCTCAGTCTTACCTACGCCATCTTTACCGACTAACGCAATGACACCAGAATTGTTAGCGAGTGAATTTACCAATTGCGCTAATACATCTGTACGTATTTCGCCACGCGCAAGTGTGCCCGCTTGAGAAATATTAGCGCCGTAACGAGATAGCGTTGGAATCCAACCGAATGACCAGTCGCGGCCAATGCCACCAGATTGCTTTGAGCGATTCTTTGACTGATTAATGAGGTCACTTAAATGGTGGTACCACTGAATCCCACGAAGCAAATCATCTTCTGTAAGCTGCAGGTGTCCAAGGAGTGTTTCACGGGCAGGCAGCTGACGAATCATCGCAAGAATAATAACACCAGGGCTCACTCGTCCACCAACTTGCGTACTAATCGCAAGCGCTTCTTCGAATATTGCTGCAGTATCGGCTCGGTTTTCAGATGAAACCTCTTTTAAGAATCCGCCGCCTACACCAAAGCGTACATGGAAAAATAGTCCACCATTGGCCTGCAATAAAGCGATTGCAATATCTTTAGGCGAAGGTTGGTCAGGCAAGACCGCAAGCAAATCACTGTCAAGCAAGCTATCAACAGTTTTACGTGTTGTATCAATAGGCATGCTTTTAAGTTCATACTTATACCATTGAACAATCATTATTGGCACGGCCACCAGCCCAATTAGTGCCCAGCCCAGCGCCATACCAACGGCAAGTGCCATAATACCCAGAACAACCAGGATGACGATTGTTAATTTGAACAAGAAAATCCAAGGGGCTAAACCTTTACCAAGCCGAGCATACTGTGCTCGACGACTGTGATAATTAAATAAATTTACATCCATGACGGTACCCAGTTTAATGCAAGTAATATAAAGCCAACGACGGGAAGTAACGGCAAAAGCAACCATAGCACCATAACAAACGACTCGTAGAGGACTTGGAGCGTAATGACCACCATACCTGCAAATATAGTAAACATGCGCACAAATGCACCGACTACTCGCGAAATAAGTTGGTCGAAGACAGCCCGTAGCGCCACAATTGGGTTTGGATCACTGGTGCTATTTGCAGAAATTTGACGGAATGGCGAAAACAAAGTGGCAAACAATTGGCCAATAGAAAAGAATTGAACGGTTGTCC
>Ga0247735_1000637_pt1 | contig 13691 bp, 9 predicted proteins | sample UWRJL178409R2_FD_180934 | JGI IMG/M metagenome (GOLD analysis project Ga0247735, IMG submission 180934) | Plant litter microbial communities from Arlington Agricultural Research Station in Wisconsin, United States - UWRJ-L178-409R-2 | ecosystem: Environmental > Terrestrial > Plant litter >...
TACCTCGCTCGCCGAGCAGCGCCGGTCGAACGGACGTGACGAGCCCTTCGGGGTGACCATCTGGTGCCTCGGCAACGAGATGGACGGTCCGTGGCAGATCGGCCACAAGACCGCCGAGGAGTACGGCCGCATCGCGGTCGAGTCCGGGCGGCTGATGAAGTGGATCGATCCAACCATCGAGCTGGTGGCCGCGGGAAGTTCCAACGCCGAGATGCCCACCTTCGGGTCGTGGGAGCGCACGGTGCTCGAGCACAGCGCGGAGGTCGTCGACCACATCTCGCTCCATGCCTACTTCGAGGAGCGGAGCGGTGACGCCGCGAGCTTCCTCGCCTCCGCCGTCGAGTTGGACCGAGCGATCGCCACGGTAGCCACGGTGATCGACGAGACGCTCGCCGCGCAGGGACTCACCAAGACCATCGGCATCAGCGTCGACGAGTGGAACGTCTGGTATCTCGACCGTTTCAACGCGGTCGACAAGGAGCCCCTGCTCACCGGGGAGTGGAACGAGCACCCACGGATCATCGAAGACGAGTACTCCGTGACCGACGCTGTCGTCGTCGGGTCGCTGCTCATCTCCCTGCTGCGCAACAGCGACCGGGTCTCGATGGCGAATCTCGCCCAGCTGGTGAACGTGATCGCTCCGATCCGTGCGGAGCCGAACGGGCCGGCCTGGCGCCAGACCACCTTCCACCCCTTCGCGCTCACCTCCGCCGCGGCTCGCGGTGAGGTGCTCTCCGTGCAGATCGACAGCGCGCAGCTGTCCACCGCCCGCTCCGGTGAGGTCGACCAGATCGACGGCGTCGCCACCGCCACCGAGGAGGAGCTCGTGCTCTACCTCGTCAACCGCTCGCTCGACCGAGCGGAACCCGTGACCATCGACGTGGGCGACGGCGTTCTCGCCGTGCGCAGCGCCCGCACCATCACGCCGCCCGAGGGCGGCACCCGTTTCACCGCCAACACCGCGGACCTACCGGAAGCAGTAACACCAGTGCCCCTCACCACCATCGCGCTCGAGGGTTCGACCCTCAGCGTCGAGCTCCCCGCCCTCTCCTGGTCGATCGTCCGTCTCGCTCTCGCCGGAGCAACCGCGTGACCGCCCGCTGGGTGCGCTGGCCGGAGCAGCACGAGCTCGCCGACGGCACGATGAGCCTCGCGGCAGCCGCTCCGCGCATGGGGTTCGGCGCCGATTACAACCCCGAGCAGTGGCCGGAGGAGGTCTGGGCCGAAGACGTTCGCCTCATGCGCGAGGCCGGCGTCACCATCGTCAGCGTCGGCATCTTCTCCTGGGCGCTGCTGCAGCCGACAGCCGACACCTGGAACTTCGGCTGGCTCGACCGCGTGATCGACCTGCTGCACGAGAACGGCATCGCCGTCGACCTCGCCACCGCCACCGCGAGCCCGCCCCCGTGGCTCACCGCCGCGCATCCTGAGGTGCTGCCGGTGAACCGCCTCGGTGAGACTGTCTGGCCGGGCGGTCGCCAGCAGTGGCGCCCCACCTCGCCCGTGTTCCGCGACTACGCACTCGAACTGGTGCGTGTGATGGCCGAGCGTTATGGCCAGCATCCCGCCCTCGCGATGTGGCACGTCAGCAACGAGCTGGGCTGCCACAACGTCTACGACTTCTCGGATGACGCGGCCGCAGCATTCCGCGTTTGGCTGCGGGCGCGCTACGGCTCCGTCGCCGAACTCAACCGCGCCTGGGCGACGGCCTTCTGGTCGCAGAGCTACTCCACCTTCGAGGAGGTGCTGCCCCCGCGTCTCGCGGCCACGCATCCCAACCCGACGCAGCAGCTCGACTTCGCGCGGTTCTCGAGCGACGCGTTGAAGGACTACCTGATCGCGGAACGCGACCTGCTGCGCGGAATCACGCCGGACATCCCGATCACCACCAACTTCATGGTGATGGGGGAGACCAAGGCGATGAACTACGCCGACTGGGCGAGCGAGGTCGACATCGTCTCGAACGACCACTACATCCTCGGTGCGGACCCGCTCGGCTTCGAGGAGCTGTCGTTCTCGGCGAACCTCACCGGGCACCTGGTCGGCGAGCCGTGGTTTCTGATGGAGCATTCCACCAGCGCGGTCAACTGGCAGCCGGTGAACCTAGCCAAGACGCCCGGCCAACTGCGCCGTGACAGCCTCACCCACGTCGCCCACGGCGCGGATGCCGTCTGCTTCTTCCAGTGGCGTCAGTCGCTGGGCGGCGCGGAGAAATTCCACTCGGGCATGGTGCCGCACGCGGGTGCCGACAGCCAGGTGTTCCGTGACGTCGTGGCGCTCGGCGCCGATCTGAAGGCGCTCTCGCCGGTGATCGGATCTCGCACGAAGCAGTCGAAGATCGCGATCCTGTTCGACTGGGAGAGCTGGTGGGCGTCGGAGCTCGACTCGCACCCGTCCGATCTGTTGCGTTACAAGACTGAGGCGATGGCCTGGTATGCGGCGGTGCTGCGTAATGGGCTGAGTGCTGACATCATCCCGGTGTCGTCTGCGCTGGACGGGTACGACATCGTCATCGCGCCGATGCTCTATCTGGTGCCGGAGCACACCGCGACCCGGCTGTCGGACTTCGCCCGCGGCGGTGGCAGCCTCGTCGTCGGCTTCTTCAGCGGCATCGCAGACCAGGACGACCGGGTCTACCCGGGCGGCTACCCCGGCGCATTCCGCGACCTGCTCGGCGTGCGGGTCGAGGAGTTCGGACCGCTGCTGCCCGGCGTGACGACCACCCTCGACAACGGTGCCGTCGGCACGCTGTGGAGCGAGAACCTGTCGGTCGAGCCCGACGTCGAGGTCATCGCCCGCTTCGTCGACGGCTCATTCCCCGGGGTCCCGGCCGTGACCAGCAGAGCAGTGGATGCCGGCGCCGCCTCGTACGTCGCAACCTCGCTGGGTGAGCGCGAGCGCACCGATCTGCTCGCCCTGTTCGCCCGTCGTGCCGGAATCGAGTCCAACCTTGACGCAGCCGTTCACGGCGCGGTCGAGGTGATCACCCGCGTGACGGAGACCCACGAGTATCGCTTCGTGGTCAACCACAGCGCGACAACCGTGCAGGTTCCGGGCGTGGACGGTATCGACCTCCTCGGGGCGGATGTCGGGGACGGGGTGCTCACCCTCGACCCGAACGGCGTCGCGGTGCTCGAGGTCGCCCTGCGTTAACCCGGGGTATCCCCGCCGTTCTACCTCCCGTTCGGGGGTCACGCCATGGTGGGTCCGCCGCCGACGCGATTCCGTCGGCGGCGAATAGAAGGAGAATCCCCATGGTCACCAGAACCGCTTTCACCGCGACCGCAGCAGCGGGCGTCGCCCTCGCCGCTGTCGTGGTCGGCGCCGGGATGATGCCGGCCCAGGCCACCACCACGGTGCCTAGCCCCACGGCTTCCGCGACCGTCGCACCCGCCGATCCCGCCACCGCCGGCACCCCGCCGGTGTTCACGGCGACCCAGGCCCGCGCCTACGACACCTTCGACGCGCACCAGGCCGTGGCGGTCGACGACCGCTACTTCTACGCGATTGACAACCAGAGCATCACCAAGCACGACAAGAAGACCGGTGCACCCGTGCTGCAGTTCGTCGGCGATGCAGACGGCCCGATCATCCACATGGACAGCGGCGTCGTCGTCGGCGGCAAGCTCTATGCGGCGACATCGAACTACAACACCACGCCCGAGAAGAGCTCGATCGAGGTGTTCGACACCCGCACGATGAAGCACATCGATACCTTCAGCTTCGGTATCTACCGCGGCTCGATCACCTGGCTCGACTGGCACGACAACGCCTGGTGGGCGACCTTCGCCAACTACGACAAGCCGGGCTCCGGCACGACGCTGCCCTACGGCCAGACCGACAACACCCAGCTCGTGAAGCTCGACCGCGACTTCCAGGTCGTCGAGTCGTGGACCATCCCGCAGGCCATCCTCGACGACGTGCGCCCCATGAGCATCTCGGGCGGATCGTGGGGGCCCGACGGACGGCTGTGGCTGAGCGGCCACGACTGGGACAAGGCCTACATCATGACCATCCCGAGCGAGGGCTCCGACCTCACCTGGGTCGCCACCGTGACGCTGCCGAACGTCGAGGGACAGGGCATCGCCTGGGACCGCTCGACCCGCCAGCCCACGCTCTGGACGATCAAGCGCAGCACCAGCCAGGTGCTGACCTTCACGGCCCCGGTGTCCTCGATCACGGACCCGACGAAGGCGCAGTGGCAGGTCTTCGGTCCGGGTCACTTCCAGCAGTAGTCATCCCCTCTCGTGAGTTGCATGTTCGAGTGGTTTCGATCACCGAATAACGACTCGAACATGCAACTCACGGATGTTTGCGCCGCCACGAACCCGCGGCGACGGGCACCCCGGGGCCGGGTGTAGGCATCCGCTCACAGCGTGCCCGCTCCCGGCCGCAGTGTCGGTGGCGGCGGGTAGTCTGTACCGGTGGTCACCGCCCTGTATCGCCGTTACCGGCCAGAGAATTTCGCCGAACTGATCGGCCAGTCCCAGGTGACCGATCCGCTGCGCACCGCCCTGCGCACCGATCGGGTCAACCACGCCTACCTGTTCAGCGGTCCGCGCGGCTGCGGCAAGACCACCTCGGCCCGCATCCTCGCCCGCTGCCTCAACTGCGTCGAGGGCCCCACCGACACCCCGTGCGGCGTCTGCCCGTCATGTGTCGAGCTGTCTCGTGATGGCGGTGGCTCGATGGATGTCGTCGAGATCGACGCCGCAAGCCACAACGGGGTGGATGACGCCCGCGACATCCGTGACCGCGCCGTGTTCGCACCCGCGCGCGATCGCTTCAAGATCTTCATCCTCGACGAGGCGCACATGGTGACGCCGCAGGGCTTCAACGCGCTGCTCAAGATCGTCGAAGAGCCGCCGGAGCACGTCAAGTTCATCTTCGCGACCACCGAGCCCGAGAAGGTCATCGGCACGATCCGGTCGCGCACCCACCACTACCCGTTCCGCCTGGTGCCTCCCGCGCAGATGCTGGAGTACGTGCAGTCGCTCGCGGCCGCCGAGGGCGTCGAGGTCGAGGCTGGCGTACTGCCGCTCGTCGTGCGCGCCGGTGGCGGGTCGGTGCGCGACACACTGTCGATCCTCGACCAGCTCATCGCCGGTTCGGATGGATCGAATGTCGAATACGAGCGCGCGGTCGCCCTGCTCGGCTACACCCACGGCGCCCTGCTCGGCGAGGTCGTCGACGCGCTCGGTGCGCGGGACGCCGCCGCGGCCTTCACCGCGGTCGACCGCGTCATCCAGACGGGCCAAGATCCGCGTCGCTTTGTCGAAGACCTGCTCGAGCGCATGCGCGACCTCATCGTCGTCAGCGCATACTCTGTCGGCTCCGTCGCCGAGGGGGCTGCGGCGGTGCTGCGCGGCATCCAGCAGGAGGAGCTCGACCACATGGCCGCCCAGGCGGCCCACTTCGGCACGGCAGAGCTCAGCCGGGCGGCGGATGTCGTCAACGCAGCCCTCACGGAGATGACGGGTGCCACGTCCCCCCGTCTCCACCTCGAACTCATGATCGCCCGCGTGCTCGTCCCCGCCAGCGACGACAGCCAGCGCGGCGCACTCGCACGAGTCGAACGGCTCGAGCGTCGCATCGGCGTCGCCGGGCCGGATGCTGCCGTGACCAGCGCGGCTCCGGTCCCTGAGCGTGTCGAAGGGCGCCTGCCCGTGGCTGTCCCTGCCACCCCGGCTCCCGCTGCTCCGACCGAGACCGTCACCGAGGTGCAATCGCCCACCATCTCCTCCGGCACCATCGAGGAGCAGAAGCCGGTCGCGGTCACAACCCCGCCGGCCACGGGAACCGTCACGCTTCAGCACGTGAAGGATGCCTGGCCCGAGATCCTCGAGGCCGTGAGCAAGGCGAAGCGTGCCGCCTGGATGGTCGTCTACACCGCCGAGCCGGTGGAACTGCGTGACGGCAACATCCTCGTGCTCACCTTCACGAGCCAGTCGGATGTCGACGCGCTCAAGCAGACGTCCGCGCCCGGTGAGGGAGTGGCCGACCACCTCAAGCAGGCCGTGCTCGACGTGCTGGGTTTCCGCCCGCTGCTGATCGCCCGCGCGGAGAGTGCACGGCCCGGGCAGCCGGCGGCACCCGCGCCCGCCGCTCCGGCTCCGGCTCCGGTAGTCGCTACAGCAGCTCCCGCTCCCGCCGCGCCTGCTCCCACCGCGAAGTCGATACCCACCGTGACGATGCCGGTCACCCAGTGGGTCACCGCGCAGCCGCCGGTCTCCGACCCGGCTTCTGCCGCCCCGGCAGCGGGGCCGGTCGACGACGTCCGGCCGTTCGACGATGCACCGCCGTTCGACGATGTACCGCCCGAGCCCAGCGAGCCCGACGTGGAGCCCGCGCTGAGCTGGGCGACCGCGGCGATCAGCGACGCCGAACCGGAGACACGGCCCGCGCCTGCGCCGGAGCGAAAGGCGCCGATCGCCGACAAGCCCGCGCCCGTCGCCGAGGCTCCGGCGGCACCGACCCGACCCGTGCGCACACCGGTGGCGATGGTCGACGGTAAGCAGCGCTACGGCGAGTCGGTCGTGCGCGAGATTCTGGGTGCCAGCTTCATCGAAGAGCAGGCGATCGCGCCGCGCGTCGCCCCGAGAGAGCAGTAGGCGTGTACGACGGCATCGTTCAAGAGCTGATCGACGAGCTCGGCCGCCTTCCGGGCATCGGCCCGAAGTCGGCGCAGCGCATCGCGTTCCACATCCTGCAGACCGAGACCTTCGATGTCACCCACCTCGCCGAGGTGCTGATGACGGTGAAGGAGAAGGTGCACTTCTGCGAGATCTGCGGCAACGTGACCGAGCAGGACACCTGCAGCATCTGCCGTGACCCGCGCCGCTCACCCACCACCATCTGCGTGGTCGAGGAGGCGAAGGATGTCGTCGCGATCGAACGCACCCGCGAGTTCAAGGGCCTGTACCACGTGCTCGGCGGTGCGATCAGCCCGATCGACGGCGTCGGTCCGGATGACCTGCGCATCCGCCAGCTGATGCAGAGGTTGGCGGACGGCACCGTGACCGAGGTCATCATCGCCACCGACCCGAACCTCGAGGGCGAGGCGACCGCGACCTACCTCTCGCGCATGTTGATGCACCTCGGGCTGCGCATCACCCGCCTGGCCTCCGGCCTTCCCGTGGGCGGAGACCTCGAGTACGCCGACGAGGTCACCCTCGGTCGCGCCTTCGAGGGTCGCCGCCTCGTCGAGAACTAGTCTCTTCCGGCGAACCGTGCCGAATTGCGGGTGCAGTTCGCACTGACCCGCAACTCGGCAGGGTTCGTGAGTGCCCGAAGGCCGGTCCCATCCGCCATTCAGGAGTTGATGTGACTGCTGGTGTCGGAGTGACGGATGCCACGCACATCCGTCACTTCAGCCACTCGGGTCGCACCACCTCCTGAATATCGCGAACACTGGTACGGCGCACACCCGAGACGCTCGACTGCCGACCGGGCGCCTCGAGTCACATACGGAATCCTTACTCGCGCGGCCGATACAATCAGGAGTTCGGCCGTCTCGAGCGCCGAATCCCGTGATTTCCAGGAGAACCACCGTGGCCTTGATCGTGCAGAAGTACGGTGGCTCGTCCGTCGCCGATGCCGAGAGCATCAAGCGGGTCGCCAAGCGCATCGTCGAAACCCGCAAGGCCGGAAACGATGTTGTCGTCGTCGTCTCGGCGATGGGTGACACCACCGATGAACTGCTCGATCTCGCCGGTGCCGTCACCCCGCTCGCATCCGGCCGCGAACTCGACATGCTGCTCACCGCGGGCGAACGCATCTCCATGGCCCTCCTCGCCATGGCGATCAAGAGCCTCGGCCAGGACGCCCGCTCGTACACCGGCAGCCAGGCCGGGCTCGTCACCGACGCCAAGCACGGCAGTGCCAGGATCGTGGATGTCGCCCCCAAGCGGGTGCGCGAAGCCCTCGATGCCGGGGCGATCGCCATCGTCGCCGGCTTCCAGGGGTTCAGCCGCATCACCGGAGACATCACCACCCTCGGCCGCGGTGGGTCCGATACCACCGCCGTCGCCCTCGCCGCCGCGTTGCGCGCCGATGTCTGCGAGATCTACACCGACGTCGACGGGGTGTTCACCGCCGACCCCCGCGTCGTGCCCAAGGCCCACAAGATCGACACCATCACGAGCGAAGAGATGCTCGAACTCGCCGCCGCTGGCGCGAAGGTGCTGTATATACGCGCGGTGGAATATGCCCGGCGCCATGGCGTCACCCTGCACGTCCGCTCCTCGTTCAACAACACCGAGGGCACGCTCGTCATCAACCCGGAAGAGGGAGAGAACGTGGAAGAGCCACTCATCGTCGGGGTCGCCTCCGACCTCAGCGAGGCCAAGGTCACCGTCGTCGGTGTTCCCGACGTTCCCGGCAAGGCCGCTCAGATCTTCACGATCGTCGCGGGTACCGACGCCAACATCGACATGATCGTGCAGAACGTGTCGACCGCCGCCACCGGGCTCACCGACATCTCCTTCACGCTGCCGAAGTCTGACGGCGCGCGGGTGCTGAAGGCCCTCGAAGACGCGAAAGCCGACTCCGGCTTCCACTCCCTGCAGTACGACGACCAGATCGGCAAGCTCGCGCTCGTCGGCGCCGGTATGCGCACCAACGCGGGCGTCTCCGCGAAGCTGTTCACCGCGCTGTTCGAGGCCGGGATCAACATCGAGATGATCTCCACCAGCGAGATCCGCATCAGCGTGGTCACCCGCGCCGACACCATCAACGACGCCGTCCGCGTCGTTCACACCGCCTTCGGACTCGACAGTGACGAGATCGCCCAGGTACACGGAGGGACGGGCCGATGAACACCAGCACCACGAGCCGTATCGAAGGCATGCGCATCGGCGTCGTCGGCGCCACCGGTCAGGTCGGTGCCGTCGTGCGGCAGCTGCTGGCCGAACGCGACTTCCCGGTCGCCGAGATCCGCTACTTCGCCTCGGCGCGCTCCGCCGGAACCACCCTGCCCTGGGGTGACACGGACGTCGTGGTCGAAGACACCGCGACCGCAGACCCGAGCGGTCTCGACATCGCCATCTTCTCGGCCGGTGCCTCCACCGCCAAGGCTCAGGCGCCCCGCTTCGCCGCGGCCGGCGTCATCGTGATCGACAACTCGTCGGGCTTCCGGATGGATCCCGACGTGCCGCTCGTCGTCAGCGAGGTCAACCCGCACGCCATCGCCGAGGCACGCAAGGGCATCATCGCCAATCCGAACTGCACCACGATGGCCGCCATGCCGATCCTCAAGGTGCTCGACGCCGAAGCCGGACTCGAGCGGCTCATCGTCTCCACCTATCAGGCCGTCTCCGGTGCCGGTCTGGCCGGCGGCGAGGAGCTGCTCGCGCAGGTGCGGCAGGCCGTGCAACAGGACACCGTCGGGTTGGTGCATGACGGGGCATCCGTCGACTTCCCCGAGGCGAAGGTATTCCCCAGAACCATCGCGTTCGACGTCGTCCCCTTCGCCGGCAACCTGGTTGACGACGGACTGTTCGAGACCGACGAGGAGAAGAAGCTCCGCAACGAGAGCCGCAAGATCCTCGAACTGCCCGACCTGCTCGTGAGCGGAACGTGCGTGCGAGTGCCCGTCTTCACCGGCCACTCGCTGTCGGTGAACGCCGAATTCGCCTCGGCGCTCTCCGTCGAACGCGCGCGCGAACTGCTGCGGAACGCCCCCGGCGTGCAGCTCACCGACATTCCGACGCCGCTTCAGGCCGCCGGCACCGACCCGTCCTACGTCGGGCGCATCCGTCAGGATGAGGGCGTTCCGGGAGGCCGCGGACTCGCGCTGTTCATCAGCAACGACAACCTGCGCAAGGGCGCGGCGCTGAACGCGGTGCAGATCGCGGAGCTGGTGTCGGAGAGCCTGGCGCGTACCGAGCTGACGCTCTAGGAGCGTCGTCGTCGTCGCGCCAGCGTGACGATTGCGCGAATCGCCAGGACGATGGCGACGCCGATGAGGGTTCCGATGGTGTTCTCCACCAGGTCGTGCCATGAGGCGAATCGCGCCGGCAGGAACAGAAGCTGCCCGAACTCGAGGCAACAGGAGAACGCGGCACCGATGGGAATAGCTATCGCCCACAACCGTGCGGGGAGCATCGCCGCGACGAGCGCGCCCAGCGGCACGAAGAACGCCACGTTCGCTGCGGCCTCCAGCGTCGAATAACGGATCACACCGCGCACATCGTCGATTTGGCCCGAGGAAAAATTCTCGAGCACCCAGCGCCGGAACGGACCATCCACCGGCGTCGCCCAGAATCCGATCGCGGCGGCGGTAGCCAGGTAGAGCACCAGTAGAACAGCCAGGACCAGTCGTCGTCGCCGGTCGGTCATGGTCTAGAGTCTAAGCTCCCGCGCCGACCCATCCCACCCGACCCCCGCACCGAACCATCACCATGAGTCGCACCGCCCTCGCTATCGTCGCCGTGATCGTGGTCGCCGTGGTGGCCACGATCGGCGCGATCGTGCTGACCACAGCGCGGTCGGAGCCCGCGGCCGCGCCCGCGAATGGAACCCGGGTGGCGTTCTACGGCGACTCGTACACGCTCGGCACCGGGGCATCCGCGAAGTCCCAGCGCTGGTCCACGGTGATCTGCACGCAACGCGGCTGGAGCGAGTTCAACCACAGCACCAACGGTCTCGGCTTCATCAACAACCGCGCCGCCCTGCGCATCGACGAGCCCGGGCAGGTGATCGACGACCGACCCGACATCGTGTTCGTCACCATGGGGCTGAACGACAATTTCTCCTACGACACGGCCGCGAAGCAGATCCACGCGCAGATCGGCACCGATCTGCGCCGCCTGAGAAACGCGCTGCCGGATGCCCGGCTCGTCGTCGTCGAACCGTTCTGGTACACCGACGAGCGGCCGACATCACTCGGAGTGATCATCGGCTGGGTCGAGGCGGCGGCATCAGAGGTGGGCGCCGACTACATCCCGGGCGCCTCGCGGTGGATCGCGCACCATCCCGAGTGGATGGCCTCGGACGGGCTGCACCCGAATGACGCGGGCTACGCGGAGATGGCGAGGCGGATGGATGTTGAGCTCTCGAAGCTGGGTCTATGACAGCGCCCGTAAACTGATTTGGTGAGCAACAGCCCGGAACCCATCGACGTCGTCCTGATCGGCGGTGGCATCATGAGTGCCACTCTCGGCACCTTCATCAAGCAGCTGCAGCCCGACTGGTCGATCCGCATTTTCGAGAGGCTGCCCGAGGTGGCTCAGGAGAGCTCGAACCCGTGGAACAACGCCGGCACCGGCCACTCCGCGCTGTGCGAACTCAACTACACGCCCGAGAGGGCGGATGGCACCATCGACATCACCAGCGCGGTGAAGGTCAACGAGCAGTTTCAGGTCTCACGCCAGTTCTGGAGCTACCTGGTCGGGAAAGACCTGCTGCCCGACCCGCAGGCGTTCCTCAACCCCGTGCCGCACATGAGCTTCGTCTGGGGCGAGCAGAATGTCGACTACCTCCGCCGCCGCTACGAGGCGCTGAAGGACCACCCGCTCTTCGCCGGCATGGAGTTCAGCGACGACCCCGAGGTCATCCGTACCTGGGTGCCGTCGATGATCCCGGGTCGTGCCAAGTCTCAGGTCTTCGCCGCCACCCGCATCGACGTCGGCACGGATGTCGATTTCGGCGCGCTCACGAATGGGCTGCTCGACTACCTCGTTGAGCACGGTGCCCGGCTCTACACCGAGCACGTCGTGAAGAACATCAGCAAGCAGAAAGACGGTACCTGGAACCTCCGGGTCGGCCACGAGGTGGGCGGCACCGCCTTCACCGTGAACGCCACGTTCGTGTTCGTGGGTGCCGGCGGCGGAGCGCTCAAGCTGTTGCAGAAGTCGGGCATCGCCGAGGCCAAGGGCTTCGGCGGCTTCCCCGTGAGCGGGGAGTTTCTGCGGACGGACAATCCGGATGTCGTGGCCCGCCACCGTGCAAAGGTCTACGGCAAGGCTGCGGTGGGTTCGCCGCCGATGTCGGTGCCACACCTCGACACCCGCATCGTCGACGACAGCGCGAGCCTCATGTTCGGCCCCTATGCGGGCTTCAATACGAAATTCCTGAAGAACGGCTCGTGGACCGACCTGTTCTCCACCATCCGCCCGCACAACCTGGTGCCGATGGTGCGGGCCGGGCTCGCCAACCTCGACCTGGTGAAGTACCTGGTCGGCCAGCTGGCCGCGAGCAAGAAGACCAAGTTCGCCGCCCTGCAGGAGTTCATGCCCAACGCCGACCCCGCCGACTGGTACCGCATCACGGCCGGTCAGCGCGTGCAGGTCATCAAAAAAGACCCCGTGAAGGGCGGTGTGCTGCAGTTCGGCACCGAGGTCGTCACCTCCGCAGACGGCAGCATCGCCGGGCTGCTCGGCGCGTCGCCCGGGGCGTCCACCGCGGTGCCGATCATGCTCGACATCCTGCAGCGCTGCTTCCCCGACCGCATGGGTGCCTGGTTGCCGCAGATCAAGCTCATGGTGCCGAGCTACGGCACCAAGCTCTCCGATGAGCCGGTGCTCGCCGACAAGACCCTCGCCGCCACGGCGCGAGTTCTCGAGATCGTCGAATAGCCGAACGCTTTACAGTGTCGCGGGGTCGATGTTAGTGTCGACCCCGCTATGAAGCTTTGATCACCCTTCCACCCCGCGTCTGAGGCTCTGCCCGGCGGGTTCACTCGCATCCAGCGTGTTCGACACCGGATGTTCGAGAAGGAACGGTGGCTCATGCCCGCAACCCTCAGTACCCCACATCCCGTCGTCACGCTCAGCGACTACCTTCGCGCCGACGGCGTCTCCCAGAGCTACGGCGACCGCCGCGTGCTCACCGACTTCAGCCTCACGGTGCACCCTGGCCAGCGCCTCGGCCTCATCGGCGAGAACGGCGCCGGCAAGTCGACGCTGCTGCGCATCCTCGCCCGCGAGGAGGTACCGGATGTCGGCGGGGTCACCGGTCCACGCCGCCTCGGGCTGCTCTGGCAGGAGGTGCGCTACCGCCCGCACGACACCCTCGAGATGCTCGTGGAGGGGGCGCTCGCCGAGGTGCGCGCCATCGAGGCGGAGCTCGAGGCCGCGGCATCCGCTCTCTCCGCGGGTGTGCCCCACGCCGACGACCGCTACCAGGCGGCTCTCTCCGCGGCGGAGCGCGCCGACGTCTGGACGGTGGATGCCCGGCGCGACGAGGTCCTCGATGGGCTCGGTGTCGGGGCGCTGCCGCTCGATCGGAGGCTCGCCGAGGTCTCCGGTGGGCAGCGATCGCGCTTCGCCCTTGCCGCACTGCTGCTCGGTCGCCCGGGTGCGCTGCTGCTCGACGAACCGACCAACCACCTCGACGACTCGGCCGCGGCGTTCCTCACCGCGCAGCTCCGTGCCTGGAACGGTCCGGTGATCTTCGCAAGCCACGACCGGCAGTTTCTCGACGAGGTGGCGACCGGACTGCTCGACATCGATCCGTCTCGGAGCGGGGCGCAGAGATTCGGCGGCGGCTACAGCGACTACCTGGGCGAGAAGGCGGCGGAGCGGTTGCGCTGGGAGGCGCAGTTCGCGGCAGAGCAGGAGGAGCTGCGGCGGCTGCGCGGGGCGGTCTCGGTGACCGCCCGGCAGCTCGGTCACGCCGACCGCGCGCCGCGGGACAACGACAGGTACCTGCCGCACTTCAAGGCATCGGCGGTCGACGCCGCGGTGAGCCGT
>Ga0247735_1000640_pt1 | contig 13683 bp, 10 predicted proteins | sample UWRJL178409R2_FD_180934 | JGI IMG/M metagenome (GOLD analysis project Ga0247735, IMG submission 180934) | Plant litter microbial communities from Arlington Agricultural Research Station in Wisconsin, United States - UWRJ-L178-409R-2 | ecosystem: Environmental > Terrestrial > Plant litter >...
CCGTGCCGCCGGACCCCGCGCGTACGGAGCGATCTCGGCACCGGCAATACCGCGGCGATATCCGGCAGATCCGCGTGGAATCCCGTGTCGAAACAACCGATCTGCGGTCGCCCGGGATAGCGGGATGTCGCGTCCGCGATCAACGCGAGCGCGGCTGGAACATGCAACGGCGCGAAGGCGCTCGCCGAGTCCAGACGGGTGATCACGCGCGCATCGATCACGACCGGCCGGAACAGTGTCGGGCCGCCGTGAACGATCCGGTGACCGACAAGATCGGGCAGCCTGCCGTCAAGCGCCGCCTCCACCCGATCGAATATCTCCGCACCGTCCCTCGCCTCGCCTGACTCGATCGCCTCGATCGCCCCCGCCATGCGCCGATACAGCGCAAATTTCAGCGAAGACGACCCGGCATTGAGGGTCAGGACGACAGCGCCCTCGCCGCTCACCGGTGCCATTGCCAGTCTCGTACCTCGGGCAGGTCGTCGCCCTGCTCGGCGATGTACAGCTTGTGCCGCTCCATCGTCGCCCAATAACGCGCCGTCTCCGCAGGAACCTGTGCCTTCAGCCGCGGAATCCGCTCGATCGCGTCGAGCGCCAGCCGGTAGCGGTCGAGATCGTTGAGCACGACCATATCGAACGGCGTCGTGGTCGTTCCCTCTTCCTTGTAGCCGCGAACATGGATGTTGCGATGGTTGGTCCGCGCATAGGTCAGCCTGTGAATCAGCGATGGATAGCCGTGAAACGCGAAAATCACCGGCTTGTCCGCAGTGAACAGTGCATCGAAAGCGCGGTCGTCCAGGCCATGTGGATGCTCGGATTGCGGCTGCAACACCATCAGGTCGACCACATTGACCACCCGGATGCGGATGTCGGGGACATAGTCGCGCAGCATCGTTACCGCTGCCATCGTCTCCAGCGTCGGGACGTCACCGGCACAGGCCATCACGACATCGGGTTCACCCGCGTCGCTCGCCCATTCCCAGATGCCGGCACCCGTGGTGCAATGGCGCACCGCGGCGTCGATGCCGAGCCATTGCCATTCCGGCTGTTTGCCCGCGACGATCACGTTCACATAATGCCGGCTGCGCAGACAATGATCGGCGACCGAGAGCAGGCAATTGGCGTCGGCCGGCAGATAGATCCGCACAACACCTGCCTTCTTGTTCGCGACATGGTCGAGAAAGCCCGGATCCTGGTGAGACAGGCCGTTATGGTCCTGCCGCCACACATGCGAGGTCAGCAGATAATTGAGCGATGCAATCGGTTTGCGCCACGGAATCCCGCGCGTCACTTTCAGCCATTTCGCATGCTGGTTCAGCATCGAATCGACGATGTGCACGAACGCCTCGTAGCAGGAGAACAGGCCGTGACGCCCGGTCAGCAGATAGCCCTCGAGCCAGCCCTGGCAGAGGTGCTCGCTCAGTACCTCCATCACGCGGCCGTCGCGTGCGAGATTGGTGTCGTCCGCCCTTATGTCTTCCATCCAGGTCTTGCCGGTGACCTCATAGACCGCCTGCAGCCGGTTAGATGCTGTCTCGTCCGGCCCGAACAGCCGGAAGTTCGCACGCCCGGCGTTGAACGCCATGACATCCCGCAGATATCCGCCCAGCGTCGCCGTCGCCGCGGCCATGACCGTGCCGGGCGCATCGACCGTCACGGCATGATCTCGGAAGTCGGGCAGTGACAGGGGCACCATCAGCTCACCGCCATTGGCATGCGGATTCGATCCCATCCGGCGATGGCCGGTCGGCGCGAGCGAGGCATAGTCCTCCAGGAACTTGCCCTGCGCATCGAATAGTTCGGTGGGCTTGTAGCTCAGCATCCACTCTTCGAGCTGGGTCAGATGCTCCGGATCCTTGAAATCGGCGATCGGCACCTGATGCGATCGCCAGCTACCCTCGACTGGATTGCCATCGACCGTTTTCGGGCCGGTCCAGCCCTTTGGCGTGCGCAACACGATCATCGGCCAGCGTGGCCGGGCGCCATTATCCTCGCCCGATCGCGCGTCGCGCCGGATCTCCAGAATGCGCGCCACGACGGCGTCGAGGGTCGCCGCGAGCACCTGGTGCACGACCACCGGGTCGTCACCCTCGACGAACCACGGCTCATGGCCATAGCCGCGCAACAGGTCGGTCAGTTCGTCATCGCCGATCCGCGCCAACACCGTCGGATTCGCGATCTTGAAGCCGTTCAGATGCAGGATCGGCAGCACCGCCCCGTCCCGTACCGGGTTGAGGAACTTGTTGCTGTGCCAGCTCGTCGCCAGCGCGCCCGTTTCCGCTTCGCCGTCACCGACCACGCACGCGACGATCAGGTCGGGATTGTCGAACGCGGCACCATAGGCATGGGCCAGCGAATAGCCGAGCTCGCCGCCCTCATGGATCGACCCCGGCGTCTCGGGTGCTACATGGCTTGGGATACCGCCTGGCCAGGAGAATTGCCGAAACAGCCGCTCCATGCCGCCCCGGCTTCGCTCGATCGCCGGATAGCGTTCGGTATAGGAACCCTCGAGATAGGTGTTGGCCACCAGCCCAGGCCCGCCATGGCCCGGCCCGATCACCGCGATCATGTTCAGGTCGTGCTCGACGATCATCCGGTTCAGATGGACATAGAGCAGATTGAGTCCGGGTGTCGTACCCCAATGACCGAGCAACCGCGGTTTCACATCGGCAATGTCCAGCGGGCGTTCGAGCAGGGCATTGGCGCGCAGGTAGATTTGCCCGACTGACAGGTAATTGGCGGCCCGCCAGTAACCGTGCATCCGCCGCAACATCTCTGGCGACAACGGCCCGTGACCCTCGATCGGAACGGTTGAGATTCCGGCGGCCGGGCCCGCCGGCGAAGGGGCTGGCATGACGTCTTCCATCAGAATGATCCCCCGGCGGCAAAAGCCACGCAGGCCTCGAAAGAGGGGCGATTTTGGCGATATAGATGCGTTGGCATGTAGCTTCCCGTAAACAAGCGGGAGCGCAAGCGGTCTCTCAGCCGTCGCATTGCCTTTGGGGGAGCGACGATAGTCCCCCTTACACGCCGGCACTCCTAGTCCCTAATCGGTTGAAACGCCGGGATGGTCGACAGCTTGATGACCGGCGTTGCGCCATGTCCACACACGACACCGGGCTACACTCAAGTCTTCTCGATGAATCAGCGACTTGCGCGGTACGATGGCCGGCGCGCTTGACTCCCGCGCTGAACGCGCGCGACATTCACGTGCGGGCTCGGTCGTTCGAACGCGGGCTCGCTTCTCGTCATTCGCGTCGAACGTGGATCATGGAATGAGCGAGACGAAACGCCGCGGCAAGCAGGCCGCCGAGCAGGTCATCGCCATCAGGGAGGTCGACCGGTTCCGCCTCGCGCTCGGGCCGTTCGTGGCCGCCACCGAGGCGACCCGCATGGCAATGACCTTCACCAATGCGATCGAACCCGGCAATCCGATCATCTTCGCGAACGACGCTTTTCTAGCGCTGACTGGCTTCGAGTGCGATGAAGTCATCGGTCAGTCCTTCGCCTTCCTCATGTCGCGTGTCGCCGATGCTGCGTCGGTTTCCCGGATCGACGATCAGTTCCACGCACAGGAGACCGAAACGATCGAGGTGGAATGCCGGCGTCACAATCGAACGTCTATCCTGCTCGCGATCCGCATCAACCCCGTCCATGACAGGCACGGCGTCGTCGTCCAGCACTGCGTTTCCTTCGTCAATCTCAGCGATCATATCGACCGTGTCCGTCAGGAACGGGACGCCTTGCACGCGCTCTACCAGCACACGCCGGACTTCATCGCCACGACGCAGGGCGTCGACCACCAGTTCAGCTTTGCGAACGACGCCTTCAAGCGGCTGGTCGGTGACCGCAGTCTGGTTGGTCGCTCGATTGCGGAGGCTCTGCCCGAGCTGACCCCGCAAGGCTTTATCGAGCGCCTCGACAAGGTGTTCGCGACGGGTAAACCCTTTGCCGGCAAGAGCACCGCCGTAGACCTCCGGCGCGGACCGGGCCGGAAAGGTGAAATCCGCTTCATCGACTTTATCTGCCAGGCCGTCCGTGGGGCGGAGGGAGAGATCACCGGCATCTTCTGCGAAGGACATGACGTCACCGACCAGAAGCTGGCGGCCGAACAACTGCAAAAGCTCCAGGCAGACGTGATTCATCTCGCTCGGGTCAGCGCAATGGCCACGACGGCCGCCGCCCTTTCCCATGAGCTTGCCCAGCCCCTCACTGCCATCTCCAACTATGTCGAGGTGTGTCGTCACCTCGCCAGCATCGACAAAACCGTTGGGCCGCAGTTCGCGGAAAGCCTCGAGGGCGTCAGGCAAAACAGCAAGCGCGCCCGCGACATCATTCAGCGCCTGAAAGGCATGACCAAACGGACCAAGCCGGAGCGTGAATTGTTCGATCTCAAGAGCGCGGTGGGCGAAACGATCACGCTGGTGCGGATCGGTGCCTGTGACGGCGTGTCCCTGCACGACCGCAGCAGGGGTGGCGTCATGCTGAACGGCGATCGCGTTCAGATCCAGCAGGTCATGACCAACCTGCTGCGAAATGGCTGCGAAGCCGCCGCTGGAAGTCCAAAGGGCCGGGTGACGATCTCGACCTTGGCCAGGGAGAACCGCGCTATCGTGTCGGTACGGGACAACGGGCCCGGCCTGTCGCCGGAGAAAGCTGCCTCGTTGTTCGACTGGTCGGAGTCAGCCAAGCCCGATGGAATGGGCATTGGCCTGTCGATCTGCCGAACCATCATCGACGCCCATGGTGGCCACATATGGTTGGAGAGCAGCAACGCCGAAGGCACATGCTTCCGCTTCTCGTTGCCAATCCTGCAAGAGTAACTGGGTCATTTCGATATCGAATCGATTAATCGACATTCATGACATTTGTCCGACCAGCCGGATTGATCTACACCATAGTATCTCAAGCCGACTATTTGGGCGCTTGCGACTGAGAGACATTGCGCTCCCGCCTATTGGCCGGAGCATTTATGCCTTTGTATTTCTTCGACATCATTGACGGCGAAGACCTTCCCGACCGCTTCGGGTCGCAACATGCGGACCTCAAAGCAGCGCGCGTCGAAGCGATTCGGTATTCGGGCGAGGTGCTTCGCGAAATGCCGGAGCGCTTCTGGAATGCCGAAGAGTGGAAGATGACCGTATCGGATGGCAGCAGAACACCGCTCTTCACTCTGAAGTTTTTTGCGGAGCCTCTGCCCGGACCGTCGTGACCAAACGGCTGCGCGGGGACGCGCCGGGCGCGTGAGCCGCGCTTGGCTAACCGCCCCAACGCTCTCCCTGTTTCAAAGAATCTCGAACAGGCTATAAATCGGCCCGGTCGCGGTCCGGTGGCCGACGCCTATCGCGATGATCCGGTTGAGCCATTCGTACCGCGCATCCGAAGTGGTGAAGCTCGCACTCGACCGGAAATAATAGCTGGCCGGATCGACCGCCTCGCCCCGCGCCATGCGGTCCATGATCTCGGGTGGTCCGTGGCGCAGGCCGGTATAGGTCATGCCGATCAGCGCGCCGTCGCCGGTCTGGAGAACGAGGCGAACATCGAGCGTGGCCGCTCCGTCGCCGCGCAAGATCTGCCAGTCGCTGCCGCCATCCAGCACGGTGCCGGAAAGGCGCTCGCCCTTGAACGTCCCGCCCGGCACGATCGCGACTCGCCGCGGTGACCCTTCCGGGCCGCCGACGGCATGCATTGCGCTCACATCGAGGCGCAACACGAACAAGGGCCGGGTACGCACCGATTGCAGGGCCTCGGGGAGATCGTCCATCGTTGCTTCATCCTTCGGCTCGTCGCGCTTTTGTACCAATTGCGGCTCTTTCCCGGCTACGGCAAACCACGGCGCCGCGATACACCTACAACATTACACCTGCGACACAGCGTCGCGGCATTAGTGGCGCGACGCCAATCCGTCACGCCGCAACGATATCATGCGTGCCGGGAGGCCGATCATGTTCAAATATCTCGATGACGACATCGTCAATCTGCGCCGCGCCGATGGCAGCGAAGGCCAATATTATTGGGGTGATCAGTGCGAGATCCTGTCGTCGACGCCCGCCGGCATGCATGTCGCGATCCATGGCAAGCGCGGCAAGATCGACGAGGGCATGATCGATCCCGACACTAGGTTGCGCGATACCGGCATCCTGCGGCTGTCGATGGTCGATGTGCAGCAGGGTGACGGCCTGATCATCGAGACGCCGAACGGCAAGGTGATCTTCATCGACGGCGGCGACAATCAATTGTTCGCGCGCCACGCCAATGCCCGTTTTCGCAACACGACCGCGGCCGATCCGCTCGTCGTCGACCTGATCCTCATCACGCACGGCGATGCCGATCACTTCGAGGGGCTGAGCGAGTTCCGCAAGTCTGAGACGGACAGCCGCCCCGACAAGCGCATTTTCGTTGCGCCGAAACGGGTCTATCACAACGGCATCGTCAAACGTCCGGGCAAGGACAGTGCCGGGAAGGCACGCAAGGAAAGCGAGATGTTCGGCGCGACGGCCAAGGTCGGCACGGAGACCTTCGTCACCGGGCTCGTCGACGATCCGGCGTCAGTGCCTCAGGCCGATCGCAACGCCCCCTCCAATACATGGGTTGCCACCCTGGCGGCTTGGGAGCCGCGCGTACAGGCAGTCATCGGCAAGCCCATCGAGCGGCGTCGGATCGATCACCTCTCAACGGGCGCGTTCGATTTCCTGGCGGACGAAGCGATCAGCGTGGAACTGCTCGGCCCGATCAGCGACACCGTCGCCGGACAGCCGGCGCTCCGCTTTCTGCGTGCGCCGAAGGATGATGCCAATCTGATGCTGGGGACTCAGCCCGCGACGAAGAAGGGCAGTCTGTCGGCGTCCCACACGATCAACGGGCATTCGATCAACTTCCGGCTGCGCTTCGGCAATGTGCGTTTCTTCTTCACCGGCGACATGAACCAGGAAGCAAGCCAGCGGATGCGCGAGGCGATGCCGTCCGCGGCGCTGCGGTCGGAAATCCTCAAGGCGCCGCATCACGGCTCCGCCGATTTCGACATGGAGTTCCTGAAGGAAGTCGGCGCGGTCGTGTCGCTGATCTCCTCCGGGGACGAGAATGAGGCGAAGGAATATATCCATCCGCGCGCGACCCTGATGGCAGCGCTGGGCAAGGCATCGCGAACCACCCCAGCGATCATATTCTGCACGGAGCTGGCGGCGTTTTTCAAGACGCTCGGCTATGTTCCCAATCCGAAAGATGCGTCGAAGAAAGTCTTCGCGTTCGAACGGACCAATTTCGGCATCGCTCATGTCCGCACCGACGGCGAGCGCGTGCTGGCGTTCACCCATTCGGGCAAGAAATTCCTGAACGAGGCTTACCGATTCACCGTCTCGGCGACCGGCGAGGTGGTCTTCGCGCCGGCCGTCGAGAAGCGAAGCGCGCCAAAGGCGGTGGGATAGACACGGATCAGGGAGGCGTGGTCGCTTCCCGGATCGCGATCTCGACCGGGCTATAGCCGCCGTCCGGCCGCTGCAGCGACAGCGGTTCCGTAGGGAGCAAAGGCGGCTGCGCCATGAAACGCGGATGTTTCCCGCGATGCGGCTGGGCCGAGTGAACGAGAAAAGGGTGGCAGAGATACACCGTCCCTGCCTCGCCTGTCGCCAGCGCCTCGGGGCGGCCGGCCGATCCGGCAAAGCCGTCCGCGGCCAGCTCCCGCAAGGTCAACCCCGCTTCGCCCGCTGGCGCCAGTTGCCGCGCGATGTCGCGATGCGACCCCACCCGCATCCGCGTCGGCGCATCGTCCTCGCCCACGTCCGAGAATAGGAAGAGCATCAGCAGCGCCCGCCCCCTGCTCTCCACATTGGCGCGCCACTCCATGAAATCGGGCTGTTCGGTCCCGAAGCTCACATCGATGTGCCAGCCCGCATCTCCGGGGTCGTCCGGCGACGGAAAGCGCACCGGGAAAGTGCCGAGCGCCCACTGCGGCAGCCAGCGGCCCGGGCCGACGAGCTGGTCGAACGCGCCGTGCAGGACGGGCGCGTTGGCGGCCTCGCGGAACGGCCGCTGGCAGTAGTGACCGAGCCGCATCACCGGCCTGGTCCAGGTCGAAGGGTCGTCCGGATCGCAGCCGGTGTCGCGCCACAGAATGGCGCGCCCTTCGTGCGCCAGAGCGCGCGGGAAAGCGCGATCGATGCGAACGAAGCCGTCAGCGATGAAGGCAAGGATAGCGTCTGCGCTCAGCGAGCGCACAGGATCATCTGTCATGCAGAACTCTCGAATAAGGGATCGCGCCCCGCGCCTCGGCGCGGGACGTCGATCAGGGCGACAAGGGTCGGGTCGGCTGGCCGGTCAGGCCAGCGGAAACGCTGTCGCGAAGTTGAGAGCGAAGATCGTCATCACGTAGATGATCCTATCGCGGCGCCCGCTCGATCGCAAACCGCCCTCGAATATAGCGCTTCGAAAAATTTCCGCCCGCCTGTCGAAATCGCCCCTCCCCGTTCGACGCAGGATCAGAGGCACTATGCCTCATGAAAGGAAGACACCAATGCCCGACATGATTTTCGTGAACCTGCCGGTGACCGATCTCGCCGCCGCGACCCGTTTCTACGAGGCAATCGGCTGCACGAAGAACGAGCAGTTCAGCGGCGACACCGCCTCGAGCATGGTCTGGTCCGACACCATCACCTTCATGCTGCTGGCACGCGACTATTTCGCGACCTTCACGCCGCGACCAATAGCCGATGCCAAGGCGAGCACCGAAGTGCTGCTCTGCCTGTCGCGCGAGTGCCGCGAGGATGTCGACGGGCTCGCCGAAACGGCGGCGAAGACCGGGGGTTCGGCCGATCTCCGCGATCCGATGGACCTCGGCTTCATGTACAATCGCACCATCGAGGATCCCGACGGCCACATCTTCGAACTGGTCTGGATGAACCCGGCGGGCATGCCCTCCGGCGATCAGGCGGGCTGACCGGCGATTCTTCGACACCCGCCGGATCAGCGCGATCCGGCGGGCAGTCTCGTCCGGACCCCGCCGCGATTCAACCAGGCCTCGGTCCGTGCTGAACTATCGCCCCCGCGTTCAGCGGGGATCGACAGGAGCAGTACACCATGAGCGCCCAAGTAAAGCCCCGAGAAAATCCGATACCCCCTGCTGAAATATTCAAAAACTCGTACAGCAGAGACCCAATATCGATCGACCCGCGTGACCGCGCCAGCACGGTATTAGGCTAGATCCGCAATGCCACTCTTCAATAATCATCGCGCAGCCGCCAAGAACCGCTCGGATTCACCCCTCTCGCAAGTGGGTCGCATAAATCGGCGAATGCTTGGCAGTCCCGCGCGGTCCGCAGCATTTGCCAACATCGGTTCGTGGTCGTTACTGGCCCGCGGTGCCCCTGCCCCGTATGATTTCGCACCCAACCGCCGCATCCGGATAAATATCCGGCTTCATCGACCGCACCGTTACGCGCACCACGCGAGCATCCGCCAGGCACAGCCCCGCGATCGCCTCGCACAAAGTCTCCTGCAGGTGAAAATGCCGCCCCGCGACCAGCGCGCGAATGTCGTCGCGGATGAAGTCGTAATCGAGCACTTGCTCAATCCGGTCGTCGGAGGGCGGCGCGGGATAATCCACATCCATCCGCACGTTCACGATCACCCGCTGCGGCCCGGCCAGTTCCTCGGCATGGATGCCCAGCCCCATGACCAGCTCCAGGCCGTCGAGGATCGTCGTGAAGCGCACATTCTCACCCATGCCCCGCCCCTGTTTCCCGCCGTGTCTCGAACATCACATCGCTGTCGCGCGGCAGGAAACGCTGGCCATTGTCCACAAAGACGTTCTGCCCGGTGATGCCCCGTGCCGTCAGCAGGAAATCGACCGCCTCGGCGATGGCCGTCACCTCCACCGGGCGCCGCAACAGGTTCTCGCTCGCGACCGCCCCGAACTCCGCATCGCTCTGGTCGAGGCTCGGCAGCGACAGCCCGGGGGACACGGCGTTGACCCGGATGCGCGGTCCCAGCGCCTGGGCGAGCATCGTCGTCGCGCCGGCCAGCGCGATCTTGCCGCAGCTGTACGAAAAGAAATCCGGATTCAGGTTCGCGATCTTCTGGTCGAGGATGTTGACCACCGCGCCATGCGCAAGGTCATTCTGCGCCGCGAGCGCGGAGGCGAGCAGCGCCGGCGCGTCGAGATTTACCGCCATATGATCGCGCAGCATCCTCGGCTCGGCGAGCGGCGGCCGGTCATAGGCGAACAGCGACGCGTTGTTGACCAGCGCGGTGAGCGGGCCACCGAGCGCTGCGCGCGCCTGTTGTACCAGAAGGGCCGGCACCTCGGCCTGGGCGAGATCACCGGTCAGCACGCACGCGCCGGGCAAATCCGCGGCCAGCGCCTCCGCCGCCTCGGGCGAATGATGGTGGTGAATCGCGACCCGCCAGCCCCGCGCCGCCAGATGCCGCGCGATCGCCGCCCCGATCCTTCGCGGCGCACCTGTAACCAATATGGTACGTTCAGCGTCGCTCACGGTACCTCAATAGCCCATCAGCGCCAGGACTTCCTTGCGGCTGCGATCGTCCTCGCGGAACACGCCCATCATCCGGCTCGTCACCATCGAGACGCCGGGGGTGCGCACGCCGCGCGCGGTCATGCACGCATGGCTGGCCTCGATCACCACCGCGACGCCGACCGGTTTCAGATTCTCCCAGATGCAGTCGGCCACCTCCGCAGTGAGCCGCTCCTGCACCTGCAGCCGCCGGGCAAAGGCGTGAAGCACGCGCGCCAGCTTGGAGATGCCGACCACATAATTGCCCGGCAGATAGGCGATATGCGCCTTGCCGATGATCGGGGCCATGTGATGCTCGCAATGCGACTGGAACGGGATGTCCTTCAGCAGCACGATCTCGTCATACCCGCCGACTTCCTCGAAGACGCGCGACAGATGGTGCGCGGGATCATCGCCGTAACCCGAGCAATATTCCTTCCACGCACGCGCGACGCGCTGCGGTGTGTCCAGCAATCCTTCGCGCGTCGGGTCGTCGCCGGACCACCTTATCAGTGTCCGCACTGCTTCCGCGACGTCGTCCGGTACGTGAATCTTGGGTGTTTCGGCAACGAGGTCGCCATTTTCTGGCCCGCCCGGGCGATGTTCCATACTCATTTCTTTGGGCCTTATTCGAACCTGACGTTACGGCAATCTCGCTTTGAGCGTATTAAGTTCGATTCCGAAACTGTCTCATTTGGGCAACAACTGTTGAACCCCGCTGTTTTCCTACGATTCTGGCATTGACGGGTAATTCAGGTGGACGCAGACTTAGCATACCTGGATTACGAACGATGCTCAGTTGGCATAAGACCGACGAGTTGGCCAAGAGGGGATGTCATCATGAAGAAATTCGAATTGCTCGCAGCGTCGGCCATCGCGCTGCTCTACGCCACGCCGGCGCTGGCGCAAACAAATCCCGCCCCGGCCAGCACCCGGGACGAGCAGGACGCGTCCGACAGCGACGACATCATCGTTACCGCCACCAAGCGCGAACAGACGCTGCAGGACGTGCCGATCTCGGTGTCCGTCACTGGCGCCGCCACGATCGAAAAGGCGCAGATCCGCGACCTTATCGACCTCCAGTCGGTCGTCCCGTCGCTCAAGGTCGCGCAGTTCAATGCCGCCGGCCAGACGAACTTCATCATCCGCGGCTTCGGCAACGGCAACGGCAATGACGGTATCGAGAGCTCGGTCGGCGTGTTCATCGACGGCGTCTATCGCTCGCGATCCGCTTCCGCGCTCGACGATCTTCCCGAGATCGAGCGCATCGAAGTGCTGCGCGGTCCGCAGTCGACCCTGTTCGGCAAGAACGTGTCGGCAGGCGCGATTAGCATCGTCACCAAGCGGCCGTCGTTCGACTGGGGCGGCAAGGCCGAGATCACCGTCGGCAATTACAGCCAGATGCAGGCTCGGGCGACCCTTACTGGCCCCGTCAGCGACAGCCTCGCCTTCCGTGTGTCCGGCAGCCTCAACGAGCGCGACGGCTATTTCAAGAACCTGACGACCGGCACCGGCGTCAACGATCGCCATCGCTGGTCGGTCCGTGGCGACGTCCTGTTCGAGCCGTCGTCGGACTTCTCGATCCGCGTCATCGCCGACTATAATATGATCAAGGAGATCTGCTGCGGCGTCACGTCGATCTTCAACGGCCCGGCCACTCAGGCGATCGGTCTTGCCGGCTTCGCCATTTCCGACACGACCAGGATCTTCGACCGCAACGTCATCTTCAACGCCGATCCCTATAACCGCATCGTCGGCAAGGGCGTTTCGGGCCAGGTCGACTGGAATGTCGGCTTCGCCAAGCTGACCTCGATCACCGCCTATCGCAACCAGGTCAACCAATCCAACCAGGACATCGATTTCACCGGTGCGGCGATCTCGACGAACGTCACGGCCAACGAGGCCAAGACCTTTTCGCAGGAGCTTCGCCTGGCCTCGACCGGCGACGGACCGCTCAGCTGGCTGATCGGCGGCTATTATCAGAACGAAAACCTCACGACCGGCCGCGACATCCGCTTCGGCAAGGACGCGCGTACCTTCGTCAACGGGCTTACCGGCGGCGCGCAGGGTCTGATCTTCGCACTTGAATCGCTTCAGGCGGCCGTCGGCACCCCGGGCGTGATCCCTGGCAGGACCTATTTCGGCGAAGGCCAGGGCCTCTCAGACAATTACAAACTGAAACAGCGGTCCTATTCGCTGTTCGGCCAGGTCGATTTCAAGGTCACCGACCGGCTGACCCTCACCGGCGGCCTCGCCTATATGAACGATCGCAAGCAGGCGGCGTCGAACGTTGTGATGAACGATCGCTTCTCGCTACTGAACCTGTCGTCACAACAGGCCTTTGCCGCCATCCCGTTCGCCGCGCTGCCGGCTTCGATCTCGGGCTGCCTGTTGCAGAAGGGCTTCAATCCGGCATCGACCGGGGGCCGGGTGCCGATCAACCTGTTCAGCGGCACGCTTGGTCCGTCGCTGCCTGGGCCTGGCTCCGCGCCTTGTCCTGCATCACCCGCCGGTGTGAACCCGTTCGCGCTCAATGCGCTGCAGTTCTTCTATGCCAACACGGCCAATCATGGGCCGGTCAACTATCCTAATGCCAATGAATCGGGCATCATCACAGGCGACAAGGTCACCTACGCGGCACGCGCCGCGTACGACCTGGATTTCGTCAACGTCTATGTCAGCTATTCGACCGGCTGGAAGGCGAGCGCGATCAACCTCTCGTCGGACAGCCGCCCGCCGCTCAACGGCGTGGGTCGTTCGGCCGCTCCTGAGGAAGTCACCGTCTACGAAGCTGGCGCCAAGGCCAAGTTCCGCGGCGGCTATTTCAACCTCGCGGTGTTCAAGCAGTCGATCAAGGGCTTCCAGTCCAACGCCTTTACCGGCCTGGGCTACAGCCTGGTCAACGCCGGCAAGGAATCGGTCCGCGGCTTCGAAGTCGATGCGGCGTACAGCCCCGTTCCGGCACTCGCCCTCACCGGCGCGGTCACCTATCTCGATCCGAAATACGATTCCTTCACCGGGGCCGCCTGCGTGAACTACGATACCGTCCGCTGCCCGGTGAACCCGGCAACCGGGCTTCGTCCGTCGTTCCGCGACCTTTCGGGCCAGCGCCCGGCGGGCATCCCGACCTGGAGCTTCTCGACCTCCGCAACACTGTCGCATGACTTCACCGGCGATA
>Ga0247735_1000641_pt1 | contig 13682 bp, 10 predicted proteins | sample UWRJL178409R2_FD_180934 | JGI IMG/M metagenome (GOLD analysis project Ga0247735, IMG submission 180934) | Plant litter microbial communities from Arlington Agricultural Research Station in Wisconsin, United States - UWRJ-L178-409R-2 | ecosystem: Environmental > Terrestrial > Plant litter >...
ATACGAAAGCGAGCGTGGCAGATGCTTTGAAAAAAGCAAAACCTACAACCAAGTTAACCGTTGCAAGCACTGATGCAAAATTACTCGATTCGATCAACGAATTGTCCGAGGAACAAATCTTAGTGTTTGAAGCTAACCTCGTTGTTGCACCCTAATGTATTCACCTGAAATCATATCTGCATTAACGAACAGAATCCGCTGGAATGAAGCTTTGGATTCAGATTTTCCCATTGAGTTGAGTGGTATCAACAAAACTGGAACTTCTGGAAAACATTTCCAAAGCTTCCACCAGTTGGTGGCGATAGACAATGTTTACGCCGCGGTTCCCAAAGCAGATATGGACGCAGGCGAATTCAATACAGTTCTTGAAGACATCAGAAAGCAGGCCACGTTAGCGGCTGTGTCAGAGATTATGGATGAAAACGATGCGTACCTACCGGATCTTGACTATTCAGAATTGATGAAATCAAACATCGCTATATTCGATAAAGCGATAGGGTATAAAGTTGCAGTGAGTGTTTTGGAACTGCTTCTTTCATCGAAAAGGATCAATCCAGAAGAGCGCAGCGCCAAGCTTGCCGCCGGTAACCTAAAGTTAGAATTGGAGGGCTTCAGAAATGAAAACGGACATATTGTAGCAAAAGGAATTCGCTATTACTACGAAAAAGCAGTCCGCAGTGCAACCAACAAGTTGTTTCCTAAAAAGATCATTGTAAAATCTGACCAAATCTGGTGATGACTGGAACTAATTATACGAAGATCAACCCAACTGGTATCGACTCTGCCATTCAGCAGATTCAAAACCATCTATTCAGGAAACTGGATTGGGAAAACTGTTCGGTTTTCGGGCGAGTGTACAAAGTTCCATCAGACAAAGGGATAATTCCTCGGGCTTTCAAGGCAGGCAAAGAATACCAGGATGTGTTTACCGACGATCGGAAAACAACAACCATCTTTTTTGTTGACGATGACAAACATACAACCAAGGAAGGAATCAAGTTTGAAACTGAGGTGAAGATCGTTTTTATGGTTGATGTCAAAAAAGCTTTTCCGGCCATCCTGCATCGCGCAGATATGGAAGTTGAAAACCTTGCAGTTGAGCTAATCAGAAGCCGGTCAAATTTTACCATCAAGCAGATCGAAAAAGGGCAGGACACGGTCCTCAAAGAATTTAACAGGGATGGGATTAAGAAAGTTGATTTGCAGCCATTTCATGTATTCTCGATTACCGGAACCCTCACTTATCAAGTAAGTTGTTTTAACTAATAAATTAATAATCAATTCTCATGGGAACATTTTTAGACATCTGCGAAGGTGAAAAAAAATCCAAAAATACGGGGTTTAAGGACCAATGTATTGAGACTAAACTTCAAATCCCGGTATTGTCCAACGGATTTGAATTTGCAAGCGTTCAGGCATTCAAAACCAAGTCAGCTTGGAAGGATGCAATCGCTGCCAAAAGTTTGGTCCCACTTTTCGAGGTGTACGAGTTGGCCGACGCCAGCACAGAAGATACCAAATTCGAAAGTGGAAATTTCAGCAAGATTACAGCCAAAGGCGTGGAGAAAATCACTTTCGAGTGCTATTTAAGCATCTGCGCATATGCCGCCCTAAAATCTTACGAAAACAACGGACAGTATGGCGAAATCTTCGAATTTAACGAAGGTGGAGACTATTCAGGCGTTTTCGCTGCTGATGGAACGAAAGTTAAAGGTCGTAAAATCAAATCGATCACAGTTACCCGTATCCGCGCTACAAAGGACAAAGTTCCTTATGTAAAAGGCGAAATTACTTATGCTGACAAGGATGATATCCTCGACGGTGTAATTGTGAAATCTGATCTTGAAAAAGACGATTTGGACGGAATCTTCGACGTGACGTTGAAATTGGTGAGCGCTTCATCAACAGTGATTAAACTTACCGCTGCTTCAGGTTGTTCAGGCAATAGCTTTATCAAAAGTTTAGTGCTTGCCGATTTTAAAGTTCGAAATGCTGCAGGTGTTGCTCAAACCGTCACTCTCGTGCCGGCTGATGAAGATGGCGTTTATCAGTTGATCGGAACCGGGTTTGCTACAGGTTACACTGTAGAGGTGGATGGTGTCGTTCAGCAAACGAACATCATGTACGAAGGCGTAGAAAAATTGCCAGTAACCGTAACTCCGTAATGAAGCGGACTTATCAGGGAATAGAATTCGCCGACGGCATACAAATGTCGTTGGCTGAATTTGAGAAAGTGTATGGTTCCAATCACATTTTCAACAATATGCTCCCAGCCCAGCGGAAAAAGGAACTTAAAAAAGCTTTCGAAATAGCCACCAAAAAAGACATTTCAAAACCGGAAGAAGAAGATGGCGACTCTACAGGATCAACTGACCAAGGCAAAGCTGCTCAAACCAGCGCTAATTCGTAGAGACCTATACAAATTCATTCGGAGCATTGAGAAAGAGTTCGTCGATCGAAACAAAAAACAGATCAATGAAGACAGTAAGGACATTCTCGGGAACGCTATAGGGTTTTATTCTGAAGCAACTGAAAAAATTACAACCCAGCAGGCGCTTGCAGGAAGCGGTAAACCAATTAAACATGCTGGTGATCCCTTCACCGGAAAAGATACCGGAAGCTGGCTCGACGGCTTTTACATGCAGGAAGTTTCCAGCGTACTAAGGTTCGGTTCTACCGATCCGAAAACAAATGAAATACTTGGTTCTGAAAATTGGCTTTCACACGAACTTTTTGGGCTATCCGATGAAAATTTAAAGGAAGTAATCGACACTCGGTTACTTCCTTTTTTAATAGAATCTGGCCGTAAAATACTTGACCTCTAATGTATAAATCTCTAGAACACACACCATTTAAAATAGTCTACAGGATACTTGAAACTGGAGAATATTATTTGCTCGCCAATGATGATCGTGAGTTGCACGAATATTCCCCAGAAGAGCATCAAAAGCTCATAGAATCTTGGGAAAAGATTCATCGGGAATACTTGAGCCTTCCGCCGAATGGAAAGGACGCAACGAGCCTGAAAATAAAAAACGAGATCGAGTACTATCTCGGCATCCACAAGACGGTAATCCTAATGTGTGATGTCCTGGAACAGGGGTGGAGTGATGATCTCGTTGATTTTCTGCGAAATGAAGGTTATCAGATCGAAATAGACACTTTTGATGAGGACATTGCCCGAGTGGAACGGGAAGCAGAAGCACTGTTCATAAAAGCCCAATTCTACATTGACAAGCTTCCACCGGAAGATGAAGAAATCCAGCCAACCACTAAACTCAATATTGATTCAATGCTTGCATCAATCGCGGCCATACTCGGGATTGACTTCGACTTCAACACAGTTTCATTTACGAAAGTGATGGCTTACAAAGAGCAAGTAGATATTAAAATTCAGGCATTGATCAAACAACAACCAAAAAAATAACCCATGGCAGCAAATAAAGGCGGTACAATTACAAGGCCAGAAATCATTACTGATGAGGCTTTAAATTGGGGAGAGGAATATGTAAAGCAGGTTGACAAAGCCAAAAAGGCCAACAGTGAATTGGTTCAGTCCGCCCTGGACTTGGCCAAGGTTGTAAACTTATACCGGAAAGCCGAAAACCAGCAACAATTCATCGATGCGAAAAATCAGGAGAAACTTTTGTTGGAGCAAACGATCGCTACGATCAAAGCTCGAGATGCAGCATTGATCTCTGCTGAAAAAGTAAAACAGGAAGCGCTTCGCACGGATAAACTTGCTCTTGACATTGAGAAAAAGAAACAAGACGATATCAAAAAAACTACAAAGTTGTCGCTCGAAGAAAGAGTCATTCAAGAAGCGCTCAATAAAACTCTGAAGCAGCAGGCCCGGGAAAATGCTGGTTTAGAAACTGCATACCAAAAGCTGAACCGGAAGCGTACAGAAGCTCAAACCACTTTAGCGAATTTGCTTTCCGAGGAAAGGAAAAACATTGTTGAAATCAAAATCGCTCAGCGGGAATTCGAGATTCTTGATGCCAGGGTTAAAGCGGTTGATGCTGCCATAAAAAACTATTCCAAGAATATTGGAAATTACTCGAGTGCCTTTTCGGGCCTGAATGGTACACTGCAGAGTTTGATGTCTGCTTTCGGAATTACAACCGGACTCGCATTGTTCGCTACAAGCTTAGAAGATATTTTCCAAGTTATTCAGGATTTCGACCGTCAGCTGATCGCAGTTGGAAAAACGACAAACATTACCGGTGAGGATTTAAGACAATTCGGGCGTGAAGTTGTAGAACTTGGCGAAAGTATGCACGGTGTTTCAATTGAAGGCCTTTTAAAATCAGCTGAAGTTGCCGGGCAATTAGGCGTTCAAGGCACCGAAAATATTTTGAAGTTTTCGGCTGCGATCGAAAAGTTGAAGCTGACATCAAACATCATTTCAGACGAACAGGTTGGTGATTTCGCAAAATTTATTGAAGTATCAGAAGATAGTTTCGAGAATGCTGATCGCCTGGCATCGGTGATCACCCGCCTTGGAAATGAAATGGCCACCACAGAGGCAGAAGTACTCGCAAACTCTACTGAAATTCAAAAGGGTATCGCTGTTTATCATAATGCTGCTTCCGGCGTACTAGCACTTGGAGCGGCAACATCTACTTTGGGATCAGAAGCCGAAGCATCTCGAAGCGCTATCCAATCGACTTATGCTGTCATCAATAACGCGATCGCTACCGGTGCTAAACTTGAAAAGGTTTTGAAGTTGACCGGATACACGCAAAAGGAACTTTCGGACCAGTTTAACAAAGATGGTACGGTTGTGTTTGAAAGGTTTGTTGCTGGATTGAACAAAGCGAAAAATGCAGGCGCAAATCTGACGTTAGAACTTAATGATCTGCATTTGACGGAAAAGCGCGCATTCACTGTGATCGGTGCCCTAGCTGCAAATTATGAAGTTTTGCAGGCAGCAATGATTTCCGCCAACGATGAGTATAAATTGAACGCCGCCTTAAATAAAGAAGTTGAGGCCGCTTCTCAAAGTATAGTTTCTATCGTAGGAGATATCAAAGATGAATATGATGCTTATATATTAACGGCCAATGACGTTAACGATGGTACCGCCGCGATCGTGAAAACGTTGTCATTCCTTCGCGATAATTTTAAAGACATCATAAACTATATCCTGAAGTATGGATCTGTTTTACTCACTTTCTTGGCCGTACAACGAGCTGTAAATTTCGCGATAACTCTTTATTCTGCAATTCAAACCGCTGCAACGGTCGCACAAATACGTTTTGCATTGGCCACAGGAATTGGTACAAGATCCATTCTAGCGCAGGCAGCAGCGGCTAGAGAAGCTGCAGCTGCACAGGAAGGCTTGAACATCGCCATGACAGCAACACCATGGGGTGCGATTTTGGCTTTACTTTCTGCAATTGTTGTTGCCTACATGGTTTTCAATGATGAGATGAGTAAATCAGAAATGCTGATTGACAAAATTAAGTTTCAAACTAAATCTCAACAGGAAGCCGAAAAGTTCTATGCCGATGAGCGCGATAAAAATCAGCAAAAATCATTTAAAGCTATAGAAGATGAGATTTCCTTGCGCCGGGCAAAAGGAGAAAATGGAAAAAAACTTGACGAGGAAGAGATCAAGCGCAAAAAGGAAATTATCCAGTCAGAACTTGACGTGTTCAACAATCTGAAGGAAACGGAAATTAGTCGGACAAAAGAGCAAATAAAACAAAGTCAGGCAAGGATCGCCCAAATGATCGCCGAGAAAGATGCAGCCATTGCCGCCGAGGAAAAAAAATCTGGAAGGAAGCTGTATGCAGGCGAGAAAGATTTCCAAGAACGCCGGTTTGACACTTCAGATCAGCAGGATAAGCTTACACTTTTGAAAAGCCAACTTCAGGAAAACTCGAAACTCACAATTGCCGAACAAAAACGGCTTCGCGATCAACTTGCCGAATTAGATAAGGATGCCAATCTAAAAGCGGCTGCGGCTGCTGAGGAAGAATCTAAAAAGGAACATGCTGCACGTTTGAAACGATTGAAGGCCGCATATGACGCCCGGAAAAAATTGGCAGATGATGAATACAAACTTTCTCAATTTAGGCTCCAAGCTCAGATTGATCAGAATGCTGATCTACTGGCGAACGATAAAGCATATCTCGCTGACAAACTTGACGCACTTTCAGAAAATACACAGCTCGTTCAAGCAAAATTAAAAGAGACAGCAGAATATGAACTTAAAAATCTCGGAAAGTATAATGAAGAAAAGGGAATCTTCATCCGCCAACTTACCGATGTTCAAATTTCAGAAATTGTACGCACTGGTAAAACCTCAAAGAAATTAACCGATGAGCAACAACTCATTTACGAAAAATACCAGAATGAGCTAACCAAATTTGCAGTAAAAGGAGAACTGGAACGCCAGCGTCTTATTGATGCAAATGTTGAATTCATCCAAAAAAATATCGACGCGGAACTTGCAAGAAAGGATATTGAGCTGAATCAGGCGATCGCTGCCGAAAATACAAAGTTTGCCGCTTTAAATAAAGTCGAAGATCAAAATCGAAAAACGCGTGAGGCTGCTGTAGAAGAGCACGAACGTAGAATCTGGGAAATCAAAAAGGACTTTGCAAAAAAGCAACTTCAAATTCAAATAGATGCTTTACAGCGCGAGCTGGATGATGACAACAACAAGTTCTATTTCCAGCAAATGTCGGCTGATAAACGTCTTGGAATTGAACAAAAGCTGAATCAAGCGAAAGCTGATCTTGGAAATTTGGGAGTTGAAGATTATAAGGGAAGTTCCGAAAAGAAAGCACAGATTGAGCAGGAGTTCGCCGATCGTGTTGAAGAGATAGGGCAAAACCTTAATTCTGCTCTGGGCAGTTTGGCCAACGCCTTGTTTGACGCTAAAATTCAGAACATCGATGCTGAAATCCAAAAGAACAATGACTTTTACGCGAATCAAATGGCGCTTGCCGGCGACGATCAGCGAAAAAAAGATGCATTACAAAAAGAACAACAGAAAAAAAATGATGTTCTCGAAAAGAAAAAGCGCGAGGAACAACATAAGCAAGCAGTATTTAACAAAGCTATGGCTATCGCTCAGGCAACAATCGGTGCTGCTCTCGCCGTAATTAGGGGATTTGCCGATAGCGGATATGTCGGAGCGATTCTCGCGGGTGTCATTGGAGCAATTGAAATAGCAGCGATAATCGCAACACCGATTCCAAAATATAGAACAGGGCGCAAAGGCGGACCAGACGAATTAGCGTATATCAATGATGGTGGGGTTACTGAGGTTGTATCTGATCCGGATGGTTCAAATCCGAGAATGACACCAAAGAAAAATGCATTGGTTCGTCTTTTGGAAGGTGATGTAGTCCACCAGTCTACAGATCACTATAAAAAGTTCATGCGCGATCGCTTCATGTCAAAATTGGCAATGGAAAATCATCAAATGAACCAGTATCAAACTGCGATCGCCGCAGATGGATATAGTAAAGATATTCTCGACGAGATGAAACGTAATACCAGGGCGATCGAGAAAATAAAGCTTCCACCGGCTTCTGATTCCAAGCCTCAGGATTTAAATCATCAGCTCTGGAAATACCAAATATCTAACTGGCATTAAAAATGGGAACAATCACTTTTAAAGAACATGTAAAATATACGCTATCGCATCCAAGATACGGCTCCCAAGTTATCGAAGAGCCAGAAGGCTGGAATAACGATGATAAAGAAATTGACAGGAACGTTGACTACCATGGCATTTTCCCGAAATTCAGTAACAGTCTTAAATTTGTCGGTACTGGCCGAGATTATTTAAAAATGATTTATGAGTTGTACGGCCCTAACACATCTGTTCGACTTGTAAAAGAAAGCACAAATCCGGAAAGTGATCTTTTCGAGCGAGCTTACGATGGATTCTTGGACATGTCGACTTACGAAGAAGAGGATAATAAAATCGGTATTAAATTCAATTCCGGTGGACTTGAACAAATTTTAAAGGCCCGGGAAGGTGATCCATTTGAGGTTGAGCGTGAGACAACAGTGGACGGGAAGCCAATGGAACCGCTTCGAATAGATAAAGTTGCTTTGGACGGTAGAAAAATATTTTTGAAAACAGTTTATGAAGTAAAGGCACCTGATAATTACGGTGTCATGTTTATTGAAAGCAATTCCGGTGCAACACGACATCAAACTGTTGGCGTTCCTTTAAAATTGGTTGACAAATCACATGAAGAGGCGCAGGATATTTCAATTAACACTAACGGAACTCGAGACAATGGTACTGTTGGAAATATGTTTTTCCTGTATTCTGAAGTTGCCCGAACATTAAAAATAAAATTCTCGCTAACATTTCGAGTATCGGTTGTCAACCAAGCGCATTTGGATTATGCCTATTTCCTGTGTGGTTTCACAAGATATTACGGGCCTGATCTAATTGCTGGTGATCGGACCAGTTTATTCGAGGCCCATGAGAACGAAATTAGAAATACATTACTTGGGACATTCCACACCGTTACTTTTAATCAAACGGTCAATATTGGCGTGGGCGATAGTTTGGCTCTAGAATTTTTAGAGCTTGCCGATTTCCGACTCGATGCACACGCAGAAATGAGAATTGGTATCGACAGCATGGTTGGTACCTTATCAATTGAAGAAGATTCATTTTACGAACCTTCAACATCAAAATTTGTACTTGCTCACGAATTACTTGACAGGTATACCGAAATTATGACCAACCAAAAAGGTAATTTTTATTCTCAATATTTTGGTAGGAGAGATCTTGGATATCCAGCAGATGGCCCGGGTGCATGGCTTGGACTTGCACATGGTTTTTGGGTTCGCGGTTTTGACAAACTGCCGATAGGAACAGATGAAGAGCCAAATCCATATAAATCACTGACAACCTCTTTTAAGGATGCTATCAGTTCTTTCGGTGCCACGCATAATGTTGGACTTGGTATAGAAAAAATTGGATTTAAAGAAAGAATTGTTGTAGAAGATCTCAAGTACTTCTACAATCGAAATGTAACGATTAAGCTTCCATTTCAGGTCAAGAAAGTGAAACGTAGCGTGGCGACAAAGTACTTTTATTCTTCGATCGAAATTGGTTATGAGAAGGGTGGCCAGTACGAAGAAGCGATGGGGCTTGATGAGTATAACGGAAAATCGGTATTTACTACCGTTTTGACCAGGCTGAAGCAATCGTATATCAAAATCTCAAAATTCAGAGCGGATTCATTCGGAAAAGAATTCGCCCGTAGGAAGCCGAAATACCGGTATGCGACCACGGATACTCAATATGATGAAGATGTTTTTGAAATGGATTTGAAACCAGGCGCATTCGGGATATTCCAAGAGCGCAAATGGCGTGATGATTTTTCTCAGGCACCAACTGGCACGTATGATCCGGAAAGTGCAACCAATTTAAGACTCTCGCCTTTCAATATGTTGTTAAAACATGGCTGGATGATAATGGCCGGCTTTACTAAAGAGCTCACCGAATATATCAGTTATGCTTCATCAACCGGAAATTCTAAATTAAAAACCAAGTTGATTGCGGGTAATGAATATGCCGAAAATGGCAAAATCAGAAATAATGAACTAGAGCGCGCCCGGTTTATTGGCGAATATGTGGAGTTTGAACACTTGGTCGACTTTAAGATCATGCAGCAAGTTGATGGTTTTACTGAAATTAATGGCAGAAAAATTTACAACGTTTATGGTTTGGTCGAATACATCAATGATAATAATGAGACTGAGCGTGGTTACTTGATGAACCTCAAGCCCAATGATAATAAATGGAAAGTATTAAAATTTAACAGATAACGATATGGCACAGTACTCAACAATAAAAATTACGTTTACAATTGATTTGCCGATTGGTGCGCAATGTGGTTTCGACGTAAACAATAATGGTGGATCGTGGGGAATCCCTTCAACATACGCACTTGTTTTTAACTGGGTCGCATTAAGAACTGGTTCCGGCCAAGTTACACAAGGCACTCCTACATCGATCGTCGGTGAGCGTACAGCTATTAACTTCATGACGGCTTTTAACCTTGATACAGGAAGCCAATATACTGTGACAAGAACCGGGAATTCTGTGTTGATTCGAGCTGAAAATGTGTTTTCCGTTACGGAATTTTATGTAAACGGAATATTTGCAGCCTACACGAATCATCCAAGCATTCAATTCGACATTCTAAATGCTGGCGAATCATCATTCAATCTCTTTGCACCCGGATTTGAACAAGCGAGTGAAAATCCTTGCCAGCTCGTTAAAATTTCCGCTTTGGCGACTAATGTTCCTGCAAGAGTGTTGAGTCCTCTGCTCATTGATCCGGTTCCATCGCTTCCAATAACCTTTGATTGGTTAAGAGGTCAAACATTTAATTTTACTGCGGAGAGTACTGATGGTGTGCAATCAACAATAGTTGTCACAACGCCGCCTGCACTAAACGCCGCAAATTTTAATCTCGTGATCAACAATAGCCCAAATGGGGCCACTGTGATTGCGAATAACAATTATGCGCCTTATTTGTTGATTCTACAATATTCTTTGGATGAAATCAACTGGCAGTTCGAAAATGTATTTTCCGGCCTGGCAGTGGGTGATTATAGGTTTCATGTGAAGGATCATCTTGGATGCATGATCTCGATCGATTTTTCGGTTAATGAATTTGGTGTGTATAATTCGTTTTTTTATCTCTCAAAATCGAATCCGATAAGATTCGCACAACGTATCACTTGGGGTGATTCCGCAAACTACAAAAATGATGAAAATACTTTAAGCTGTGAAGCAGATGTTAAACTGCCATATACTGAAGTACAATATTTCCAAAGTGCAGATGTTGTTAAAACGCAGTTTAAATCAAATTATGCTGTAAATAGTATGAAGGTCGTAAAGAGCGATCAGACAGAAGTATCTGCTGAAATCGTCAAAATCACCACGAACATCGGCAATAAAGAAAAACTTGACGCTTTCAAATATAATTTTGGCAGTGGAAAAACCGGGATATATTTTGGCGCTGGCAATCGATACGATTATGATTCAAACGCCATTATCGAGCAAGTCGCACTTAACGGTTATTTGCCATATTGGGGCAAAGTCGGAAACTATGTCAGTATTGGTTCTGCATGGTTTCTTATCGAAGAAGTCGCTTATGATGAAACAAAAAATGTTGAAGTTTTGGTAGTAAATTCTGAATATACTGGAGCAGATGCTGCAGTTATTGTCGGATGTATTTTCAACTTTCAAAACTATGAAGTGTACGAATGTGCAATTGACATGCTGTCATATTTAAATTCAACCATTCGGGTGAAATTGGAATGCACTGATCCACATTTTTCGCCAATAACGTACTTGAGCGAATTGATAAATGTCAAAGTAAAGCATCCAAAAACAGTTGAGATAAGGTACCGAAATACAACAAATACAGACATCTTTTACACTTCTGGGATTGAGTTTAAAATCAGGCAGGAAATCAGCAAAATCGGCGGCCTCAACGATCAGAAATCAGATGTTTATAAAACCGATACCAATGCGGTTTTACTTAATGCAGATGTATATGAGGCCGATGAATTTATTTTCGAACCAGTGACAAAAGAAATTATGAGAAAAATGCTTTTGGCTTTGTCACATGAGCAGTTGTACATTAATGAGGTTGGATATGTGAAAAATGACAATATTGATGTCGAAGGGCCGCTTGACGATACAAATCTGTACGTTGTTAAGGCAAAGATGATCAAGAATGGAAACGTTTACAACAGTCAGGCATCTGGAAGCGGAAACGAGATTTTCAACGGAGAAAATTTACAGGTGCCTGGTCTGGTAGATTTCGGCGGTGGATTTGTCAGATACTAATTATTATTTTTAACTTTGCAAAATATCAAGGCATTGATATTGACTCGCGGGTAAAAGTAGTTCTGGTGGAGTTGCTGTAGAAGCTAAAAGAAACCGTCCGACAATGAGATTATTTCATAATTGCACAAAACGTAATCCAGACATGCAAAAAGCCTCCTAAATGGAGGCTTTTTTATTATATTCTATGATCACCTGCGTAGACCTTGTCGGGCTGCTCAGTCGGGATCATTTCATATCCGCCACCAATACAGCCACGATCTTTCCATACCAATTTTTTATATCCAATCTCCAACAGTTTAGGATCACTGGTAGCGATTATTTTATTACCAATGTAAGGAAAGCTTAATTTCTTTGGATCGTTTGCTAAAGTAACTAAAGCATTAAATCCAGTAAGTATCAAAACATGATATTCGTCTTGTGCAATTTCGGCTTTTCTAATCTGGTATTGATGACTACCCGCCCACACGAGCTTATCCATTATTTATTTTTTAATTCCAAAATTGTTTGTCTGGTAGCATCATCAATAATATGAATGCTTTTATGATCGTGATGATGATGGTGATGATGAACGGAATTATCAATAAAAGTAAAACCGTTTTCTTTTCGAGTAGGAAATAATGCGCGGCCAATCGATCTAAAAACCAAGAAGCATCCGCCGACACATATAATAAATAATAATACGATCAAACCCATTTCACAAAAATATGAAATTTTGGTTCTCAATTATTTAGAATGATTCTAAATAAGGAATTATTTTATACATTTGCTTTGATTAAAACAAAGCAAAATGTCGCTCACTCAGCAATTACTTGATCAGGTTAAAGAACTTACGCAAAGGCTCAACGATATTGAGAATGCTGCAAAGACAAATGACGAACTTCCTTTGCTGTCACCAATAAATGTTCTTTCAAAAATCCGGGCTTCTCTTGATGGATCTTCTGGAATTATTACAATTCAAAATATCATTGATGCCGCGGTTACCGAATCGCAAAATTTGTATAATCAGTTTGTCACAATTGGTGGTTTTACATTATCAGAAAATGAACTGACAGTGAATGCCGGCTGGTCGTGGATTCTCCAAGGGGTAAATTATGCGAATAACTTCGAGCAATTATTCGAAATTCCTTTTACTGCTCCTGGTAACACACGGATTGATGTTTTAATAGCAATCTCGGCTAATAATTTTTCATTGCTTCGCGGCGAAGAGTCTGAGGGTATACCGGCTGCACCTGCAATTCCGGAAAACACCTTGCAGGCTACATTTTTAATCGTGACTGAGGATTCTATTTCTGAACCAACAGAACCGGCGGCTGTAGTAAATCACTATTTAGGCTTTTATCCATCTGAAGAGGATCTGACCGAAACGCTCCGAAGAGCTCCGTTAAAAAACGATTGGGGGTGGGTTGTTGCTGAAGAACTTTTTGAAGTTGGTATTTACAGCGGATCGGCATGGGCTTTCTTCAATCTTAATGGTGGCGGAATTGCAAACGGTATCGATGAGGTATTAGCTATAAATCCCGTTGCTATAGCTAAAGACATGACTTTTAGGTCAGATGATTCGGAAAGTCCAAACAATACGGCTATTATTTATTCTGATGGGCTAAGTGTAAATGAAGCGAGTTCCGGGAATTACGTGACCTTAACTTCTTTACAGTTATATATGGCTAATAATGACAACAGGCAAGCAGGTTTGTCATTTGCTACTGGCTTATTTTTAGCGAACAGAGTTCCAAATTTCGGACGTGGATGGTATATAAGGGCAACAGAGTCTACAAGTGGCGGCACCTTGGAAATGCCTACTTTACCCGAAGAGTTGGGAACTAGA
>Ga0247735_1000642_pt1 | contig 13646 bp, 10 predicted proteins | sample UWRJL178409R2_FD_180934 | JGI IMG/M metagenome (GOLD analysis project Ga0247735, IMG submission 180934) | Plant litter microbial communities from Arlington Agricultural Research Station in Wisconsin, United States - UWRJ-L178-409R-2 | ecosystem: Environmental > Terrestrial > Plant litter >...
TGCAATCCGGCGACGTGCTGACCTATTCGACCATTGCGGCCGGCGTGGACGCGTCGATCCAGACCCAGCGGACCCAGGCACAGGTGAGCTATCGCTATGAGCGGCGCATCTCCTGGAGCAAGAAAGTCGGCGACGACGATATCCATAGCGGCCTCGCGCGCGCCTCGGTGAGCGTGGCGCCGGGCCTCAGCCTGGAGGGCGGCGCGCTCGCCACCCGGGCGCGCTCCGACATCCGCGGTGCCGCGCCGGGCGTGCTGGTGGGCAATGTCGATAATATCTCGCAGGTCTATTCGGCCTATGCCGGGCCGAGCCTGTCCACTCATGTCGGGCCGGCAAGCGTCAATGCCAGCTATGCGTTCGGGTATACCAAGGTGGAGTCGCCGGGTGCGACGGGCGTTGCCCCGGGCAGCCAGAGGCTCGACGTGTTCGACAGCGCCACGAGCCATGTTGCGCAGGCGAGCGTCGGGGTGAAGGCTGGCACGGTGCTGCCGGTCGGCGTCACGGTCAGCGGTGCCTATGAGCGCGACGATGCGAGCCAGCTCGACCAGCGCTACGAAGGCAAGTTCGTGCGGGGCGATGTCGTCCTGCCGGTGCTGCCCACGGTCGCGCTGACCGCGGGTGCGGGATATGAGAAAATCGACGTCAGCCAGCGCGACCCGCTGCTCGACGGCACCGGGCAGCCGGTGGTCGATGGGGCAGGGCGGTTCAGGACCGACCCGACATCGCCGCGGCGCATCGCCTATGAGACCGACGGGCTGATCTACGACGCCGGCGTGATCTGGCGCCCGTCGCCACGCACCACGCTGCAGGCACGGGCCGGCAAGCGCTATGGCGGCATGACCTATACCGGCTCGTTCAGCTATGCGGCGAGCCGTTCGATCGGTTTCCAGATCGGCGTGTACGACAGTGTCGACACCTTCGGGCGGCAGCTGCGCAACGGCATCGCCAGCCTGCCGACCAGCTTCCTCGAGCAGCGCGACGCGTTCGGCCAGCAATTCAGCGGCTGCACCTATGGTGCGTCGAGCGGGGCGCCGGGCGGATGCCTGAACGGCATCTTCCAGTCGATCACCAGCTCCAGCTATCGCGCCCGCGGCGTCGATGCGGTGATGACCGCCAATCGCGGGCCGCTGCAGTTCGGCGTCGGCGCGGGCTATGCCAATCGCCGCTTCTATGCGCCGGGCGGCACGGGCTTCACGATCAACGGGGTGACCGACGAAAGCTATTATGGCCAGGCGTTCGTGTCGGCGGCGATCGACCGGAACTCGGGCGTGTCGGGCAATGTCTTCGCCAATTATTTCCAGAGCGGGATCGGCAATACGCCGGGCGTGCTCGGAACCGGGGCGACCGGACTTTATTATCATAATTTCGGGCGGGTCGGGACGACCGCGTCGCTCGGGATCTATCAGTTCAGCCAGAAGGGTGAGGACGATCAGGTTTCCGGATCGGCCCAGCTCGGGATGCGCTATCAATTCTGAAACACGTGGCGGCTCATTGCTTCGCGTTAGGATGGTGACAATGTACGACGACCATTATGGACTGAGCGGGCGGCCGTTCCAGCTGACGCCGGATCCGCGTTTCTGGTTCGACACGGCCACGCACCGCAAGGCGATGGCCTATCTCGGCTATGGGCTTGCCCAGGGCGAGGGCTTCATCGTCATCACCGGCGATGTCGGGGCGGGCAAGACGACGCTGGTCGGCCATCTGATGGCGACGGTGGACCGCGAGCGGCTGCATGTCATCAAGATCGTCTCGACCCAGATCGAGGCGGAGGACCTGCTGCGTATGGTGGCGGGCGGGCTCGAGCTCGACAGCGTCGGCATGACCAAGGCGCAGCTGCTGACCGCGATCGAACGCGGGCTGCATGCCATGGCGCGCAGTGGCCGGCGGACCTTGCTGATCGTCGACGAGGCGCAGGCCTTGCCGATCTCAGCGCTGGAAGAGCTGCGCATGCTTTCCAACTTCCAGGCGGGCGGCCATGCGCTGCTGCAGATCTTCCTGCTCGGCCAGCCCGAGTTCCGCGAGCGGCTGCACGGGTCTGAGCGGCTGGAGCAGCTGCGCCAGCGCGTGATCGCGATGCACCATCTCGATCCGATGGGGCCGGACGAGGTCGAGCCCTATATGGTTCACCGGCTCAAGGTGGTCGGTTGGACGGGGCGCCCGCACTTCACGCCTGACGCGTTCGATGCGCTCTATACCGGTTCGGACGGCGTGCCGCGGCGGCTGAACCAGCTTGCCGGGCGCGTGCTGCTGTTCGGCGCGATCGAGCAGCTCGACACGATCGACGGGCGCGCGGTGGCGGCGGTGATCGCCGATATCGCGGGCGATTCCCCGATGGCCCGGCCAGCCGCCTTCACGCAGCCCGCGCCCGTGCCGGTGGCCGACGAGCCACGGCCGATCCGGGCAGTGCCCGACGCGATCGCGCCCGAGCCGGCACCCGCACCCGCACCCGTGGGCGACGATGCGCTGATGGCGCGACTGGCGGCGCTCGAAGCCCGCGTGCAGGACCAGGACACGGTGATGCGCCGCGTGTTGACCTTGCTGGTCGACTGGGTCGAGGGCGAGCAGCGCCCCGATGTCGCGTCCGTGCATGCGGTCAGCCGGTAACGCATCATGCGCAACGCCCTTTCCGTCGATGTGGAAGACTGGTTCCAGGTCGGCGCCTTCGAGAAGGTGATCGACAGGGCCGATTGGGATTCGCTCGCGCCGCGCGTCGAGCGGAACACCGATGCCGTGCTGGCGCTGTTCGGCGAGAGCGGGGTGAAGGGCACCTTCTTCACGCTTGGCTGGGTGGCGCATCGCTATCCGGCGCTGATCCGGCGCATCGTCGAACAGGGACATGAACTGGCCAGCCATGGCTGGGACCATCAGCGCGTCTTCACCATGGATGCCGCACAGTTCCGGGCGGATCTGGCGCGGTCGCGCAGGACGCTGGAGGATGCCGGCGGCGTCGCGGTGACCGGCTATCGCGCGCCGAGCTTCTCGATCGACAAGCGGACGCCCTGGGCGCACCCGGTGCTGGCGGACGAGGGATACACCTATTCCTCCAGCGTGGCGCCCGTGCGGCACGACCATTATGGCTGGCCCGAGGCGCCGCGTTTCGCGTTCCGGCCGGTGGCTGGTGCCGAGCTGATCGAAGTGCCGGTGACGATCGCGGATGTCGGCGGACGCAAGCTCGCGACGGGCGGCGGGTTCTTCAGGCTGTTCCCGGCGGCGCTGACTCATTATGCGATCCGGCAGGTCGCGGGCGAAGGACAGCCGGCGGTGTTCTATTTCCATCCCTGGGAGATCGATCCGGGCCAGCCGCGCGTGGCCAATGCGCCGGTCAAGTCGAAGCTGCGGCATTATAGCCGGCTTGGGGCGATGGCGGGCAAGCTGCGCGGATTGATCCGGCGGCACGACTGGGGTCGGATGGACGCGGTGGTCGCCGAGGCACGGGCGGGGTTGGCGTGAACATGCCGCTGGTTTCGGCGCCGCTCGGCTTGCGCGCGGTCGATCTGCGGGACGCGGGCGAAGTGGCCCGGCTCGATGCGTTCGTGCGCGCGCATCCCGAGGGTACGCCATTCCATCTTCCGGCCTGGAGCACCGCGGTGGCCGAGGGATGCGGGCAGCGCAGCCACACGCTGGTCGCCGAGCGGGCGGACGGATCGCTGGCCGCGATGATGCCGCTGACCGAGATACGCTCGCCGTTGTTCGGCAAGGCGCTGGTGTCGAACGGCTTTGCGGTCGGTGGAGGAATCCTGAGCGACAGCGAGGATGCGGTGCGGCCGCTCGGCGAGGCGGCCTGGGCGTTGGCCGAGACGCTTGCCTGCCCGACGCTGGAAGTTCGCGGCGGCCCCCTCGAGGGACCTGAATGGATTCGTGACGAAACCACCTATCTCGGCTTTGTCCGCCCGCTCGCCGCCTCCGACGAGGCTGCGCTGACCGCGATCCCGCGCAAACAGCGCGCCGAGGTACGCAAGAGCCTGGAGATCGACCTGGAGGTTTCGGTCGGCCGTCAAGATGGCGACCTGCGCGCGCATTATGCGGTCTATGCCGAATCGGTCCGCAATCTGGGAACGCCGGTCTTCCCCGCAGCGCTGTTCCGGTCGGTGCTGAAGGAATTTGGCGCGTCCGCGGACATCCTGACGGTTCGTTCGAAAGGAACGCCGGTAGCGAGCGTGCTTAGCCTGTACATGAACGGCACCGTCTATCCCTATTGGGGAGGCGGAACTCACGCCGCGCGTGGGCTTCGCGCCAATGACCGGATGTATTTCGCGCTGATGGCGCATGCCCGTTCCAGGGCCTGCACGCGGTTCGATTTCGGGCGTTCCAAGGCTGGCACCGGCCCGGCGGCGTTCAAGAAGAACTGGGGTTTCCTAGGCGTTCCCCTCCTGTATGCTAAGCGCGCGGCAGAAGGGGAGACGCCGCGCGAAATCAATCCATTGAACCCGCGCTATCGGCTTCAGATCGAAGTGTGGAAAAAGCTGCCTCTTTGGGTCGCAAACCAGCTTGGGCCGCATATTTCCAAGGGACTCGGCTGATGGGCGACATATTGTTCCTGGCGCATCGCGTCCCCTATCCACCGGATCGGGGCGACAAGATTCGCGGGTTCAATATCCTGAAGTTCCTGTCGGAGCGGAAGCGGGTGCATCTGATCGCCTTTGCCGACGACACGCGCGACATGAAGCAGAAGAGCGGCCTGGCGAAATTCACCGGCAATCGCTCGATCATCTGGCGTTCCAAGTCGCGCGCCGTCGCTGCGCTGGAGGCGATCCTGTCGCGCAAGCCCGTGTCGCTGACCGCGTTCGAGAACCGGCCGTTGCGCGAGGAAGTCGAGCGCATCCTGTCGGCGCATTCGATCGACACGATCTACGTCTTTTCCAGCCAGATGGCGCAATATCTGCCGCCCCGCCCGCGACAGCGCGTGATCATGGATTTCTGTGACATGGATTCGGCGAAATTCAGCTCCTACGCCAAGACTGCGACTGGCCCGATGGCCTGGTTCATGAAGCGCGAAGCGAAGATGCTGTTCACCCATGAACGCGCCGTCGCCAAGCTCGCCGACGCCAGCCTGTTCGTGAGCGAGGCCGAGGCCGAGCTGTTCCGATCAAAGGCGGGCGCGGAGCGGGTGCATGTCGTCGAGAACGGGATCGACACCGACTTCTTTGATCCCGAGGCGCATTTCAAACGAATCGACACGACCGGCGAACTGATCGTCTTCACGGGCCAGATGGATTACCGCCCAAACATCGAGGCGGTAACCTGGTTCGTCGAGACGATCCTGCCGCATGTCCGCATCCGCCATCCCCAGGCTCGCTTCGCGATCGTCGGGCGCAATCCGACCGAGGCGGTCAAGGCGCTGGCCAGGCAGCCGGGCGTGATCGTGACGGGTGAGGTCGCCGATGTGCGCGGCTGGCTGGCGGCGGCATCGGTCGTCGTCGCGCCGCTCAAGCTGGCGCGGGGAGTGCAGAACAAGGTGCTGGAAGCGATGGCGATGGCCCGCCCGGTCGTGGCCTCGGCCGCGGCGGCCGAAGGTATCGACCATGACGGCACCATCCGCATCGGCGCGACTGTCGGAGAGATCGCGGAGGAAGTGATCGCGGTGCTCGACGATCCGACCGGCGCCGCAGCGTTGGGCCGCGAGGCGCGTGCGCAGGTGCAGAAACGCTATAGCTGGAATGCGTGCCTCGCGCCGCTCGACGCGATCCTGGGCATCAGGGTGAAGGCGCCGGCTCGGCGATCGGCCGCGTGACCATCGCGGTCCCGGCGGCTGATTTCGCGGCCGGGTCTCGCGCTGGCGCGATCTGGCGGCGACAGGCGACGATCCTCGCCGGGGTCGCGATCGCGCTGCTGCTGCTGTTCAGGGGCGACGCCCTGGATCTCGCGCGGATCTGGTGGACCAGCACGACCTTCGGCCATTGCCTGTTCATTGCCCCGGTGATCGGCTGGCTGGTGTGGCAGCGCCGCGCGGAGCTGGCCCAATTGACGCCGGTGGCCTGGTGGCCCGGGCTCGCGCTGGTCGCGATCGGCGGCTTCGGCTGGCTGCTCGGCGCTGCGGCGAGCGTGGCGCTGGCGCGGCACCTCGGGCTGGTGATGATGCTGCAGGGCGCGGTGGTCACGCTGCTGGGCCCCAATGTCGCGCGCGGGCTGCTTTTCCCGCTTTGCTACGCCTTTTTCATGGTGCCGTTCGGGGAGGGGATGGAGGGGCCGCTCCAGACCGTTACGGTCGAGATGACGATGCCGCTGCTCCACCTGTTCGGCGTGCCGGCGCAGGTCGACGGCGTGCTCATCACCATCCCCAACGGGTATTTCGAAGTCGCCGAGGCGTGTTCCGGCGCGAAGTTCGTGATCGCCATGATCGCCTATGGGACCCTGGTCGCGAACGTCTGCTTCACCTCCTGGGCGCGTCGTGCCGTCTTCATCGTGGTGGCGCTGGTCGTGCCGGTGATCGCCAATGGGCTGCGCGCGTTCGGGACGATCTATGCCGCGCATCTGACCTCGGTCGAGCAGGCCACCGGCATGGACCATATCGTCTATGGCTGGGTGTTCTTTGGTGTGGTGATGGCCGCGGTTCTGGCGATCGGCTGGCGCTGGTTCGATCGTGCGCCGGATGCACCGGTGTTCGATCCGGCGACCTTGCAGGCCGCACCGAAGTGCCGGATCGACGCCCTGGTCGCGGCGGCCCTGGTGCTGACCGTCGCAGGCATCTTTCCGGCCTGGTCGGCGGCGATTGCCGGGCGCGTACAGGCGCTGCCCAACGCGATCACCTTGCCCGAGGTGCCGGGCTGGCACCGCGCGACAATGAGTATCAAGGCGCCCTGGTCACCTTATTATCCTGGCGCCGACCATTATCTGGTCGGCCGGTATGAGAACGGGAAGGGCGATGCGGTCGATCTGGCGGTCGCGGTCTATGGCAGCCAGCACGAGGGCAAGGAACTGGTGTCGTTCGGCACCGGCGTGATCCGCGAGGACGATATATGGGTGCGGATCGAGGATCTGCCCGACATCGCCGGCGGATCGGTGATTCGGGCCACGGCGCCGGGGCCGGTGGAACGTCAGATCGTCACCTGGTACCGGGTCGGCGAAGCGCTCACCAACAGCGCCCGCACGGTGAAGCTGGAGACACTCCGGGCGAAGATGCTCGGCGGGCCACAGCGTGCCGTGGCGGTGCATGTTTCTGCCGAAGTGATGCCGGGCCGCGATCCGCGTGCGGCGATCGAGGCTTTCACGCGGGCGCTTGGGCCGATCGACGTGCTGGCGGATCGCAGTGTCGGCATGGCGCGCTGAATCAGTCGTGATTTCGGTCGGGTCGAGCTTGTCGAAGCGAGGCGCTTCCTGTCTATCGGAGCGCTTGACGATCGGGCGGGGACTTAACTGATGTGCGGCATCGCCGGGATTTTCTATCCCGCCACGCCAAAGCCGGTCGATCCGGCGCGGATCGCCGCAATGGCGAATGCACAGGCGCATCGCGGGCCCGACGGATCGGGCGTGTGGACTGGGCCCGGCGTCGGTCTGGGGCATCGCCGCCTGTCGATCATCGATGTCGCGGGCAGCCCGCAGCCCATGGCGAGCGCCGACGGGGCGCTGACCGTCACCTATAATGGCGAGATCTATAATTTCGCCGAGCTGCGCAGCGAACTGGCGGCGCTTGGCGCGGTGTTCGTCACCAAGGGGGATACCGAGGTACTGCTGCATGGCTGGGCGATCTGGGGCCCGGCGATGCTCGATCGGTTGAACGGCATGTTCGCCTTCGCGTTGCACGACGCACGACGGCAGAGCCTGTTCCTGGCGCGTGACCGGCTGGGTGTGAAGCCACTTCATTATGTCGAGCTGTCGGATGGTGGCGTGGCCTTCGCTTCCGAGCTCAAGGGGCTGCTCGCGCATCCGCTGCTGCGGCGCTCGCCCGATATCCGTGCGGTCGAGGATTATATGGCGTTCGGGTACGTGCCGGACGACGCCTGCCTGGTCGCGGGTGTGAAGAAGCTGCCGGCCGGCCATTCATTGCTGCTCGAACGGGGCAGGCCGGTGCCTGCGCCGTCGCGCTGGTGGGATGTCGATTTCTCGCGTCGGGCGACCGGCAAGCAGAAGGCGCTGGAAGAGGAACTGGTCGCGCTGCTGCGCGACGCGGTCACCTCGCGCATGGTTTCGGACGTGCCGCTTGGCGCTTTCCTGTCGGGCGGCGTCGATAGTTCGGCGGTGGTCGCGTTGATGGCCGAGGCCTCGAAGCGCGCGGTGAAGACCTGCACGATCGGGTTCGACGAGGCGGGGCATGACGAACGATCCTATGCCAACGAAGTCGCCAAGCGCTTCGCCACCGAGCATCGCGAAAGGGTGGTTGCGGCCGATGATTTTGCGCTGATCGACACATTGGTTGCGAGCTTCGATGAGCCCTTTGCCGATGCCTCTGCGCTTGCAACCTATCGGGTGTGCGAACTGGCGCGCGAGAACGTCACCGTGGCGCTTTCCGGCGACGGCGCCGACGAAGCATTCGCCGGCTATCGGCGCTACAAGTTCCAGGCGGCGGAGGAGCGGGTGCGCGCGCTGCTGCCGGCATCGATCCGGTCGGGCACGTTCGGGACGCTCGGGCGCTTCTATCCCAAGGCGGACTGGGCGCCGCAGCGGCTACGCGCGAAGACCACGTTCCTTGCGCTCGCAGAGGATGGCGCCGAAGCCTATGCACGCTCGGTAGGGGTCACCACGCCCACCTTGCGTGGGCTGCTCTTCACCGCCGAGGCCAAGCGCGCAATAGCGGGGCACCGCGCCGAGGACCGCTATGTGCGCAGCATGCGCGATGCGCCCGCGCGCGATGCGATCGACCGGGCGCAATATGCCGATTTCCAGCACTGGCTGCCCGGCGATATCCTGACCAAGGCCGACCGCACCAGCATGGCGGTGAGCCTGGAAGCGCGCGAGCCGCTGCTCGATTATCGACTGGTCGAATTCGCCGCGACCCTGCCCGTGTCGATGCGGCTGAAGGGCGGACAGGGCAAATGGCTGCTCAAGAAGGCGATGGAGCGCTATCTGCCGCGCGACATCTTGTATCGACCGAAAATGGGCTTCGTTACCCCGATCAGCGCGTGGTTTCGTGGACCGCTGGCCGATGAGGCCGCGGCGCTGGCCAAGTCGCGCGTGCTGATCGGTAGCGGCTGGTTCGATCCGCGCGCGATCGAAGGCATTGCCGCCGACCACCGCGCCGGCCGTGCCGAGCACGGCCGGACGCTGTGGCAGTTGGTGATGCTCGAACGATCGATGGTGCGATTGTTCGGTTAGAGCCGGCTATATCTGGTCCACGGTCGTTCGTCCCAAGTGCCATCAAGCTTGTCGAGATGCCGTATCGAGGGACGGGCGTTTCGTGCTCCACCCATGCCTCGATACGGTTTCGCCTACTCGATCCCTGCTCGGCACCAACGGCTGGGAATGAACAAACCGCTCAGAAAACGATCATTGCCGCGTGCACGGTCAGCGCGATCAGGCAGAGCGTGGCGAGGGTGAAGATCGAGAAGCGGACGATCACCCGGTTCACCGTGACCTGTACGATGCTGTGCAGCACGCGCAGGCCGACATAGGCCCAGGCAGTCCAAAGCGCATAACCGTTGCCCATGTCCAGCAAGGCCAGCGTCAGCGCGATGGCATAGAACAGCGTCGGCTGTTCCATCAGGTGGTTGTAGTTGTCGGCAGGCCATTGCGCCTGGGCGGGAATCCTGGCGCGGAGATCGGCGCCGTTGCCGCCGACCAGGTTTTTGGTGTCGATCTTCGCCGCGTTCATCGCCGGGATGCGTTTCGCGTACATCCAGAGCCACATCACGAGGCTCCAGGCGATCAGCGCTACAACGGGTCCAAGAATCCTGTGTTCGGTCACTCCGACGTCTCCCCCTCTTGTCGTCGGGAGAAGCTGCCTCAATCGTGACGGGCGCGCAACTTTCGATGATGTCAGTAGTAAAGGGAAAGGGGCCCGGAGGCGCCGATCGGTCGCGCTCCAAGCCCCTCTACCATCTCATCCTTCCCATCGGGCGATGGGAGAAGGGTTATCAGTCGAAGCTGGCGCCCCAGCGGCGCTTGGTGCGGGTCTTCCACAGGCCGCGGTGATAGGCATCGGAGGCGAGGAGCGGCATCACCGAACCGGCTTCGGCGAACACCATCTGCTCGATGCCGGTGTTGACCTTGCCCCAGCTCGCGGCCTCCTGCAGCGTCGAGGACGAGCAGGCGCCGTCGCGCACGTCGGCGACGGTGATCTGCACCGCGTACTTGTGCACCTGGACGTCGTCGTGACCGAGGATCTCGGCACAGACCACGGTGTCCTGGATGAAGTTCTTCGGCACGCCGCCGCCAATCATCAGCAGGCCGGTGGTGCCGGCCTTGATCTTGATGTCGGTCAGTTCGCGGAAGTCCGCGATGGCGTCGAGCACCATGTAGGGTTTGCCTTCCTTGGCGCGGTCGACCTGGTGCTTGACCAGGCCGAAGCCGGCTGAGCTGTCGACAAAGGCCGGGCAGAAAATCGGCACGTCATGCTCATAAGCGAGCTTGACCAGGCTGTTGTCCTTCTTGCCGTTCTCGACGAGGTACTTGCCCATCGCGCGGATGAACTCGCGGCTCGAATAGGGGCGCGGCTCGAGGCCGTTCGCGATCTCGTAGATCGTGTGGTCGCAATCCTGGAGCTGCTCTTCGTCAATGTACGTGTCGTAGATGCGGTCGATCAGCAGCGAGCGCAGCGTATCATCGTCCGGCACTTCGAGTGCCTGATAATGCTTGTGGCCAAGGCCTTCGAAGAAATCCATGTCGACGATCGACGCGCCGGTCGCGACCACGCCGTCGATCATGTTGTTGCGCAGCAGCTCTGCGTACAGATCCATGCAGCCGCCGGCCGACGTCGAGCCGGCGATCACGAGGAAGATCGAGCAATCGGGATCGGCGAGCATCTGGTTGTAGATGTCGGTCGCGCGGCCGAGGTCGCGGCTGGTGAAGCTCATCTTCTTCATCGCGTCGACGATCGGGCGCGCGTCGAACTTGGTGATGTCGATATGCTCGACCTGAGTCGAGAGGAGCTCGGCTTTGCGGGTATCGTTGATGGCTTCGGTCATTAAATATCTCCTTATCCCCCCTTCCCGCTTGCGGGAGGGGGCTAGGGGGTGGGCGCCCGGCTTGAGCGAACGCACCGTTTGTTGATAACGCGAGCCCACCCCCAGCCCCTCCCGCAAGCGGGAGGGGATGAAGAAAGCTCTAGTCTTGGGCTATTACAGCGTGACGACGTTGGAAGCGACCTCGCGCTCCTCCGTGGTGTACAGCGACGCCATCGGTTCGTCCTCGACGATCACCGTTTCGTCCGATCCGAAGCCGTTGAACGCCGTACGCATCGCGCAGCCATAGGCGCCGAGCATGCCGATTTCGATATAATCGCCGGCGCGCGTGTCGGCAGGCAGCAGGAACGGGCCGGCCATGTGATCCATGTCGTCACAGGTCGGGCCGTAAAAGCTGAACTCCATGTCCTTCGCCCGGCTGTCCGGCTCGCGGAGCAGCTCGACCGGGAAGCGCCAGCCGATATGCGCCGCATCGAACAGCGCGCCGTAGGCACCGTCGTTGATATAGAGTTCGTCGCCGCGGCGACGCTCCACCCGCACGATCAGCGAGCTGTACTCGGCGCACAGCGCCCGGCCGGGCTCGCACCACAGCTCGGACGAATAGCTGACCGGCAGGCTCTCGAACGCACGGTGGATCGTCTCGAAGTAACGCTCGAGCGGGGGAGGCTCCATGCCCGGATAGGTCGAGGGAAAGCCGCCGCCGACGTCGATGACGTCTACCGTGACCGCGGCGTCGACAATCGCCGCACGGACTCGCTCCATTGCCTGCGCATAGGCCTCGGGCGTCATCGCCTGCGAACCGACATGGAAGCAGATGCCGAGAGCATCAGCCGCCTGGCGGGCCGCGAACAGCAGCGCCTTGGTCTCGCCAGGTGCCGCGCCGAACTTCGACGCGAGGCTGAGCTTCGAATGCTCGGACGAGACACGCAGGCGGACACAGAGCGTCAGGTCCTGCGCTTCACGGGTCGCCCGGACGATCTTGTCCAGCTCGTCGATCGAATCGAGCGAGAAGACGCGCACGCCATGCGTGAAATACGCCTCTTCGATCGCTTCCTCGGCCTTGACCGGGTGCATGAAGCACAGGGTCGCGCCCGGCAGGGTGCGTGCGACGAGCCGTACCTCGGCAATCGAGGCGACGTCGTAATGCGTGATTCCGCTCTCCCACAGGACCTTCAGCAGGTCCGGCGAGGGATTGGCCTTCACGGCATACATCGAGCGACCCGGAAACTTCTCGACGAAGAAGCGGGCGGCACGCGATGCTGCGTGCGGGCGAATGAGCGTTACCGGTTGAACCGGTCCGTGCTTAGCGATCTCGAAACCGCGCGAGGCGGTCGAAAGGGTGGTCGCTAACCCCAGCGCGCTATGATGCTTGTGCAACTCAAGGGACCTCCAAGTGCCTAATGGCGGACGAAAGCTGCCTTGCGGTTGGAAGTCCCATGGGGCAGCGGGAAGCGCGAAATAGGGTCGACTTTCTCCAATGTAAAGTGGAATTGGGCCCACGGAGACGTGATGTGACATTTGTGCGACAGCCTACCCGTGCCGGCGTGCGTGACGCTGCAGCAAAGATTGCGGCAATCCTGCCGCCCTCGCCGCTGTTCGTCGCGGAAATTCGTGGAATTCCAGTGGCTTTCAAGGCGGAGTCGCTTCAGCCGGTCGGCGCGTTCAAGCTGCGCGGGGCGTGGCACAGGCTGACCGCGATCGACGAGGAATCGCGTATCAAGGGTGTGGTCGCCTTCTCTTCCGGCAACCATGCGCAGGGCGTTGCCTGGGCGGCGAAACGGCTCGGTATGCCGGCGGTGATCGTGATGCCCGCGGACGCGCCGAAATCGAAGCGCGACGGGACCTTGGCGCTGGGGGCCGAAGTGGTCAGTTACGACCGTGCAAGCCAGAGTCGCGAATCGATTGCGGCCCGACTCGCCGAGGCGCGGGGGGCCGTGCTGGTGCCGAGCTTCGACGATCCGTGGATCATCGAAGGGCAGGGGAGCGCGGGAATCGAGGCGGTGGCGCAGATGGTCGAGCGCGGGCTGGGGGAGCCGGTCCAGGCGATCGTGCCATGCGGCGGCGGCGGGCTGGCGGCGGGTATCGCGCTGGGGCTGCGCGATGCCTTCGTGACGGTGGTCGAGCCTGAGGGATGGGACGATATGCGGCGATCGCTCGAGGCCGGGTGGATCGAGCCCGTCGGGCCGAATCCCCCGCCAACGGCGTGCGACGCGTTGCAGACGACCCTGGTGTCGCCGCTGACCTTCGACGTGCTGTCGCGGCGCGGGGTGCAGGGCGTGGCAGTGAGCGAGGCGGAGATCTGTGCCGCGCAACGCTGGGCGGCCGAGCGGCTGAGGCTGGTGGTCGAACCGGGCGGCGCAGTGGCGCTTGCCGCGATGCTGGCGAACAAGGTCGAGGTGACTCACGGCACGCTCGTCATCCTCTCCGGCGGCAATGTCGACCTTGCGGCCTACGGCGCCGTGCTGGCGGGGAGCAACTGAGGATGGACGGATATCTGGGGGCGCTCGGTGGAGTCGCGCGGGCCATGTCGGCAACGGCGCCGGCGATCAGCATGCTGGCGGTGTTCGCGCTGCTCTTCGGTGGAATCTATTT
>Ga0247735_1000643_pt1 | contig 13631 bp, 20 predicted proteins | sample UWRJL178409R2_FD_180934 | JGI IMG/M metagenome (GOLD analysis project Ga0247735, IMG submission 180934) | Plant litter microbial communities from Arlington Agricultural Research Station in Wisconsin, United States - UWRJ-L178-409R-2 | ecosystem: Environmental > Terrestrial > Plant litter >...
TGCTCTTGTTGGCTGAGACACAGGACAACACGAAGGCCAGATCTCGTGTTTGTGACTGGTGTGCTTATGCTTCGGTGAGTCTATTGCCCCGCTACTATCCAATTGCTTAAGTCGTGATATGTAGGCGCCCATCTCCAACCAACTTTCCATTGAGCGTACACCATCCCGGAAAAAGGCGGTTATGAGGAATCACAGGAGCTACAAGCATCGTGCACACGACATGACCATGGAAGAATCTCAGTTGGCGCGTCGATTGCTTAACAATGATGGCCTTGGAACTCCTTTGAGGCGTAGAATTTAGATGCTCTGTACAGCTTGTGAAGGTGTTTATTCAATATGTACCCAACTTGGGAGGTTTCGCTAATACGAGCTGCAAGGAGAAATATGTTTTCCGACACGTCCTCTCAAATGCGTACACCTGACCATGCTTGCGAAGCTTGATTCCTTACAAGTTACTGCCTCCATCTACCGCCGAATCTAGGGACTGCTATTCACTTGCTTTGGCCGAGGATTAATGGTGCGGCGCCCAACAAAGTAGGCGCTGCTGGCTGGACTCAAACCTGGGACCAAGCGGCAGTTCTTCCAAGCAAGGTGGCTGCACTGACGAAGGTGCAAGTTCAGGTAGACTCATAAAATAATTTCTATGATGGGCTACGCTATCCATCAGCTGGGAAGTCGCCACCAGCAACCAATTGCCCCCGCTGTTGGTTATTCATCTGCGCTTTAGGAGGCGCATCCGAGAATGGAGGTGATCAAAACTCCTTTCTTCCCTTTCCTCATCGCTACGGATGGTGAGACAGCCTGTCTTTTTGCCACTCTGCGTACTCTGACAGATTATAGGCTTCATCTTCCGAACGAACTGTACTTTGTCACTGCGGGTCCTGTATGGGAGTGATGGCGGTGACGCCTCGAGAAAAACGCCAACATGAAGAGCGTGATCTGCGTGCTCAAAGTACCAACCGTCCCGGCTCATCTGCACGACGAGGATTAATGGCAGATATTGTCCCGCTCTCAGCACGCACTAAGAATAAACAAGCCAACCCGAATGCCACAGCTATAGGCGACACCTCCTCCTTCAGTGCGCCTGCGTCCGCCAATCCGTCTATGCCATCTATTCCTGAACTGCGGAACCCCCATGTTCTCGAGAATGAGCTTATCACGATCTCTTCTCCCCATCCTTTCCAGGATGACTTTGAACCTATTTCTCGACAAGACTCTGATCTCGATGACGAAGAGATCCTTCCCGAGCACCCATCCCTAGAGGAAGATGAAGACGTCTCCCAAGTGCCCTCTATCGTCAACCCCCCACTAGCTGACACACTGGATGATCCATACCAGTACCCAGCAGCCAATTCAACTTCGACAGCACTGCCAACGCCAACCGACATTAACTCTAATCCTATTGTTTACTACATCTATCTTCTGGTCTTTTGGTTACATGCGCAGTGCCACCTTCCCTTCCGAGCGTGTAATGCAGTGCTTGCATGTTTTGCACTCATCCTTCGAGCATCCAGCACTGTTTTCACCCCTCCGATGTACAGTACACTCCCATCTGCCATGACTGCTCTCAATGCCGACCCCATCATCAAAATTTGTCCTGTCTGTCCCAAATGCATGCGAGTTTTCCCTCCTGGAACACCTACAGGAACCGAGTGTTGCTCAAAGCCGATATACGTCACAACCGCTACACCAGCTCAACAGCGACAAGGGGCCACCAATCGAGAAGATCGCAAGCCAGTAATGCAATTCCCGTACAAATCACTTGAGGAGCAACTGGCTGTGATTCTTGCGAATCCTGGCATTGAAGAGGAGATTGAGAGATCCATGGACAAGGTGAAATGTCCAGTTGATGGCGTCTATACGAGTATTTTCGATGGCAAAGTTTGTAGGGAGCTTCCTGCACATGGTGGCGGCCTCTTTTTCTCTCCGAGTGACGAGGAGCGCGCATCGGGAGAACTGCGTGTTGGAGTCTCACTGGGAGTAGACTGTTTCTCGTATCTTCGAAGCCAGATTGCTCCATCTCACACTTCCTGTCCAATGTCATACATTATCATCAATCTGCCTCCCCATCTGAGGTGAGCCGACAGCATCATTTCCTACCTCTTCATATATGATGTTACATTAGATACCGGACGTCAAATCTCCTTCTGTCAGGCATTATGCCAGGCCCAAAAGAAGCAGATGTTGATCAGGTGCACTACTTCATGCGTGTACTTGTAAACGAGCTGCTTCGTTTGTGGACCCATGGCATGGTGATTGTGACACCCAAGTACCCTCAAGGTCGTCGTGTGCGGGTTGCTCTGGTGGCAGTGGTCTGCGACAAACCAGCCGCTCATAAGCTTGGAGGCTTCGGATCACACAGTCACTCCTTCTGCACCAAATGCTGGGTGACACAGGAACAAAAGGCTTCACCGCAGTCTTTTACACCAAACGGTCTGTCACTTTTTTTCAGCCCTTTTCGAGTGCTGAGACTTGAGTAAGGTTTTATGCCTCGTAAAAACGAAGAGCAACGTCAACTCCAGAGCAAATACCTTCTATGTGAGACCAAGACGGCCAGAGCGGAATTCGTCAAAAAATATGCCACTCGCTGGTCCGAGCTGTCGCGGCTGCCATATTTTGATATGTGCCGCATGATTGTTGTGGATCCTATGCATAATCTTTTCCTTGGTAAGGTCCATACTTTCAGCAATATCGGTCACGTCCCCTCACTCTCTAATTACAGGCGTTGTGAAAACATACTTTTATCATATTTGGGTCCAACAAAATGTACTACGTAAGAGCAAGGAACTTAGACGTCTGCACGAAATACTCGCCAATGTATGATCCTATCTATTACTATGTGGTCCTACTTATTGGCTCGTATCTAGCTTTCTATGCCTGCAAAGTTAGGTCGTCTACCAAGTTTAATAGGGGAGCCCGCAGGCGGGTCTCTTACTGCAGATCAATGGCTTCTTTTTGCCACAGTGGTTGCTCCGTTAGCGGTATGTGAGCCACCCTTAGCGCAGCCTTCCAATCTCTCATTCATTATCAGATTCCACAAATCTGGAAGGAATTTATGCCGACAACAAATTCTACCACTCCAAACTTTCTACAAGGTCGTGCATCGGAGATCACAGCAGCTCGTACGCAAGCACTTGCAACTGCACGAGCCACTGCAGCTGCCAAACGTGCAGTGGCTTCAGCAGACCGACCAACATCAAGCCGCCCTCAAACAAATCGTGTTCGGAGCACTCGTGGTCAGGTAAAGTCAACCTCAATTCACTGGGATCTCTTCTGACCGGAATTATCACAGGCTATGGATGAAGAAGTCAATGATAGTGACACAGAAGTTCGTCTTGACGCAGGCGCCATCGAAGACAGCGATGACGAAGAATATGGTCAAAAATCCCACACTGGTCCTTCTGCTCAAAAGCGTGCGCGTCGAGCTAAGGCCAATGAAATCACTCCAGAAGATGAGATGAGAGAGTCAAAACTTCATGCCAATGATCCCGGTAACTTCCTCAAGCTATGCATAGCACTCCAAATTCTTGTTTCACGAACCATTACAGAAGAAGACCTTATACGTGCTGATTCCCTTTTGCGATCCTACTGCATGGAACTTGTGCAGGTATGCCCCTTCTGCCCGATACTGAAAAGTTGCTCTTACTAAATCCTCATTCAGCTCTATGGCCCCTCCGTTATTCCGCCCAATCATCACTATTGTGTGCATACACCAGACGGTGTCTGTGATTACGGCCCTCTTCACGAGTTCTGGACCTTCCTGTTCGAACGCCTTAACAAGGTTCTCAAATCGTACAAAACCAATAATCATGGACGAGGAGAAATTGAAACCTCATTCTTCCGCGAGTTTCACCGCACAGTTCAGGAGACTCGACTGGTAAGATCATGGGTGCCTTAGATTCAACTATATCTGCTGACGCTCAGCAGCTCGGTCAGGCGGCTCGGTCTTCAGACACTTATCTCCAATCTCTAGCAGCTCAGATGTATAGAGCATCAGCGGACGATCGCGGTACAGTTCAGGCGTTGGCGCAAGACCTTGATGAAGCACAGGAGGCTGGTAAGTTGTTTGGAGCATATTTTCCCACTAGTTTTGCAAGTTAAAACTCATTTATAAGGTGGAATTGCCTTCAAGCTCAGTGATCGTGCCGAAACTTCCAGCATGCCATCGGAACTGTATAGCCTTGTCCTTAGGCACTTCGCTGATCGGCTGGGGCTAGGCAAAATTCATTCACACATTACTTTACCAACGCAGCCTTCAAGACGTCCTCTGATATCGCAAGCGGTCTTTTTTGATCATGTCACCATAGACCAGAACCAATATGCCTCTCTGCATCGCCACCAATCTCGTGCGGACTCCACAGTTGCCATTTCAGTTGGTGTGGGACGTCATTGGGTTGGCGAATTACAGGACATATTTCTTCTTGAACAGCCAAGCACTGGTCGGGCAATGTTCGGTCAGGTACGGTGGTTTTCACCGGTAGATTCAGAGAATGCTCTGTGGCGACAATTGTACGTGTTACAGATCTCACAGCCATGGTCAAAGACTAATCAATCTGTTACATTGATAGCTTGCCTGCCACGGTTCAGCTATGGCATCGTGGCTGCTACGTCCAGCCCCACGAAAACGGTCCTGCAGCACTAATAGCCCTTGAGAACATCATCTGTTGTGCAGTCTGTGCTGACGTCGTTGTTGACGATATACCTCTCTGGGCAACCATACTCCGTAAACAGGCAAGTCCTTCATTCAGCGTTGTATACACATTTCTAACAGCTTCACAACAGTGAAATCAGAGTCCACCATGTACTAGTGCTACTCATCGTCCTCATTAGAGGACTCTGAATCGTAGTCTGCAAGATATTCATCATCAGCCTCGTCCAAGTCCTTCAAGGGTACCTTTAGGTTGAAGATGCTATATTCAGTAGGATTCCTTGCTGTATCCAAGTCTTCGTGGAATGTCCGTGTCGCCCAGCCGGTGTTGACGCACGAGGTGAAAGGCATCACCTGGCGCTTTTTTCTTGTGACCTTGCGAGGTGGGTCGTCGTTTATGTTGTCGAAGTGACAGGAGAAGCGAGGAACCTTACTTGCCGTCGGGCTCCAGACTTCCCCCTTGGGTTCATTTCGTTCAAACTTATCAAGTCGTAAGTAGATTTTCATGAGCTATTGACCAGCGTTAACTTGATTTCTAGCTGAACAACGACAATAATTACTTACCCAATGGCTCCTCCATCTCTTGGGCCGAACCTCAAAGCCCTTATTTTTGCCAATGTTCTTCTCCCGGTGTTTCTTGAATTCGCTCAGGGGGACTTTGCCAGCATCTGAGCATTTCGAACTCATCCAATCAGTCATGATGAGGTTCTCAATACCCACGGTATTCTCTTCCCCGTATTCAGCTCGGAATGATATGGTTTGCTGACGACGAACTTTGGCTTTCTATATCAGGTTCGTTCATGAGTTGGCCGCAACTAGACATTGGAGCAAATACCGCAGTCTTTCGGTTACGATGCTTGGCCGAGTCTTTGTGGGCAGCCGCTTTACCCTGCTTAGTTGGAGAGTTCTGAATTCCATAGTCGCGTCGAAGAGTACTAAAGTAGGTGGTTGCAACCTTCTTGATACGGTCACTAGTGAGCTCATGGAAGGGAATACCACAAGTCGGTGTGCGCTACAGAATAAGGTGAGTCTTTGACATCACACTCCCTTGTCAATCGATAGCTTACCTGCTCTTGGTCCTGGACCAGTTTTATCACCTGATCGATGTACGCAACATCTACACTCCCTGTCGCCGCACCAAACTGCCACTTGGGATTCCAGAGGCGGGCACGATCTGGATCATTGGCATATCGAAAAGGTTCACCATTCTTGAGAGCATGCGGGAGTGTGGGTTTTGGCTTGTTCCTGCTTGCCCCATCGTCATCCCTCAAGCCTAGCAGATTGAACATGACACGCCTGGTCGCGGCCTAATGGACGAGTGAGACGTATGTCCAAGGTATAGTCGTCAGACAAGCTCAAGGTGCTGCATGGCTACTCGGAAAGCGTACATTACCAGCCACTACACTGGTGCCCCCATTGGACAAGTTTGCGAAGCTCAGGCTGTTGTTCTATGAATGACTTATGTCAGGACGTGAACGGACCTCACGTAGAAGTTCAGAAGGCATACATTACCAGCCATAGCATTGGAGGGGCTGTGAGGTGTGTTCGCAAAGCTCAGTCCACCATTCTAGGAATAGCTGACATCAGGATTTCATAGAGGGAGCATTGAAATCACCAAGCAGGCGTACATTATTGGCCGCTGTGCTGGGGGTTCCATTATGCACGCCCACAAAGCCAAATGAACCACTCTAGAATTAGCTAACGTGAGTAACGCACATCATGCAAAAACTCTACAACCGCCTCGCATGTCCAATAGGCAGAGGTATCTGATGGTTCGTCTGCACACAGTGAGCAGAAAGTCGGTCGCAAAGTCATCGCCTTCACTCACGACATTGCCCTGATTGGGGGCACCAAATGGACTCGGCGACGCTGGGTGCTGTTGCTGAGACACAGCCGTAATTGGTAACTGTTCTATTGTAATTTTAGAGGAGCTAAAGACGACTTAAAAATGCCTGCTGGTTATAGCCTTGCGAGTTGGGGTTGAAAGGCTGCTGCTGCTCAGGTTGAGAAAATATCCAGGGAGTGGATGCGTTTGGCTGTGACATGATGCGAGGTGCGCGACGAGACCAATTTCTTGTCATTCTTTGTCTAATGCGCGTTGCAGCCTCAAAGGAGATTTGCGAACACCTTGTGCTGCCCCCCATCCATCCTCCATTCTGCATCACCAATGTTCCGAATTCCAAATATCAATTTCAGTGGAACTGCGTGTGTGTTGTCGCAATTCCGACAGCCGACAAATTAATGCCAGAGCTTCCAAAGCTCTAGCTCTTCTGACTACTTGATAATGGCCCTCTTATATCGATACCTCCAATGACAAGTGTTTTACAATCTCACAAGCAAGTATCATACAGTGCAGCCTAATTTACGTGAACGCGATGAGGAACAACGCGTCATGCAGATAATGGTATATGAGAGCACGCGTTAATCACGGCTTGAAATGTCCGAGATTGCCCACATATCACGCGATGGATGCTTCGCATATCCCATATATCCAGCCGTGATATTAGGCGTTGCAAAGGAATATCTACCGTTGACATATGGCGTTTCCGACACGAAGAAATCTCGGAAATACGAGATATCCAAGCCCATGATCAGCGAACAATAATGTTACATCGATCCTGATGCATGATATCAGAGATGTTCGAACGTGATATATCCATGAAACAAGTCATATCAAGAGTATATCCACACCCTCGATATTTCGCAGGAAACGCAGTGAACATAAGGATATAGTCATCACGAGACGAACGCTAGTCTCAAGTAGTCGGTATGATAGTATGGTTAATATGTTCCTCTTTCAGCTCTAGCGTCCATAGCGACCTGTCATAAATAGCGTCTAAATGAGCTATTGGGGGACGAACAGTGTGACACTCTGGAGAGTACTTTAATTCAGATATATTATACGTCGGGTTCTGTCCCAGACGTGATAAACAATGCTTGCCTTACAACCGAAGACTTTATGGAGCCTCCTACATAGGACGAATTTATGGTTATGAATTGCGCCTACAATCATCGTACACTTCAGCATCATGAGAGATAGTGTGAATATAGCTGGTGACGAAAATGAATTGGAAACAATATTCTGGAATGTGCTTATCATGGTTCCAGAAATGCGATGCCGCTTAGAAAATGGTAGTACGGTGAATTCGTCCGCCAGATCTGTGCATTAAGTTCCAGGCCCAAGTTTGAAATGTTCTGCATCCGAGGGACGACATGGGGAATTCAGGACGGATTTTTTTTTGGAAGGTCAGACGAGTTTATACAGATTCCGAAACATTTGTTTCAGTTCCAAGAACAATGTGCTAAAATATTTCAGAGAAAACATGTACATACGATAGTTCGATATCTTAATATAGTATTTGTAATCAAGTCTTATATTCTTTGTTCGGCGTAATCTACTATGGCGTTTAAATCTGGTTAGGCCAATGGAACGGGTACCAGGTCAAGAAGGGACGCTTGGATCTATTTATTGGTAAAGGAAGTACCAGGGACTCTACGGTGTCTGAATCTGTGTGCTGCATAGGGCATGACTTTAAGCATCTAGATTTTGATCTGATTAGCGCAGAAGATATGAGTAAATGTCGTGGATGTGCGAACCTCATTCGGAGCATTCACAGATATCAGGTGGTAAGCCTCCTGTATAAAAATACAGACTCTGCATACATCGACGCCGCGATACGATAGCCCAGTTAGACCGGCGCTTCTAGGGAACAGAATGTCTTATGATCGAACAGCCTGTGGTAGATGTTCGCGATTGTAGTGCAACTGAGTTTGGTGGAATCAAGACCTGAAAATGTGGCTGGGCCGACCACCCGCAGGGCGCTTTGAAGCGCTTAAATTGCATATTATGAGGTGAAAAAGGTTGCAGGCAAGTGACCTGGGAAACCATCAGCATATGCTCATTGAGGGAGAGGATCGAGGGCGGGCAAATTGATAATATCGAATTTCGGTATAGTGATGGTGGTCATGGGAGTAGCAGTAGCGGGAGTAGTATTAGTCGTCATCGCGACAGCAGTTTCTGTTCCACAGGGACGAAGAAAACTCTCTGAATGGACGCTCGGTGCTGGGTGGTGACTAATGGTCCATGGAAGCCAACTTCGATTCGAGCAGTCCAGTTCAAAGTGACCGAACAGCGCCAGGTAAGTCATGTGAGTATTTACCGCCTGATGGGATTTAACATGGACCAGACACCGGGCGTCCTACTGTGAGGGTACAAAAAGTTGCCAAACCGGGCTGTGCAACTCACCAACGGCACGGAGTTCGATAATTCTGACATTCGAGCTCGTCGATGTCGAGGCTTGGTTCTTGCTATTTACCACTTCAACGGGTACGAGTGGAAATGGCCCCCAAAGGTGAGGACGCGGCGTCGCAGAACTTGACTCGGAGTGAATGAAGGCCACGTTTTATGGTGAGAAAGGCGATCACGCGACTTTTATGCTGCCTGACAAAACCAGAGTCTCTAAGATATAGAAGTTCTAATTAGTATATCTTGTTTAAAAGACATATTAATGGAGTCAAGGGTATTTGAATGAAGCTCCATATTTTTTTAGCACCACAAAATTCCAAAAAATGGGCGAGAAAATGACATCGCATTCATCATGATGTTGAACGATTGATGCTAGTAAAATAAAAGCCCTGCTGAACTAGGTCCTACATAAAAATCCCAAGGATTTCCGTATATAGTGGTTTCATAGAGTATCTATATCAAAAGCTCGATGATTTCGGACTACATCTGGGACGATAACGCTGTGGTCAACTCGGGGACTGCCTGCAAGGGCCCTACATATACAAATCAGGAATTTTGGACCGCGAATTTACAGTAGTAAGCGCTGTCAGCGTTTGCGGAGAATTACCCGCCCACTTCAAGAAAAGTTTAGCCGATGTTAGTAATGTTGCTTGCCATATATGGCAATAAGTTCCATATATGGATAGCTGGGCGTTTTAGCATGAACCATGCTCACAAAGAATTCAGGACAGAGCCTCACTCTTGTTTCGCTCTAGTAGCGGCTCACGCTCGCTTTATTGCGCAACTTTTACTGGCTCGTTTGCTAGGGCTTTAGCTAAGGTTTTGGCTGCCAGTTGGCCTCCACCCCTGTAGACTCGAAGCGTTATTCCAATGGCGTTCCTCTCAAATTTAATTCGAGGGTACTATTCCAGATCTAGAATACTTAGGTAGGCTGTAGAAAGTACAGCTTACTTCAGCAAGCCAGGCAGACAACTCCAAATTTCAATCAGTATTCACCCGGGGTCGCCCTGCTTGAGTTTCTCATAATGGACCTCCACGCCAGACTTGTGCATTGTTTTTAAATTTACATTTCGGAATCGAGTGAAATTGGCGCAGTAATTCCGTTCCCAGGCTTCACAGTAAATCTGCCTCCATTAAAGTTGCCTTGATATTATGTTGGACTACAAAGGACCCACTGGAGTCCGGAGGGGCACCGCCATTATCAAGAGGGCTGGGCTTGCCACATTTTACGAGTGAGTTCCAGTTTGGACCACAAGTTGCTTCAAGTTGACCTCGATGCCGAAGTTGGATACAATAAGATGAAATTACTAAGTAGGCGAGTTCCACTCGCAATAACTACATTCCCTATTCAAAACAAGATGTAAATGTGGTCTATTCATCATGAAACCGCGCTGGGAATCAGCTTGATCCTGTGGGGTTTCGCCCACCGGTGCGCCTAACCGTCATCACAGCGCTGGGGGGGTAAACCGGCATGGTCCATTCACTGAACACCGGGGCCCGGGAGCCGACCCAAGGGGCGTCCAGGTCACATGTTTTATCATGTTGACCTCTATTAGTAGGAATTCATCGACATTTGATCTCTGTCTGCCAGTTCTAAGGACGGAACGATTGGACTCGGCTAAATTCAAGTCTGTGCACTCAAATACTCAAAATCAACCAAACTTCGTTTATCATGGTAAGCTAAAAGATAAGTTATGCTCTCCATCTCTAATATCTGATCTCTCAGAATGTGTCGCTAAGTCCTCGAGGTTCCTAAGTTCCTCCCTAAGCTGAGATGTCGATTCTGCGCCTATGAGCGAGAACCGATGCTCCTATAGAGTTTGGCCCAGAATCTGCCGTGCTTGTTGAGCCGCGCGGCCAGAATGGGCTTGTAAACGTCCTTTTTCATGATTAGGGTGCGAGCGAGCAAGACACTGGTAGGTGCGCATGATCCTCAGTGTGTTTTTTGAATGCATGTGTGTTCCGAGTTGTCTCAATAGAGGTGGGGCCTGGGAGTAGCTGTGGTGTACTCTAAATTTAGGGCCATGCTCCAAGACCCACCTCACGAAAAGACATATAAGGATCGGCTCACAGACTCAATTCTCCAGGTCTCGCGGCCTTCACCTTCGGACAACTCTAGTATTCCACTTTTTCTCATTACGCTATGCACGAACGTCAATTTTTAGATCTTCTAAATCTAATACGGAAGAACCTGACAATTATTACCATGGTTCTTTGTAGTATCGTTTTTAAAATGGAGATGGCCTTTTCGAACTTTTTAATTGGCGTGGACGCCACATGGGCGCCTATGATATATTTTCGGTACAGCCGTATGAAATGCGACTGCCTGAATATGCAAGTGACCCTCAGTACAAGCATTTTAAGTGGCCAAATGCTCAGACACTGCCTATATGAGCTTAGGTGGCTGATCAGATTTGCAGGAAATTACTTGAAGATGAGTATCATTACCCATTGTAAATCATCTAGCTAGAAACAGACTCATCGAGGCGACTGCTATATCGGGTATTGGCAATCGGGAGGCCGCAGGTGCACCACGCGTGTACCCGTTTTGGGAACCACATGCTCTCCTGACGGAACGTGTAATCATGCGTACGAATCTGTTACTTCAATCTCATTGTTGACTCTGTCGCCAGCCTCCTCAAATGGCTTCTCGTACTCCCAGCAGGATAGCCATCAACAAGCAGCCTCCCTGGTCCTCATTGTCTGCCGATCTAAGCTCACCAATGGCACAGTATACCATTACCGGAAAGCAGAGTCGGCGAGAGGGGTCTCATCCTCGTCGGACCTCTCCAGTTTGTCCTCGAAGTATCAATGTCCTCCCTACCACGCCGTCTGTCGATATTAAATTGGAGAGTATGCATATCCTTTCGACAAAGTAGAACTCTGCAGTAATGGGATCGAACATCGTTATCCCGCTGGCCAATTGCATTATACACGTACTGTACCGCGACCTATGGCCTTTGGCTCTGGCGACATATAGCTAAGTACCCAAAGAAGCAGTCGAAGTAGAAGTGCTATGGCAAAGATCAGCATCCTCGGCCCGTCGCGGTGATCATCCCCTCGATGATATGTCCCTGTTGACCCAAGGGTGTGTACTGTCATTTTGAACGTTTCTGAGAACTAACGACTCCAGCAGCATAGAATGAGCACCCGAATAACACGTCTTGGATATCGAGGTCAACATTCACATATATGGCACCTGAATTGACCGCAGTAATACAATATTATCTACCACTGCATTCGGTACGTATATCCTCCATAACTTGGGGTGAGGACTCAATCCGAATCTACTAGTATGTCAACCGGTTTTCTGGCGCCAACGTCGCCATCTCTTCTTTGAATCACTTCTTCGTACGTTTTGCTAACAGTTTTTCCTTTTTTCATGGTGCCAATCATCTGCATAGGAAAGGAATATACCTGGGTACCCAGGTTATAAGCCCCGTTTGCCAGGCCATTTCTGGTCTTGTGGCTCCGATCGTGAGTCAGTCTCGCTGTTTTCCAACTATTATATCGTTGTAAAACTTTCTATTTTTCAGCTACTTTGAGAACTATACCGCAGAGTCCGGAGATATCAGGTCATGGTTCTGGATCTCTTGGTTTATTCTCGGACCACTCTTCCAATTACCTTCAACATCTTCGTACAATTACTGGAATGTCGTGACGTACGGATCGTGGCTATCATCACTGAACTCGTTTTCGAGTCTACGGATTAGTCTCAAGGCGGAGAGCCAGGCAGCGACGGGAGACCAACTTCCAACCCCCTTGAAATCACATCTTAAGCTGCCTCAGTTTCGAGTGGTTATGAGGAGCACACGTTCAACGGTAATCATACAACGAGTTGTCATCTCCGCCTTGAGCTATGCACCCACTGCCGAAATAGATTCCCCGTACCAGTTCATGAAATCTGACGCCTTCGAAGTTCTCAAACGATCAGTCATCCATACGTCAACCTCGCTGTTAGCCGCCCAGTGTCATCCTTGTCCAATGAGTCGTTGCGGGAACCGATGCTCGACGGTACACATATCATATCGATACGATGACTGCCTTTTCTGCTCAAAGTCTGGCCATCATTACGCACATTGTCCGGACGCCAATCGCTACATTCAGCTCGGACGTTGCAAACGCAATGCACGCAACCACATCAACTCACCGAATGGAATTATGGTCACCTCTTCCGTAGGCGCCGGACGCAATCAGAAGGAACGCATCGACAATTGGCACCGTGCCAACGATCCACGTTTGGTATCCACGAGAATTGCCTTTCAGAAACCTGTGGCGCATGCATCACCAATCTTAGCGACCTCTCACTTCCGAACCCATTCCTGACTCTACTTCATGGACGGACATAAAATTAGCAAATAAGCTCGAGAACACGGAAGATTTACCACCCCCAAGTTATTTTGGATAAATCGGAGACACTAATTTCTCCCTATTATGACAGGCACACACCAATCGCACGCGTCGCTCTTATCGTAAGTATTCTCGCATCGATTCTTGCGTCGACATCACGATCCGCTCAGCCACCTGCGTATGGCCTGTATCTGGATGTTATAATCATCCCATACCAGTGTCACTGGCCAGCCAAATTTGTGTAGCGTCTAAGTTCTTTATCGTTTAATGTTCACGGTATTTTGTAAATACCGCATGTATGCTGCGTCAGTTGAGTCCGGTATATATATCAATATTTATGCAACGGATAGTCCATTGAGAGATGGCCACTTTCAGTAATCACTCAAG
>Ga0247735_1000644_pt1 | contig 13613 bp, 36 predicted proteins | sample UWRJL178409R2_FD_180934 | JGI IMG/M metagenome (GOLD analysis project Ga0247735, IMG submission 180934) | Plant litter microbial communities from Arlington Agricultural Research Station in Wisconsin, United States - UWRJ-L178-409R-2 | ecosystem: Environmental > Terrestrial > Plant litter >...
GACGTTCGTATGGGCTTTGGTGTTCGCCATGCTAGCCCCTGCGGTCCACGGGTCCATCGTCCGGTTCGTGGCCCACAAGTGGCCTTGGGCGGCGCCTGAGAGCGTCATGGAGCCGTCCGAGGTAGCCGAGGCAGACCGGCGTAAGCGCCAACTGATACGGGAGATGGAGCCATGATGGTCAGCCGGACAATGTGGGTGATCGTGGGGCTGGTGGCTGCGCTGGTCGTGACGGTGCTGTACGCCATGCACCTACGCGTAGAAATCGCCGGATACCGCACGGCTGTGGTGACGTACCAGTCGGCCCAGGCGACGAATCTGGAATCTATATCGAGGCTGGAAGCAAGGGATCGATCATTGGTAGCCCAGGACGCCGAGAACCGTGCCAAGGCGGCGGATGCGGCGGCGCGAAATAAACGTATGTTTGATGCCCTGAACGATCAGTTGAAGAATCGTCAAACGGTGAGGGAGAAGGTGTATGTATCCGATAAAAAAGCTGGCGATTGGGCTGACGGTATCGTGCCTGCTGCCGTGGCTGACAGCCTGCGGTGACGTGGCGGTCCGCACACGTGACGTTGAGGTGCCGTATCGGGTATATGTGCCTTTGGACGCCCGGCTGACCTCTGATGTGAATTACTCAGTTTTAACGCCGGGACCGGTAAAGAACCGGCAACTGGCCGATAAGCTCGACCAGTGCCAGGTGGTGATTAAGCAGCAGGCGGGGCAGCTTAGGGAGATTCGGGCGTTGCAGCCGGAGAGGGTGGATTAGGGAGAGGCATCCAGTGGGTCCAATCGTCTTGGACATACTCGCCGCAGTTGTCGGTGTGGAACGATGTGAAGAATTTACCGTAGTACCCATCGTACCAAGCGCAAACTCCAAAAACTCCTGATTCTCCATACCCAAGAAACTCAGTGCCGTCCTTAGGCGCCGTATCAATCGTCTGCCATTTCATCGTCGTCTCCATCAAAAAGGCTCATCCGAATCCACCGATACCGGCGCGTCTTCGACCATATCGGCTTCCTCTGGCGTTTCGGCAGCTAGGGCGGCTAGTGATCCAGCTAGCGAATCATCCGAAGCGATACGGCGCTGATCCGATCCACGATACTCGTCATCCCCGTGCGTCACGGCCGCATACTCACCTTCGGTCATATCCGGCATGGGAATGAACTTAAACAGTCGCTTCACTGGCGTCTTACGGTGCATCTCATCCGTGTGAAGATTCCATGGGGAGTCCTCGCGAGACGTCTTGGACAGACCCTTGATTCGGTCGAGATCCTTGATGCTCATCACCTCGCGGTATTTACGCCCGTCCTTGTCTGTGGCGATAGCGTAGGCACCGATCACCTTACCGCGATCCACGCCAAGCGGAGCAGGCTCATGGATGATCCTGGCGTCATCACCAAGGTGGTGAACGAACTTGTCATTGGCATAGACAATGTGCGATTCGATCCCGACGCCATGGTTAGCGGCAATCTTACGCAGGCCGAATACCATCGGCTGAAACGTCGCCTTACCCTTCTGAGGGACGATAGCTCCTTCCCTCCCGTCGGGCATAAGGCCCATGTAGGCAGCGGTCTTGATGGACGAGAACAAGGACGCTCGGTCAAGTCCAAGGATCGACGGACTGCGCTGTACAGCATCCAGTAGGGCTCGCTTGAATCTTCCGACAACAGGCGAGTCATTGGGAACCCCCATCGACTGCGCAAGCTGAGAGGTCATTTCAGGCGTGTTGATGGTATCGGCGAGTTTCTTGCCTTGGTCTTTTGTGGTTAGTTGGTTAGTCATCACTTCACCAGATGAGCAGCATATTCAAGGAGGAAAAGTTTTGGAGCAAAGATAGCCTGTGCTGCATCGGCAGCAAGTGAGATGCAAATACCTACCGGGAATAACATTAACAATGATGCAAACGCGAAGGGAATGTATGTCAATCCGCGATCACCATATTTCTCGTCATCCTGAACCCATTTCCATTGGCGTGGGACGATATAAATAAGCGCCAAAACATAGGCAAGAATACCTAGAAGGCCGAATCCGCCTTTTACAATCGTCCAGACGATAAGTTGGTGGAGGGCGTCGGGGATCTGCCCACCTATCCATTCCCCGCCCTTCTGAGCAGCCTCAAGGGCCTTCTTTAGAATCTCTGCGATCTGTTTCTGAAGTTCGTCATTCATCAAATTTCACCCACTTAGGCAACCCATAAGGTGTGACCTTGGCGCGAGGCTTAGGCCACTCGTTTTTGCGCAAGCATTCGGCGTAGATTTCGTAGGCTCGGCGGGCGTCTGCCTCGCCCTTGGACAGCACAGCGTCGTCTGGCTGGAAAATCTGGCACACATACGGCGCCTCCTTCTCAATGGCAATGAAAGCCATTTTCTTCATCGGCTGACCGGTCACCAGAGACTTTACGAACGGGTAGTGATACACCGCCGTGTTGTACCCGTAGTCCTCTGCATGAGCTTCCCACTTCGCCAGAGAGGTGACTGACTTCAGGTCGAAGTCGTATTCAGGTACCGGCGAGTCGTCAATGTCGAACCTGGCCTTGACACGGAATCCTAGCCCGGTATCGGCGAAGTACGACACCTCTGGATTGAACTTACGAAGAATGCCACGGATCGATGGGTCCGAGTGTGCCGCGTCGCGCATACGACGAGCCACATCAGCCTGCGACGGCTTGATCGGAACCCTACCGTTGCCGTACTCGATCAAAGCATCCCAAGCTTTCGTACCGCGCCGAATATCGTCACTAGTAGCGATGACGAAGGTCTCATCGAACTTATCCGGCTCAAGAATAGCCTTGTGGATGATCGATCCGTCTTCGGTTGACCTTGTGTTGACGGATTCGCCGTACATGAAGTGAGCAGGGGATTTAAGCAGTTTTCGGAGCGACGAATTCCCCAGCGCCTGGTCAGCGTGGTAGTCCTGTTCGGATAGGTTGGGGTGGCGGCCTAGGAGGGCGGTCATCACTTGACCTCAATGCAATATGCGTCTGCTGTCTTGCTTCGTGTGCGAACAAAATCGACCTGGCGAACACACGATTCAAGGCTATTGAAGCCTTGAATATTAGTCATAGCCACCGCGTGGCCGGTAGGGTCGTACATCAGAATAACTAAAACCCATGTTGCCATAACTCACCTCATCCACCACCCAACGTGGCTCGGGCATGCATCCTCGCACCATCGATTGCGGATGTCAACACTTGATTTCGATACCGCATGCGCGCATCATCGGCACGTCTTTAACCGGAGCCGTGCATGAAAAACCCTGTGGAATACGTGATTGATGTGATGCAGCCTGCGCCATCGGGGGGCAACCCGACGCGGGACCCGACCGGCGTCGCCGTGCTGGCCGAGGTGACAGGGGTGAACCGATCCACTGTGGGACGCTGGCGCCGTTCGGGGCGTATCCCGGTGGAATACTTCGGGGCGATTCTGGATTGGTCTAAGCGGGCCAGGGTCGAGGTGTCTTTGAAGCGGTTGGCGGGGGTTAGGTGATGGATAGGGTGGAGATTTCTCACCAGTTTTCAATGTCTCCGAAACCCATGGAGAGTGGGTATGTCATCAGTGAACTATCGTTCCCTGGTTACCGAGACCAAGTGTCTAAGAAACTTCCTGACGCGTTCAAATTGACCAACAAAGACGAAGCAAACGCTCAGATCGAGAACACGTTCAAGCTGATCGACCGGTTGGCAAATAAGTACCAGGCTATGGCGCGCATACTAGGATATGTGATGGATGATGATGTTCCACATGGAACCAAGGAGTGACCATTGGAACTACGCCAATACCAATGGCCGATCATCGAATCGCTGCGCAAGGAGTTCAAGCGTTATGACCGAATCATCGCGTCGTGTCCTACCGGTTTCGGGAAAACCGCTATTGCGTCGTTTATCGTTAAAGGACTCGCCGAGCGTGGTAAACAAGTCTGGTTCGTCTGCCACAAGTCGTTCCTTCTGGAACAGGCTAGCGCGAAGCTTCGTGAGTGCGGTGTTCGTCACGGTCTGGTCGCTACTGGTCGCCATCCTGACCCTCGTCACAACGTTCTTGTTTGCAGTCTTGGCGTTCTGCGCAATCGAATCGATGCGTTAAAAACACCTGACTGGATCATCCTAGATGAAGCACACCATGCATCGGCTACTACATGGGCAAAGCTTTTTGAGCTCTATCCCCGGGCTAAGTTTTTGGGACTTACTGCTACCCCCGAAAGACCTGATGGTACTGGCCTCGATGCGTATTTTGAGACAATCGTCAGTGGTGCCTCAATGGCGGAGCTTATCGAATGGAACAAAAATCATCCAGGCGAAGGACTCTGTCCCTTTGAAATATTTCTATCGCCAGGCTCAGGCCAATACGCCTCAGCCAAGCACAACACCAAAGGCGAGTTCGACCTAAACGACGTCGGCCAGATGATGAACGACCGCAAGATCATGGGAGATGCGGTGGCCGAGTACAAATCACACGCGATGGGTAGGCGGTTTCTGACCTTCGCGCCAACCATTGCTGTATCTGAACGTGTGGCGGAGGCTTATAGGAATGAAGGGATCAGGTGTGTACACCTTGATGGGTCGGACGATAAAAAATCGATCAGGGATGCATTGGCGGATTTTGAACAAGGCCGCTTGGACGGGATATCGAGCGTCAATCTCTTTTTGGAAGGACTCGATGTTCGAGGGGTTGGATGCATCCAGCAGCTTCGCCCCACTGAGTCTATCGTCGTCTACCTCCAGTCATTGGGACGTGGACTTCGATCAGAAATGGGGAAATCTTCGTGCACCATCCTCGACCACGTTGGCAACGTGGGCGGTTGGAACGGAGCTGAGTGGGTGCCAAAGCATGGAAGGCCTGATGATCCACGGGAGTGGTCCCTTGAAGGACGACGTAAGCGTAACGCCGAGAAGCCCTTGGCGCTGTGGGAATGCGGACGATGCCATACCGCCAATTCAGCGGCCTACGCGATATGCAAGTCGTGTGGCGAGCCTAAGCAGGTAAAGGTCCGCAAGGAGATCGAGGTGGACGCCGCCGCTTCGCTGGAACGGCTAGACCTGGACGCCATCCGATCCGCGCAGAAGAAAGACCAGGCGGCAGCGCGCACCGTCGATGAGATGGTAGCGACATTGGGTTACTCGCGGGGCAGGGCTGAGCACATCGAGGCGGCTAGAAAAGAGAAGGCATTTAAACGCGCGTCGGTCCGCGAATTGGCCGAGAAACGGGGTGACTACGGTGTGTTGAGAGAATACATGCAGTGGAAGCCTAAGCAGTTGGATTCTTATTTGGGTGAGAATGATGAACGAAGAATTTGAAAAAATCGAGATTGCTTTGAAGATTTGTATGTTTTTTCTTTTTATTCAAGTCATAGCAATCATAGGTTCTTGTACATCTCAAATGATTAAATGATTTCTTATTTGGAGGGTGGGTGATGGGTATTAAGGTGGTTAGGTTTAAGGATGGAACTTATGGTGTCAGAAAGTGGGTTTTCATGGAGGGTTATCAGTTTTTGGATATGAGTATGTATGATAAAAATTGGGATCAATGGTGGTCTATTGATAGACACGTGGATGAGTTTGCCAAAGCACCTTCAGAACTCATTGCCATAGCCAAGCTAGAAGCATGGAAGGAAAGGATGTCAAGGAAGAACGACAAGGGCACCCCCCTATGATCTGGACCCGTCACAACGACTACGCCGTCAAATCGCAAGACGGACGATTCTCCATCTGCCGTGCCAACGTCGGTGGACGGATTGACTATGAGCTATGGCTAGTCAGGGGTAACACCTTCCTGGCGGCGCGTAGGGATGTCAGAAACACCGATGCCTGCCGACTGACCGCCATCAACGAACTTAAGGGTGAGGCCGATGAGTACGTTACCCGATAAGAAACCACTGCGTGAGATATCGACGGTGGATCTGTCCGTCCGATTGAACACGCTGAAGACGAGCCTTACGGTGCTGGACCGTGAGAGGAACCTGTTATTCCTACAGAAGAAGGCGATTCGGGATGAGCTTAAGCGCAGGAGGTAAGACCGAGGCGCAGATACAGGCCGATATTTTGTCTGAGTGCTCCAACGGACCCACCAGGCTATGGCGAACCAACGCCGGCATGGGGTGGGCTGGGCGCATGGTATCGAATGTCAGGGGCACTGTGACGCTCGCCACAGCCCGCCCGCTGCACGGCATGCCGGAAGGATGGCCTGACCTGACGGGATTCACTATGACGCCTACAGGAACCGTTCCGGTCTTCGTGGAGGTAAAGGACGCCACCGGACGCATCCGGCCAGAGCAGGCCAGGTTCATTGCCTTCCTGCAATCCATGGGATGCCGCGCAGGCGTCGCCCGATCCGTCGAGGACGCCCGAAAAATTATCGCCGGAAACTGAAAATAGTTGTTGACACCTCAATCTCGATGGTGCAATCTAGCCATACCGAGACGCGATGAGGGCGCAGTGATGAACCAGCTGGATGTGTTCGACAGGGTACGTAAGGAAGGCGAGGACTGGGGTGTGGTGAAGGGCATCTTCTGGTGCCTGGCAGTTGAGGCACTTACATACCTCGGTCTTCAGTTCGTCTTGTGGGGTATCGGCGCATGAACAGCGAAACGAGCGGGAAGGCGGAAAAAAGAAGTGTGCAGCAGCGATGGCTCGATGAAGTGATGAATTACGCCGATATTCTTTGCCATGTTAAGGGGTATACGTACTCGTATGCCTTGGCTATTGCGAAGGCAGAAGTTCCGTTTCCGAGCGCCCGCATCGGAAACTCCGAATGAAAGGCCAACTCACCCACGACCTGCGCCACCCGGAAGACGATCCGTTCCACAACGGCATCCCGTCAGATATCGAGGATCGCGCCAGGGAGTACTGGTTCAACCAGGGCGTGGACGATCCGACGCCTGAGGACATCCTCGATGTGTCGTATACGATCTATGAGCAGGATGTTCGTATTTGGCAGGCATGGGATGACGGCGATGTGTGAACTAACCCTGGAAGCCGCTGGCATCCCCTCCGAGAAAGCAGAATGGCGTCGCCTGGCCGAAGACTCTCGGCGATTGGCCCATAACTGCCTTAAGACCGCCAAGGCCATGCGTGACAACGGTGACTCACTAATGGCGCTGTCCTACCTGCGCAACGCACTTCGCGCCCGTCAATGGGCCAACGACTGGATGAAGGACTCACGATGAGTGACCGTGAAAAAGAATTATTTGAAGCATGGGCTACCACCCAGCAATATGACCTTGAGAAAGTTTCCTATGGGCCTCGTGCTGGTGACTATCTTTACCCGGTGGCTTTTTATGCTTACGAGTCATGGAAGGCTAGATCAGATCTAGATAGGTTAAAAAATATAAACCCGAATGGTAAACGGAGGTGGTGGTAATGAACCCGTTTCAGCGCGTCGTACCCTACGCCGGATCACTGGGACGCTGCCCACGCTGCGGCACCGTATCTCAGCACGTCACACAGCGAGAAAATCATTGGATCGAATGCCGCGACATCGTATCCTGTGGTGTCAGCACCGAGAAACACACCAAATTCGAAAAGGCCCAGGATGAGTGGGCACTGATGGGAGCTATAGCATGACCACGAACAGCGAAAAGAGCGGGAAGGCGGGGAGGGTTGATGTGTTGTCCGAGTCTGCTCCTGAGCGCATATGGCTTCAGGTTGACGCGGACGGCAATGAGTCGGATCGAAGTGAACCACTGAGTAAAGATGATTGGTCTGAATTGACCTGGCATTTTGATCCAATCGGCGGCCAAGAAGTCGAGTACATCAGATTCGACTTGGTCGCTCATCTTCTTGAGGCCCTGACGAGCATTTCATATGCGAGTAACGCCCCCAACATTCGAGCCATCGCCCGAGCCGCCATCGCGCGAGCCGAGGGGGAAGAATCGTGATAGATGCGAAGTTCAGTCTTGAGTTCGCTAGCGAGCTTGATTTCCTCCGCTACGCGAGCATCGTCTTGGGAGTCGTTTACACAAACCCGAGAGATGCTGTCGACGCCATCAATCGCGGGGTTAACCGTTCATGCCACCACGCCATGATCGCCGCCAGGGAGACAAAGTGAATGAAACCGATTGCCTGGATTCGACCGTGCGAGTCAGAAGGCGCAGTGCTTGAGTGGGATAAGCCACATCCGTCCGACTGCGCTGACCCGGCGCCTCTGTACCACGGCTCAGACGTAGACGCCCACATTGCCGAACTCACCGCTGAGGTTGATCGGTACAAGGCTGATGCGAAGTACATGCAGTGGATCGGTGATAACGCCGAAGTCGTAACCACTTGGCAAGGTATGCGCCTCGTACTCGTTCTCAATGTGTTCGGGAACAACAACTGGTCGCTCAGGGATTACCTGTCCATGGAGATAAACGGAACCATGCACGGCATCGCCCGCAACGCGCTGAGGGATGTGGTGTGATGGATACATGCGCTCAGGACTATCAGTTAAACACCGGATACACCTTGTGCGGAATGCATCCTATCGGATGGGGGCCTATAAAGATCGCCGATTACGGCGAGAAGATTACCTGCCCGAAGTGCCTCCGCATCATCGGATACTGCAAGAACTTCAAAGGCGGTAAGCAGCCATGAACGAATCGAAGGTGGTTGTCTACGGAGTGATGGGAAAGCACTTGATGGTTTTCGATGAAGCTGATCAGGCTGACCGCGATAGCCATTCAATGAATCGAATGGTCACCCACGCCGACTACAAGGCGCTTGAGGAACAGCGAGACAAGTTCAAAGCGCTCTGGGACCAAACAGAAGCGTGCCTGCTTAACTCGATGGAAGAACTAGCCTACCTCAAGGCTCGCGTTGGGGAGTTGGTTGAGTCTGCAAAGCATCTTATTGGCGCATCAGCGGTTGATGAAACCGGTTGTCATTGCACTTCCAACATAGACGCGGCTGTATACGAATGCAACTCGGCCTTGGAGGCTTTGAAATGACCCGCTTCACCGCAACCCAGCTACGGGAGATGGCAGGCGTAATTGAGCACGGGAGTCAGTACGCTTCCCAAGCAGAAGATGCAGCCGCAATGCTTCGCCAAGCTGCGGACGACGCTGAGGATGCTGAGCGGTGGCGTTACGCAAGAGAACATCCACAACTATGGCATCCGGTAGCTAGCGCACTGCCTAGCATGATGGGGTGGAAGACACCAAAGGATATGGACTATTACATCGACGCAGCCCGCAAGGAAAACACATGAACGAGATGACGCTACAAGACCGCGTTGAGTTTGCACTCCGCGATGCGGGCTTCGATCTTGACGAGGCTGCGAACCTTGCTGCCCATCTGGCTAAGGCGGGTGAGCCTGCGCAGCCTGTAGAGGCTGATAGTGATCGCACTAAACTCATCGATTCTGTCCGATACCTTCGTCATCGGTGGATGGCAGCAACGCGTCACGATGGTCACGATGGGGACTTCGATATCCTGCTTGAGGTGATTGATCGCCTTAAACGCGATGCCGACCTAGCCAAACCTCAGAAGCCTGTAGAGGCAGTGGACGAGCGTGCGGCGTTCGCCGACTGGTACGTAAAGAACGCGCTCGACTTGGAAAAGCAGCCTGTTAGCTGTCGCGAGTGCGGTCTACAGTGGGAAGCATGGCAAGCCGCCCTATCCGCCCAGGCGCCTAGTGTGGCGGTGGGGGAGTTGGAGAAGTTTGCAGATCAGTGGGAAGGATACTTACGGCAACGGGATAATGACTACGAAGCTGGCATCGAACACGGCAAAGATCGATGCGCCGAAGAACTCCGCAACCTCATAAAGGCGAACTCGCATGAGTGACGAACTTAAGCCGTGCCCTTGGTGTGGAGTGACGCCGCAACTACAATCTCGGACAGACTATCCGGCCTACACCGAGAACAGTGTTTTCGTTGCTTTCATCAAGTGTGAAAACGCGGCCTGCGTGATGCGACCGGGAACCTCATGCAACGGCGAATGGGGCATGGAGAAATCCGGCCAGCTAAGCAACGACGATGCACGCGACCAGGTTACCTACGCCTGGAACCGCCGCGCAGGAGAGACGGGATGAGCAAGCGAGTTCGCGCCGTAGCCTGGGAGCACACCATGCACATGGAACTAGGGCAAAAAGAACGGCGCATCACCTATACGGCGAACAATCCATTCGGCGAGCCTGGGCGGGACTACAGTTCAGAATTCAAGGTGACAAAGAGGAAATTGGTCTACGCGCCAAGAGAGGAATTAACGGAGCCGCCGAAATGACACTGCGCGAGGATTTGGAGAGGGCCATAGAGGCTAGCAAGCTATATGAAGTATCTGGTAGCGAGCCGACGAACCTGTACGAATTCCAAGCCCTTGCAATGGATCTTCTCCGCGACCACGGCCAGGCGCTGGTGGAGGCGTTGCGGGATGCGGAGAGGTATCGGTGGCTTCGTAGTTGTTCAATAAATGAGGTCGGGTATCTGTTCACAACGGGCGGCCCTTCTACTGACGAAGATTTTGACTCTGCCATCGATACAGACCGCAAGGAAAACGCATGAACAATGAACTGAAAGTCTTTCGTTGCAGCGACAACGATTGGTATGCGGCCTCAACGCCAGATCACGCAGCCCGCCTGTTCTACGTCGACACCGGCGAAGATCCAGAGGATGGCTATCCCGAAGAAATGACGGATGCGCAGCTCGATGCACCGATTCCGGAGTTCGATGAAGACGAGACCGAAACCGGAAACACGACAAGCATGCGGCAGATTCTCGCCGAGAATGGCGACCGGCTTGGCTGGCTGTGCGGGAGTGAATGATGAACATGACACTGCGCGAGGATTTGGAGAGGGTCATGAAAGCGTTCCCTCGTGACTTTCAGGAATTGGAGGCTGGCCGTATCATCCGTGACCACGGCCAGGCGCTGATGGAGGCGGTAGACGCCAAGCGTGCCATCGAAGAACAGGCCATGGTGACGGAGTGCGTTTCGGTGGACGGGCGAGATCCGTCCGACGTCATACGCGACATCATCTCGTGGCATTTCGAGATGGACGGGTGCAGGAAGGATGCGGAGAGGTATCGGTGGCTGAAAGAAAATCACACGCAGAAATGGTTTGACAAGGAATCTCGCGATCCTGTTTCCGTAGAATTTGACTTTGAAGGTGACGGTCACGACATCGACGCGGCCATCGACGCCGCGATGGAGGGGGAGGGATGAAGCTCAAGACTGAAATGAAGAATTGCGCTGACGGCATGGTATGCGTGAGTAAAGGCATCGACATGCAGTTAGATCGAGAACACGACGCCGCCATGGCGCATGCGCTGGTGATTGCTCTAGGAGAACTTGGCGTGACGCGGGACGGAATATTCGCCGAGTGTTGCCAGGCTAGTGATACAAGGCAGTTCGTTTTCGAACGAGCCGCCGAAATCATGGCGCAATGGGGATACCCCACCGATTAACCATCATACCAGCGTATCCGGGGCGCGCTGGCCTGAATCATCTGCCCCTATCACCAAGGAAATACAATGAATCGTTTCATCATCGCTGCATCTCTTTTAATCGTCGCTACCGCCGCAAACGCCACGCAGTACGGCTCGGCAGGCGCCCAGGGTTACGTTGGCGCCATCACCGCGCAGTCGTCCAGCACCACCGTGGGTGGCTCGTCGTTCTCGGTCGGAGTGAACTCCAACGGTGCGGCCAAGGGTTACGCCAACGCCAATGGTGGTGGTACCGCGTCCGCTGGTGGCTCGGTGAACTCCAACGGCGTGACCACGTTCTCTAACAACACCTCGTTCTCCAACGGCGATGCCAAGTCCAACGTCGGTGGCTCGGCTACCGGCACGGGTTCGGCGGCGCAGGGCACGGATACGTTCTCGGCGGCGGCTGGGCAGTTCGGCAAGGTCGGCGCAGGCTTTGGCGTCATTCACTGATGATCGGGGTTGGCGGACCCTTTAAAACCGCCATTTAGGATAGGGGATACCATGAAGATTTATATGATCTCGGCGATGATTCTCGCCTCGTCCGCCGCAAACGCTCAGGTCACATCGAACTCGCAGACACAGGTTCAGACCGGCGCGCAGGCGGGCGCCAGCAACAATGGCGTGTCGCTGACAAACACGTTCGAAGGCACCGACCACATGCGGTATGACTACGGCCAGCAGCGTGTCGAGCAGGTCGCGCCGATGGCTTTGGGTGGTGCCGCAGCAGGTTTCAGCAACGAGAACTGCGCCAACACCGGCCAGATCGCAGGAGGAACGTTCTGGTTCAACTTTGGCAAGGCGACGCCTGAGGAATCGATCCGCTGTAACGCTCGCCGAGATGCCGGCGTGTATGTTGCCCTGGCTGCTGACGCCCGTGAGGCTGGTCTCATCGATGCAGCCGCCAAGCTTCGCGCCATGGCCTGGTTCCAGAAGTGCACCGCGACCAAGCAGGAGATCGACGCCTGCCAGCGCCTTGGTCTGATCGGCACGGACGGGCAGCCCGTGGTATCGGACAGCTACCGCGCGGTCATCCCGCATCGTCCTGAGGGGTGGACCAATGCCCAGCGATAAGAAATCCCATGGTCCATCCGATGGTGCTCGCCTCGTCAGGAAACATCCATGGCGCGCCTTCGTGGATCATCCGACCAAGGATCAGCAGCGGTCAGAGTACAATCATCCCGCGCTTCCATCAAAAATGGCGAGGCCAATCTAATGCACCGTGAGGAAGTCCTACCCAAAGTCCTCCTGGACCTCGCCATTCGCGTTGAGACTGGCGCGAAGGAGTACGGTGAGCGGTTATCCACATTCAATGGCCGAGACGCGCTAACAGATGCCTACGAAGAGGCCCTGGATCTTGCCATGTACCTGAAGCAAGCCATCATCGAACGCGACGCCACCGGATCACAATCATGACCATCGCAGGCTTCCTAACCGACCCATCCACTGCCGCGCACAACATCATCAAGAAAATGTCCAAGTGCGGCAATAATCTCACCTGGTACGTATGGCACTCCGGCACGACCGTGAATATCTGCTCCGACATCTCAAAGACCGTGGTTCCGGAACACGATCTCATAGGTACGTATTGCTGGCGTAAGTCGGCAGATAATCGTCCTACCGAATCGGAGATCGAAGATGATCTGAAAGCGATGTATAACGAGATGTTTATTTCTTTGTTTGATGGGGTGAATTGATATGAATGATATTAAGGTTGAGGATCTTGTTAATAAGATCACCCTTTGCTTTAAAAACAAGGATGGAAAAATACAGGTTTATGGGGTTAATTTAAGCGAATACCCAGACGAGAAAGAATTCAAAAACAAGACAAGAGATCTGCAAGCAGCCTACTTTGCATTTAGGGACGAGAAATGACTTACGACAACACCAATCGCGGCACCATCGGCCGCAATAAGCGAAAGGAGCAGGACACGCATCCTGACCTATCGGGAAAGATAAACGTCGAGGGCAAGGATTACTGGCTGTCTGGATGGAAGAAGACAGGACCGGAAGGTGATACGTTTTACTCCTTGGCGGTGAAGCCTAAGGATCAGCCGGCGAATAATACGGCTCCGGCTCCGAAGGACAATCGCGCGGTGCCGCCGGATGATGATGATATTCCATTCGCTCCGATTAACCGGCGCGCGTATTTTTGACCTTCGCCAGACATAAGGCGTAGGATATACTTCACTTGCGGGGACAACTGGCTGCCACCAGCGTCCTG
>Ga0247735_1000645_pt1 | contig 13608 bp, 13 predicted proteins | sample UWRJL178409R2_FD_180934 | JGI IMG/M metagenome (GOLD analysis project Ga0247735, IMG submission 180934) | Plant litter microbial communities from Arlington Agricultural Research Station in Wisconsin, United States - UWRJ-L178-409R-2 | ecosystem: Environmental > Terrestrial > Plant litter >...
GGGGCTGCGCGAGAAAGGACAGGAAAAATATTCACTTGAAGGGACGGCTTACACACAAATACCGCGCCCGGGAACGTTCCGGCGCACCGAGTCCCGTTGAAGCATCCCGATGTGAAACGTTGCGTAGATCGCCGCCAAGCAATTGCGGGCTCCGCTCGTCGCCCGCCCCCGGGGCCATCGCATGCCCCGGGACGGGCCTCGGCCTGCCGCTCATACTGCACGACTCACTTGATTCTCGCTGGGTTTTACGGCAGCGCTCATCCGATGAGCACTCAGTCATCATCCTATGCACTTGAAATGGCTCATCAGCGCCGGATGGTGCTGCTTGTGGCCGTGCTCCTGCTTCTGTTCGGTGTTGGCGTTCGGTTCGATCGCGCTTTCATCACGCAAGCCCTTGGTGCCAAGGGGCCGGCAGCCGCCTTCTCGGCGCTGGTGCCGCCGCCGACCGTGTTCCCGGGAGCCGTGGCGTCGTCGCGCGGCAGCGCAGTGAGGAGCGGCGTCTTGGCGCCCGGCGAAAGCGGCGCGCCAACCGCCGGAGCGGTCGCACCGTCAGGCACTGCGCCCGGCATCACAGCGCCGGGCGAACAGCCCATTGGTGCGCCCGCCGGACCTGGACCTACGGCCCCGGCACAGATCGCACCCGGCGCTCCCGGACAATTTGGAAGCACGGGCTCCTCGCTGTTCGGCGTTCCGTCCGGAGTGATCTTCGGCGCTGGTGGTGGCGGTGGTGGCGGTACCAATCCGGGCACACCGCCTCTGGTGCCCGAACCCGAAAGCTGGGCGTTCATGATCCTGGGCATTGGCATGATCGGCGCGATGTTGCGGGCCCGCCGCGCTTCGGGTGAGCGCGCCCGCGGAATCGACGACACGTCAGGAAAAACAGCTACGGCTTGACCTGGAAGTCGCCGGATGGCTGCTGCGCCTCGTGGCGGAAGACGATCCGATCGTCATCGATCAGCATCGTTCCCAACTGACGCAGCGCACCGAGCCCAAGCAGGGATACGTGGGGCCCGACCAGCGGCACCACGACATCGACGTTACGCAATTCACGCCCCGCGGCAAGCACGCGCGACGCGTTGCCTCGGCGCATCGGCACACTGCCGCCTGCAGTCTGCATTTCCGAGCCATCCGACGCCAACCCGTCGAGACCGGCGCGCTCGGCGTCTTCAGGCCGCAACACCAACGCGTTCGATCCTGTATCGATCAGAAGGCGAACCGACGCGTTGTTGATCTTGGCATCGAGATAAAACATCCCGTCTCGTGCTCGCGTCACGGTGGTTACACCCTGGCCAACGGCGCGTTCAGCCTGGCGGACGATCGCGACCTGGGCCACCACCGGCTGGATATCCGCTGATCCATCGCCGATCGCGAGAGGGGGATCCTCAAGCGTCGCAACAGCAGTGGTGCTGCAGAACGCACCGATGAGGCTTACCCAGAAGAAACCGTTACCCGACATGCGCCTTCGGTAGCGATGCAGGCGTTAAAGATCGGTCTATGCAACCACCCGTAATGCGCACATTTCCGCCGAAAGCCGCCGACCCACGGTGGCTGCGAAGAAGACATCGGTGCGTTGGCATCCTTGATCCACGAGCACCCTTGGCCGCCCCTGCCATACAAGAATTTGATAAACAACGACATTAGAGCGACGAGCATTAAATCTGCTCCGTTGGTCGCTCTGATTTAATGCAAGCTACTCTAGCGAGTGCGGTCCAGGCGGCAGCGCTCTCTGTTCTCTTCCGCTGTCGGACCACAGACTATCAGCGCAAAGCTTCGCCCCTACCCGGCGCGGTCTGCCGCGACGCTTACTCCTTTAGCGCGTCATGTGCGCGGAGCCGCCCCGCTTTGGCGGAATTTTGCGGATCCGCCAGCGCTGATAGGCGGCGACCATCGCGAGCATCAGGGCGAACAAATCCCATTTCAGCGCTTCCATCTGATAGGGCCGCAGCACCGTCGTCGATTTGGTGAACAACACATAATGGGGATCGGATAGATGATATCCATTGTCTTCAAACAGCCTGATGCCGTCAGGCCGCAAGCCGTTGCGGACGAGCAGGCCGGCGACCGTACCGACGACCGGCGCTGCCCCCTTCTGATCGACCTCGACCAGATAGGTCACGGACGCGCCGCTCTGCTTCTCACCCAGGATCGGTGAAAAACGCGCACCCGTCGAGGAGAACCAAGTACGCGCGCCGAGTCCGCCCTGGCGATCGAGTTGCACCCGCCCGGTTAGCTCGACAAGGCCATAGTTGAACCCCGCCGGCGGCTGGCCGCCCGCGTTCAGCCTAATCGCTGCCCCGCCCGAGCGGACCATCGCATAGCCAGTCCACAAACGGTATCCGCCGATCACCGCGCAAAGGAGTGCGGCGGCACACAGGACGTACAAGAAGCGGTTGGCCGCCCGAAGCGCGACCTCACTGGCGGACTCCTCCGAGACCTTCCGCATGCTGAACAGAAAGAGCGTCGGGATACCGAACAGAATGATCGCTGCCGCCAGAGTAAAGTTGGGGAAATAGCCACCGAGATCGCCGAACTGCCATTCGCCAACACGCGCGATAAGGCCCCGATAGGCGAACGTCTCCCAAAAGAAGAAGGCGAGGACAGCGCAGAGCCATACGACGAGGCCAATCCTGATCGCGTTCCGACGTACCTCAGTCATGTCCGGCCAGCCCCAATTTGCACGCTCAATGTTCCGATCATGCCGCAACTGGTTACTATACCACTAAACATCCTGAGCAACCAGCACCTGGCGAGGCATTTAGCGCCTCGCTGGCGATAAATCGGGCCGGTATCGAATCCTCGTCCGTGCCTTCTCCGCTTGGACGAGCGCTTGCGCGGCTCTTTCCTCCCCATCGCGGCGCATAACCGCCAGCGCAACCTGGCGTGCGAGATCCCCCTTGAGCGGAACGGCCGACCGCGAGGATACCGCCGCGAATCGCCCGGCGCCCATTATCTGCGGAGCGTTCAATGCGACCCTGGAGAGCAGCCTTGCTTCGACATCGGCCATTCCGCCGCTGTCGAGGGCAATCACGCTGCGTTGATATGGTACGCCGGATCGGGAGAGAGCATGCGCCAGCGCATCCAGCGATGCGAAATGGGCCGCGTTGAAACCTGCCGGTATCGGCGCGGTGGCGACGATCTGGTCGAGTATCAGTTGCTGACGTTCGGCGAACATCCATGAGTGCGCGGCGATGAAGGCATCCACCTGCGCCTCGTCGGGCGCGCGGAGTTCGGAACCCGCAAACTGGCGATAGAAATCAATCAATGCGTCTTCGTCCGCGCGGCGGGAGGCCGCCAGATACTCTGGCGTCAGGTGCAGTTTCTCACGGCGCGCAAGCCGGACGAGAATCGCGCGATCGATCAGGCGGTCAAGCACGATGGACCGCGACGGGGGCTCGCTCCGACCGCGCTCCGTAGCGAGCTCGGCGTCGAAGTCGCGCTTTGTGATCTGATCGCCAGCGACGGTCGCGAGGACCTGCCCCTTGGGCAGGCCATCGTCACACGCCGCCAACAGGAGACAGACCGGCAACCATGCCTTTCGCAGCAGAGCGCTGCGCGATAGGGTCGATCGACGGAACGGAGCGCCATGCAGACGATATATGACTGGGTTACGGTGGCGCTGTTCGGAGGGCTCGCCGTCCTTTTTCTCGATAGGTCGATGAGGAGCCCGGTGCCCGGCGACCGCGTCCTCGCCTACCTGCCCGCAGCCGCTGGTTGCGCGATTGCCAACCTGCTGGGCAATCAGGGCCGCCACGCGACTGCCGTCACCGTGATCGCCGCGACGATCGTCTATATTCTGTGGCGCCTGCGCCCATGGCAGCGCGGCTGAACGGGAAGATTTCACGCCGGGGCCCCAAGCAACAATGCGCGTGCCGGCGCTCCGGTGCTCGCAAGCAGCATCCGGTTGAAGTCGATCAGATTGTTCAGCGCATCGTCACCGCTGCCCATCGGCGTCGAAAGCCGGACGATCGCGCCATCGGGCAGGCGCCGCCGCAACGCACCCTGCAGGATCAACCAGCGTTCACCCCAGGAATCGACGGGAAACCGGTCGCCGATCCGGGTCCATACCAGTATCTGCTCGCGGCGCCCGGCTCGCCGCGCCTCGACCGCAACCGCAGGCAGCACATCCCCGTTCGCCAGCGGAATACGGAGCTGCCGCGAATGCTGGAGCGACCATCCCGAGGCGGGATAGCATGACTCCGGTCGGTGAAGCTGAAGCTGGTAGTCCTGCGTAGCGCCGTAAGCGATGAGTGCGACGATCGGAGGACGATCTGGCACCAGATACGCGCGCGCAACATAACGATCGTAGATGCTGCGCCCGACCTCGTCCTGCGGCGGCAACACAATCTCGGTCGCGGTCGCGGCACGATAAGCCCCGATTGCCGAAGGAATGGCTGCATCAAGCCCGCGCTGGGAGATCGGCGCCTTGCCCGGGGCCGGCTGCGCAAGCCATGCTGCCCCCGCGCCGGCCAGCAGCAGGCTGCCACCGAGAAACTGGCGTCGATCAAGCATCTATCGCCATCCCCTCAGGCCCCGAAGCCTACGCCCCGTTAAGTCGGCGAACACAAGAAGACTCAGGGCGACGACGAACATCGCGAAGCCAGCCATTGGATGGAGCATGCTATCGAGGATGGCCGGGCCGAAACGCTGGACCAGCGCCAGCAGCAGTACCACGCGAACCAGGTTGGCGAGGATTGCCAGCGGGACGACGAGCAGCATCAGGCACATGGCATGCCCCCAGTCGCCGCGACGTTGCCAAAACACATAGAAGAAACCGATCGCAGCAAGGCTGAACAGCGAATTGAGACCGGAGCACGCCGCTTCCATCACAACCTCGTACTGATCGATGTACAGCGCGCTTCCGCTGAATGCCACGCGGTAGCCGAGGATATCGAGAAGCACGACTGACCAATCCGACAGCGCAAGCTTCAGCGCACGCGTGAGCTGGAGTGAAAGGGTGAACGGCGGCGGGACCAGACATAGCAAATATACCAGCGGCACCCATGCGGCACGGAGTGCGCGGGCGCCGAACTGGTGGAAGAGGATGGCAACGACTCCAGCCAGCGCCGCGAGACATTCGAGCGTCAACATGCCCATCATTCGGGCGAGCACATAGAACGCGATCGCCACCAGCAGCAGTATGACGGTGAGCGCAGTGCTCCCCGGCGCGTGAAGCGTTCGGTTGCGCGACAGGTCCCAGGTCAGAGCCCAGCCGCCAGTCATCAGGATTATCGGCCCTTGAGCACCCTGCGCCGTCGACCAATACCCGTCGCCAAGCGCGATCAACGCCGGCGCGATCCACGCGACGACTGCAGCAATCAGAAATGCGAAACGGCGAAGAAACGGCCCGACGCCGGACGAAGCGTCGTACGGCGGGGCCGAATCCGCCGCCGACAAGATTGTTGCCATGCCCCTCCCCGACCAAATCGGATCAGACCCTATCAGATCGCTCGCACTGCGCAACGACGGCGGATGGCAGGTATGACCCTTGCGACTATGGCAGGCGGCCCTATCATCGCCCACGCAAAAGGGGCCTCCATTGAACATATTGCGACGCGCCTTCGCCGCCATCGACATGTATTGTCGCGACAACTGGGCAGTCGCAGCGTGGCTTGTATTGGCCAGCCTGGTATTCTTTCGACTATTTTTCGATTTCGGGATTCTTGACCCCACCAATGTCGGATGGCTCCTGCGCGGCGGCGACGACCTCGGCACAGATATTCTCGGGTGGCACGCGCTGCGCAATGCGCCCTGGTCGTTCCCGCCCGGCAATTCACCGCTGCTCGGCTGGCCTGCGGGTACCACGATCCTCTACAGCGACTCCAATCCGCTGCTGAGCCTTCTGCTCAAGCCGCTCGCGCCGATCCTCCCTGCCGATTTCCAGTTGATCGGCTGGTGGTATCTAATCTCCATCTTCCTGGACCTGTGGTTCGGCTGGTTGCTGCTTCGCAGGCATGCGCCCAGCGCGGCCACGGCTCTCCTCGGGGCGTTGGCCTTCGGATTGATGCCCGCTTTCTATGATGGGCTGGACCATGTGAGCCTCTGTTCGCACTGGACGATCCTGTGGGCCTTCTGGAACGTGGTCGAATGCCCGTCAACGCGACGGACGGGGATGTTCGCCGTGCTGTTGGCCATCACGGCGATGCTCCACCCCTATCTGCTCGCGATGGTGGGCGGCATCTGGGCGTTTGATTGGGCTTATACGCTTTGGAATCGACGCGGCGACGGCTTGGTCGCAATTCTCCGATCGATACGTGCCGCTGGCGTCGTGCTGGCATGCACTGTTGCGGGGATATGGCTGGCGGGATTCCAGCTAGGGTCAGGTGCGCAGACCGAATCCTATGGCTGGCTGGTCGCGGGCGTCGATGCCTTCATCAATCCGATGCGTCCAGACTATTCGCGCCTCCTGCCGTCCCGTGCGGTTACCGATGGACAGATGCTCGAAGGCTTCCATTATCTGGGGTTCGGCTTCTTGCTGCTTGTTGCCATCATGCTCGTTCTGGCGGTCCGCAACCGAGCGCGCGTGATCGACCTCACGCGCGGCAGCAAGGCCGCCGTTCCGCTTGTGGCTGCGTGTGTCGCAATGGCGTTTTTCGCGATATCGCACGAAATCCATCTGCACGAACGCGTGCTGCTCACTCTTCCGATGCCCGATTCCATCATTGGGCTGCTCGGCGTCTTCCGCGCCTCCGGCCGATTCATGTGGCCGCTCTCTTATCTGCTGCTGCTGTCCGCACTTCGAATCCTCTTCGTCCTGGGCCCAGTTCGCACACCGGCGCTGATCGGATGCCTGCTCGCAGTCCAACTAATCGACATCACGCCCATGGCTGAAAAGCTGCGCCGTCGCACGGACGAGGCCCGCGACCACCGGACCTATGCGTTGACACCAGATCCGGCATGGAACTCGATGATCAAGCATGCCGAGGCGGTCGTCTTCTGGCCCGACATGTGGTCAGACATGCCCCGCTATTACGAAATCGCGTGGCGCACGCTGGGCCATCGCAAACCGGTAGCCCCGGCCTATCTCGCGCGACCGCCGTTGCACTCACAACGAGTCTTCGAAAGCGACGGCGCGCGCCAGTTCGCCCAGGGCTGGACCGATCCACGCCGCCTGACGGTGGTACTCGATGCCTGCCAGGTTCCGGCGGCGCTTGCCGCCAAGGCCCGGATTCTGGATGGAGCCCGCGTGTTCCCGCCCGCAGGATTCACTGCCGAGCTGCCTGTCGCGGCGCCGGCCCCCGTTCTCGAATGGGGTCGCATCTACCAGCTAGGCGAGGGAGCAGCGCGCTGCTTGCGGCCGCCCGACACATGGGAGGAAGGCGAACGGTTCGTCGTGTCGGCAGGCCGTGACGCCTCGCTCCTGCTACGATTCGCTCAGGCGCCGGGCAGTTATCGCGTGGAACTGCTCGCAAGGAGCGTCTCGCCGAACCAGCGCGTGGACGTCCTGATCAATGGCAGTCCCGTGAATAATCTTCTGTTGAGTCGAGCACTCGCCGTTCATGTCGTGAACGTGCCCGCCATGGTTTCCGATCACCGCATGATACAGACACTCGAGTTCATCGTCGCCAATGCACCTTCGCCCGCTCAGCCCATGAAGCCCGGCGAAAGCTGGGACGCCAGGATGGAGGTGCATAAACTGCGCATGACGCCCGACACGAAGATACCGGATAGACCCGTCAGCCGCCCTGGTGGCTGAGACACTGGCTCTTGTCTTCAAACGGCGTCAGCTGGCAATTCCAGCGCGCGCGCGATGCCGCCAGAGCCGGGTCCCGCAGATAATGAAAAGCCACGGACTGTAGCTGCGACGTGGTGGCGGGCAGGCCGGCTGGTGTCAGCCCAGGATCGACCCACGCCATGAACACACAGCGCGCCCGTGCGCCGCAGGCGCGCTCGGCGACCGCGACATAGCGTTTTGGGCTGAGCGACTTCGGAATGGTTACCAGAAAGAAGTCCGGATTGGTGCTGGTCGGCCTGAATGCGAGCGATGATTCGTCAATCGCCACCTCCACGGGCCGCCCCGCGACCTGCGCCGCCGCTTCCGGCACCACCGTCGCCGCGACCGCCGGTTCCACAACAGGACGATGCGTTTCGAAGAGGGGCCCGATCTTGGCGATGACCGGCTCGTTGCCCGCATAATTCCCGCGAAAGGCGGGTCTCGTTCCCCACCAGCCCGTCCACCGAAAGAACAGATGCGTCTTCACGCGTGCGATCTTGTCCAGGCTCGAACTCCAGTAAGGGACCACCCAATCGGTATGATAATGGGTTGCATGGCCGACGCCCTTCTCCACCGCGCCCTCCAGCGCCTTCGTCGCAATGGCGGTTGCTCGAGCCAGCGCCTCAGGGTTCGGTATGCGGTTCAGTGCGCCGTCACAGGTGAAGGTGAACTGGCACCCGGTCGTGCGCTCCGATCCCTGGAATACCACCCCGCACACCGTCTTCGGGAATGCCGGATGACGAACGCGATTGAGCACGACCTGCGCGACGGCCCGTTCACCCGTCGCGTCGTCGCCCGCTTCGTATAGCACCGCCACCGCCAGACACCCGATCGCGCGCTGCCTGTCCAATTCAGTACCCGCCAGGCGAAAGGGGCTGGCGGGCACAACGCCGCCAATCACGAATGAAACCTTTTCGTTGATCCTGCGCGCCTCGTCCGCTGGCAATTCGGCGACGAACTCGACTGGCTCGACCGGCGGCAACTCTGCCGCGGGAACGACGCGACGCTGGGTTGCAGCCAAGCGCTTCGCCTTTCCAACCGGAGACTGAGAATGGGAGCGAGTCCAGTACACCGCAGCCAGAAGCAGCGCAGCGATCACCGCCAAGCCAGCCAAGATCCGCAACAACCTGATTTTCCGCGAAGAATCATTCACGGACTTATGCGTCACGGCGTCCAATACTTGGCTCCCTGCCCGGCTGTGTCCGGCGGGTTGCGTTTATGGACAAATCTGCGTCGGCGGCAAGGACGCACTGCCCGGGTCAGGTCGAAAGGAAGTAGCGGCTGGTGCCGTCGAGCCGAACTGACGATAATTTCCCCGTGCTATAGGCTGCAGTATCGAGACTGATCCGGTTGCGCCGAACCTCGACATCTTCCACAATACTGTGTCCATGGACGATCACCGCACCGTGATTGCGGTTACTTTCCATGAATGCCTTGCGAATCCACAGCATGTCTTCTCGCTTCTGGTTGCGAAGTGGAACACCTGGCTTCACGCCTGCATGGCAAAAGAGATAGTCGCCGGATTGCAGGCTGACCGGCAGATCCCGCAGCCACTCGATAATGTCCGCGCCGATTCCGTCGATCAAGCGTTCGGCGAGGCTCATCGGCGATTCATCTTCATCCGGCGGGTCGATGCCGAAGCTTTCGAGCGTCGCGAGACCGCCCATTTTGAGCCAGAGCTTCTGCGCGTGCTCGTCGCCCGTCAGGCTATCGAGGAGCAGGGCTTCGTGATTGCCGAGAAGTACGTCGAGCGACGCGTTGCGCTGCTGTGCCAGCATGAAGGAACGGATGAGCTTGCGGGACTCCGGCCCCCTGTCGATGAAGTCTCCCAAAACGATGAGGTGCACGTTTTTCCCGTCATGGGGGCGGGCATTGAAATCCCGATCCATCATCTGGACCAGCTGCCAGAACAAATCGAAACGCCCGTGTACGTCGCCGATCGCATACACCACTTCTGCCGGGTCGGCGGCGGGCGGGCGCCTTATGAGGCCGCGTCGGATCCAGGGTTCTTCATTGGTCATGATTACATCGACTGCGTAGCACGGGATCATGCACGAAACCTTTCAGCTTCGCTCGAACGATCATCACACCGTGCGCCCCCTCAGTTCGCCACCGGGGCGGGCGCAGGTGGATTACCCCTGAACCGCCACACGCGAATATAGTCGATGTCCATCGTTGCAGGCAGCTTGATGTCGGGCTCGGGATAACCGGGCCAATACCCGCCAACCGCCAGGTTGGCGAGGATATACATCGGTTGGGTCATATCCGGAGTCGTCGGAAGAGACGATGTCTTCTCGCCGTCGATGTAATAGTCGATCCGGTCAGGCAGCCATAGCGCTCCGTATCGGTGGAACTCGTCGCCCGAGCCTGGGATGCTAACCGTGCGGGTAATCGCCTTGGGTGCGTGGTTCGAATGCGTGCTCTGGAAAGCAGTTGTCGGCTTGTCGCCATGGGCCTCGAGTATGTCGATTTCCGGCGGCCATCCTCCATCCTTTGGGAGGAGCCAGAACTCCGGCCAAAGCCCTTTACCCATGCTCCAGCGCGCGCGCATTTCGAAATAGCCATATTTCTGGCTGAAACCGTCGCGGGTCGAGATCAGTCCCGAAACCCAGGACAGTTTTTTCAGCCCGGCGTCCTGGAAATCCTGTCGCTGTTTGCTGACATCTGCCTGTACTGCCGCGCGTTCGCCACCCGTCATGGGTCGGGCCGAGATCGTCAACACGCCATTCGCCACGCGGATCGGATCAATACCCAAGCCAAGATATTTCTTGTCGAAATAGACCTGAAGCTCGCCATTGCCCCACAATGTGCGCTTGACGACCTGCGGGTCGCGAAGGCTGCGCGGCGCGAACACGTTGATCCAGTTGGCTGTATCCAGCCCGTTGCCATAGAATTCTTCGGTGAACGAGGGAATCAGATCATAACCCGCCGGGGGCGCCGGCCGTTGGGATATGGCGGGATCCTGCGCGCCGATCTGGGCGGCGCCGATACCGACGGCACATGCCAGTACCGCCAAGCAGATGATCCAGATGCTGCGCATAGTCGCTTTCTCCGACGGAGCCGTGCCGTCTTGCTCGAGCCGGAAGTGCTTCCGGCCTCACCACGAAGGTTTCCGGTGCCGCCAACCGCCAGAATTAGCAATTCATATACCATCAAAATGCTGCGGTGCGAGAAAAACCTGGAAGGTGCGCTCATCCACTAGGAGATAATTAAGCCACCGCCGGTACTTGGATTCTCGGCTCCAACCAAGCGAGGGTACATGCGAGTTCTTCTGAGAGCAGCCTTACTTGCAGGCATCGTGACCAACACGTCCGGGTGCAAGGAAGAAGCGACAAGCGACGGACTGTCGGCATCCAGCGACGGACTTGTCGTTGTTGCCGCCGCGACGCCCGACGTCCATCCCGCTGTAGCAAGCGAGGCCGATCCCGCTGTGGCAGGCCTCGCTGACGCGGTGCTGGCGCCTGCGACAGATGTGGAAAATCAGAAAAATTCGGATAGCGCCAAGGTCGCGATTTCGAACAAGAACAGCTATCCGGATCAGGCAACCGTCTCTATCCGACCGGCCAGCTTTTCGCAGAACGCCAAGGAAGTTTATGTCCAAGTGGCGCTCGATCACGCGACACCCAACACGATTGTCATGCATGTCACTGCCACCAATGGGACGTTGAACAGCACCTATTTCACGCCGGTCGACCAAGTCGTGTATTTCTACCCGGACGACGTGCTGGTGAAGACGGTTCGCGTTCCGATCCTCAAATACAAGGCTGGCGGCACGTTCAAGGCGAACATTTCCTATGCAGGGGGCGTCAAGGCTACCGGCCTCTCATCGGTGAACGTTACTGCGGTCGATAATGCGCCGGCGACGGTCCCGGCTCCCGCAGGCCGGGCGCCTATCGTCTATTCACCGATCGGCACGCTCCAGTACAAGATGGATACGAGCAACCTGAAATGGTCGGCGGCTGGGGGTGCGGGCGTGTGGCGGAGCACCTTCACCCATGGACGGGGCCTCAATCCCGGGCTCGAGACAGGCCTTTACATGGACGAGACGGCATACCCGTCGGCTGAGAAGGCAATCCAGGTCAAGGACGGCGCGCTCGTCCTTCATACGCAAAAGCTGGCGTCGCCCGTCAATTATGCCGGTGGCAACGGTGGCTATGCAGCGGGAACTTATTCCTATGGCGCGGCGGTGCTCAACGGGCTGAGGATGCCCGAAACACAGATCACGCGCGGGACTTATGAATGGTCGGCAAAAATGCCCGACCGCGCTGGCACCTGGCCTTGCCTTTGGCTGGGCGGGGTAATCGGCTGGCCGCCCGAGATCGATGTGTTCGAAGGGATGAGCTACGTCTCCGGCTGGAATACCTCGACCACGATCTGGAGCTCAATCCATGGCGGGCCGGTCGGCAAGCAGACCTTTGCGCCGGGCCAGAAGCAAACCTCTGCGCTCTACGGCGTCCAGAGCACCACCAGTACCTTCAATACCTATGCCGTGACGCTTCAGAAGAGATACATCACCTTCTTCGTCAACGGCAAAGAGACGTGGCAGGTGGTCAACATGTTCGACGGGTTGGGCGCTTTCTACCCGCTGATGTCAGTGGGCGTGACGGCCAACAACAGCAATGCCTACAATACAGGCAGCGGCGATATGGCGATCCGCGCATTCAAGGTCTACGCGAAGAGCGGGGATGACTGACACTGGCCCCCCGCCGCGTGGCAGGCCGTGGTCAGCCCAGCGCGGCAATCCGCGCTTCAAGCCGAGCCTCTTCGTGGAGGTCGCCGCGCGCGCGGTGGAATCGCGCGAGTTCCGACAAGGCTTCGGCGACGCTAGCGGTGGTCGGACGGAGGCGCGCCAACAGCTTGGCTGGATTGCGGAGCAGGCGCACGAGTCGTTTGGGAAGGCTGTAACGCGTGACCTCCGGCATCCGCGCGTCGCGAATGGCGCGAGCGAGTTCCGGAGACGAGGAATCGGCAGCGTTCAGATAGGCTTCCGCCCAATCGAGATAGCGCAGTCGGGCTGGGTTCAGATGTGCTGCGGCATAGTCGCCCTCTTTCGCCGCGACATGACAGTGCGACCCCATATGCATCCGATAGGCTGAACGACACGACCGCGCGATATAAGCGTCGTGGCGCAACAGCAGCTCGGTCAGCAGCGAAGTGTCCTCATAGATGCCGGCAAATGCCAGATCGAAACCACCCACGTCGAGCATCGCCTGCCGGCGCACCATCGTGCCGCAATTGGCTGGGTGAAGCCCCTCGTCGGCGATGAGTGCCGCAAGAAAGCGCGCGCCTTCGACCCTGGAATCCGCCCATTCGCGGTAGGCCTGCATCTTGTCGGGCTCGTCTTCGATCGCCGGGTCCCAGTTCCAGAACAGAGTCGCGGAACAGGACAGGCCAATGTTCGGATCGCGGTCGAGCGGCTCAGCCATCTGGCTGAGCGCCGCGGGGAAAAGAATGTCGTCCGAATCAAGATAGATCACATAGTCGCCACGCGCCTGGCGCAACCCCAGGTTGCGGGTGATTGCCATGCCCAGGTTCACATGGTCTGGGTGCTCGAAATAGCGGATGCGCGGATCGGCCTCGGCGGCCGCCCTCGCATATCCCGTGCTCGCGTCGCTCGACCCGTCATCGACGAGGATCAATTCCCAGTCGCCGCGGTCCTGCATCATCACGCTGGCGATGCTGTCGCGGATGAAGCGCTCCGCATTGAGGAAGATCATGACGACCGATATTCTGGGCGTCATTTCGCGGCGACACCGTCGAGTTTGGTCACGCCCCCGCCATCGAGCATGAAGGCGTCGTCCGCTCCAGCGACCGCGGCACGGTGCGTGACGATGAGGATGGTGGATCGTGGCAGCGCCGCCCGCACTGCCGCGATGATCTGCGCCTCCAGCGCCACG
>Ga0247735_1000646_pt1 | contig 13601 bp, 11 predicted proteins | sample UWRJL178409R2_FD_180934 | JGI IMG/M metagenome (GOLD analysis project Ga0247735, IMG submission 180934) | Plant litter microbial communities from Arlington Agricultural Research Station in Wisconsin, United States - UWRJ-L178-409R-2 | ecosystem: Environmental > Terrestrial > Plant litter >...
GGATGAGCTCGTCTTCCTTGCCCTTGTCGAGGCCGTAGGCGAGGGCGGCCGCGGTGGGCTCGTTGATGATGCGGAGAACGTTGAGGCCGGCGATCTCGCCGGCGTCCTTGGTCGCCTGGCGCTCGGCGTCGTTGAAGTACGCGGGAACGGTGACGACGGCGTCGGTCACGGGCTCTCCGAGGTACTGCTCGGCGTCACGCTTGAGCTTGGCGAGGATACGCGCGGAGATTTCCTGCGGCGTGTACTTCTTGCCGTCGATGTCGGTGGTCCAGGTGGTGCCCACGTGGCGCTTGACCGACGAGATGGTGCGGTCGACGTTGGTGACGTTCTGGCGCTTCGCGGTCTCACCGACGAGCACCTCGCCATCCTTGGTGAATGCGACAACGGAGGGTGTGGTGCGGAAACCCTCGGCGTTGGCGATGACGGTGGGTTCTCCACCTTCGAGGACCGCGACGACCGAGTTAGTCGTTCCGAGGTCAATTCCTACTGCTCGAGCCATATGCCCTGTACTCCTTACGAGATGGTCTGTCGCGAGGACTTGAGCCTCGCTGTATCAAGTTTCACGCTCCTCGTTTCCGCTGTCAAGTTCATCAGCTGAAAGTTGAGTGTGAGTGACTCAAGTTCTTCCAATGAACGGGTGGATGCTGCGCGTTTCGGCCCTCGTACCCTCCCGGACACACGGGACCACTACCCTGTCTCCATGACTGCGCAGGAAACCACCGCCGCTTCCACCATCCCGAAGTCGCGCGTGCGCGCCTGGGCGCTCTGGGACTGGGGCTCCGCCTCGTTTAATGCCGTTGTCACCACCTTCGTTTTCAGCACCTACCTCGCCAGCAACCTGTTTGTCGACCCGGACATCCTGGCCGCAGCAGGTGACGACAGCCGCAACCCGTTGCTAATGGCGGCGAAAGCCGAAAACGCCACCGTCATCTCCTGGGCCCTTACCATCGCCGGGGTTGTGGTTGCCCTGCTCGCTCCGATCCTCGGCCAGCGTTCGGACGGCTCCGGCCGCCGCCGGCTCTGGCTCGGTGTGAACACGGGCCTCGTGGTACTCGCCATGGCCGCCATGGTGTTTGTCGCTCCGGTCCCCGCCTATATCTACCTTGGTGCGGCGCTGCTGGCCGTCGGCAACATCTTTTTCGAGTTCGCGAGCGTCAACTACAACGCCATGCTTGTGCAGGTCTCCACCCCGAAAACCGTGGGAAGGGTCTCCGGGTTCGGCTGGGGTATGGGCTACATCGGCGGCATTGTCCTCCTTATCATCCTGCTGGTGCTGTTCATCCAGAGCTTCGGAAGCGACACCGGGAACGGCCTGCTCAACGTGCCCTTCGGCGCCGACGGCGGCGCACTCGACATCCGGCTGGCCGTGCTGGTCTCCGCCGTCTGGTTCGCCGTTTTCGCGATCCCCGTGCTGGTCAAGGTGCCCGAGATCGCCGCCACCGCCCGCGAAGGCCGCATCGGCATCCTCGCCAGCTACCGCCAGCTGTTCCACACCATCGCAGCACTCAAGCGCCGCAGCCCTCAGGTGCTGCTGTTCCTGCTTGCCAGCGCCATCTTCCGCGACGGGCTCGCCGCCGTCTTCACGTTCGGCGCCATCATCGCCGCCCAGGTCTTCGGGTTCAGTTCGACCGAAGTCATCTACTTCGCCGTCGCCGCCAACCTTGTCGCCGGTGTCGGTACCTTCTTCGGCGGTTGGCTCGACGACCGGATCGGCGCGAAAACGATCATCATCGGCTCGCTCGGCGGACTGGTCATCGCCGGCACCGCCGTCCTCTTTATCGGCGACAGCCAAGCACTGTTCTGGGTCTTCGGCCTGATGCTCTGCCTCTTTGTTGGCCCGGTGCAGTCCTCCAGCCGCGGTTTCCTCGCCCGCATCACGCCGGTCGGCCGCGAGGGCGAGATTTTTGGCCTCTACGCCACCACCGGCCGCGCCGTCAGCTTCCTCGCCCCCGGCCTCTTCACCCTGTTTGTCAGCCTGACCGGCAACACCCTCTACGGCCTTGTCGGGATCGTCCTTGTGCTGCTCGCCGGGCTGGTGCTGATGATCCCGGTCAAGGCCACACCGGCGCAGATCGAATAGTCCCTGGGCGCCCAGCCCGCCTCCAGCGGGTTATCTGACGAATCATTACGTGTATGGATGCTTCGTCCAGACTCATACCGAAGGATGAGGGTATGACTACTCCCGCAACTGAGTCCGACCTGCCCAACGCTGCCACCGCCGCGAAGGCCGAACTGCTCGCTTCACTGCACGTTCCCGGAACTCCCCTTATCGTCACCAACGTCTGGGATGCCGTCACCGCCCGGGTCGTCGCCGGCGTTCCCGGCGTGAAGGCGCTCGCCTCCGCCAGCCATGCCGTCTCCTTCGCCCACGGCGTCGAGGACGGCGAGGGCCTCACCGTCGACCAGGCGATCGCCGCGGCGAAGCTGATCGTCGACGCCACCGACCTTCCCGTCTCGATCGACTTCGAGAAGGGTTACGGCGAGACCGCTGAAGAGGTCGAGGCCAACGTGCTCCGCCTCATCGTGGAAGCTGGAGCCGCCGGAATCAACATCGAAGACAGCATCGGCGCGCCAAAGGCCCCACAGTTCGACCTCGCCACCGCAGCATCCCGCGTCGCCGCTGCCCGCGTTGCCGGCAACAAGGCCGGGGTCCCCCTGGTTATCAATGCCCGCGTCGACGTTCTCGCCGGTGGTGGCGAATGGGACGACGCCGTCGCCCGCGCCAACGCCTACCTCGAGGCGGGCGCCGATGTCATCTTTTTCCTCGGCCTCGGCACGGAAGAGCTCGTCACGCGTGCGCTGTCCGAGGTGAATGGCAAGATCTCCGTCATCTCGTTCCCCGGCGCGGTGCCGGCCAAGCGCCTCGCCGAACTGGGCGTCTCACGCATCAGCTTCGGGCCCGGTGTGCTCGGCCTCACCCTCGCGCACCTCACCGCTGCCACCAAGCAGCTCACCGCCCTCGGCGAGTACCCGGACGAGCTCGGCTTCAGCTACTGAGTCCTTATCGGGCTGAGGCCTGAAACAGGAACCAAAAACGGTGGTGACGCGAGTGCGTCACCACCGTTTTCGCGTCTCAGGTCCCGGCTGGGGTGGCGGCGAGCGCCAGCACACCATCTACCCGGCGCGGCACGCCAGTGTAGTTATCGCGCAGCTCTGTTGGCAGGCTGGATTCCGGAGCGCCCTGCCAGACGAACGGACGCAGGAACCGCCGCACCGCGCTGACCCCAACGGAGGTGTGCTGCGAGTTTGTTGCCGGCCACGGACCGCCGTGGTGCTGGGCCCAACTGACCCGCACCCCCGTCGGATACCCGTTGAACACGAGGCGACCCACGTGCGGGCTGACCTCCCGGGCTAGCTCTGCAACGAGGTTTTCCTCGCCCGGTTCACTGTGGATGGTCGCGGTCAGCGAATTGGGAACCTGGCGAAGCCCCGCGCTCAGCGACGCGACATCGTCGTACCAGGCGACAACCAGCAGTGGCCCGAACGCTTCCTCGGTCGCTTCCGGCGTTATGGATGCTGCGTCGATGGTGAGCAGCCGGGGCGCGATGGCGAAACCGTCGCCGCTGTCCACCCCGGTGGCGGCGACGAGCGCGTGCCCTTCGGTGATCAGACGCTGCTCGATCTCGCCGAAGGAGTCGAAGATGCGGGAGTTCAGCAGCGGCTGGGCGGCGGCGGCATCGACCCGGGTCACCAGGTCGGCGACCAGCCGTTCCCCCGCGGCGCTGCGCGGGATGAAGGCCACGCCGGGTTTGGTGCACAGCTGGCCGGCGGATGCCGTGAACGAGGCGAAAAGCCCGTCGGCGATCTCGGCGGTGCGGGCGTCGGCGGCGTCACTGGTGATGATGAGCGGGTTGAGGCTGCTCAGCTCCCCGTAGAAGGGGATGGGTTCTTCGCGCTCGGCGACGATGTCCATCAGGGCCTGGCCGCCCGACAGCGAGCCGGTGAAACCGACGGCTTTGATCCGCGGGTCTGCCACCAGGGTGGCACCGGCTTTGGTGCCGAAGACGATGCCGAGGGTTCCCTCGGGCGCGCCGAAACCCGTCGCAGCGGCATCCAGGGCCTCCCAGCTGCGTAGCGACGTCAATGGGTGTGAGCCGTGGGCTTTCAACACAACCGGGCAGCCTGCGGCCAGCGCCGAGGCGGTGTCGCCACCGGCGACGGAGAAGGCGAAGGGGAAGTTGCTCGATCCGAACACCGCGACCGGCCCGATCGGGATAAGGAGGCGGCGTACGTCCGGGGACGCGCCGAGCACCGTGGTGGTGGCGTGGTCGATGGTCGCTTCGAGGTAACCGCCCTCCCGGAGGGCTTCGGCGAACAGGCGAAACTGGAAGATCGAGCGGGTCAGCTCGCCGCCCAGCCGGGCGAGCCCGAGCCCGGTCTCCTGGTCCGCGGTGGCCACTAGGGTTTCACGTTCGGCTTCGAGCCCGTCGGCGAGCGCGTCGAGCAGCCCGGCACGCCAGTTCCTGCCCAGTTCACCGAGCGCGAGGAATGCGGTGGTGGCCTTCTCGGTCAGGCGGGCTACGTCTTCCGGCGTTGTCACCGTGATTCCCGAGTCCGTCGAGTGTCCCGTGCGCGGGTTGGTGGTGGTGAGCATCGTTTCCCTATCTACATCGATCGAGCCGTGCCCAACGGTGTGGACGCGGAGTGCTGGTTATGCGCTTTCGCGCGGCATTACGGAGAAACGCAGGTCGATCCGTTCGGATTCCTCGGTTGCGCCACTCATCCGGGCGACGAGCAGTTCCCCGGCCCGGGTACCGATCTCCGTGTTGGGCACGGCGACCGTGGTCAGCCTCGGCAAAAGGTGCCGGGAGATTTCGAAGTCACCGAACCCGGTGATGGCAAGGTCGCCGGGCACGGAGATCCCGCGGCGCTGGCATTCGAGGATGGCGCCAGCGGCGAACACATCGCTGGCGAACATCAGCACGTCGGTCTCCGGATGATGCTCGAGAACCCGATTGAGCAAACTCACCCCGGTGTCCATGTCGATCACACCGGTGCCGGAATCAACCACGCGGATGTCCTCGCCGGGCAGCATCCGGGCGACAGTGCGCGCGAAGCTGTCCTGGCGGTCGATGGCGCGGGAGTCGCCAGCCTGGAACGAGCCGGCGAACGTGGGGTGTTTGTACCCCTTGGCCACGATGTGGTCAACGATGGCCTCGATGGCATCCCAGTTGGAGAATCCGACGAGGTTGTCGATGGGATCCTCCGTCCAGTTCCAGGCCTCGACGACCGGGATCCGGGAGTTTTTGAGCAGCAGGGCTGCCGCCGGGGTGTGTTTGGTCCCGACGATGAACAGACCGTCTGGACGTCGCCCCATAAAGGCGCGGATGAGTTCTTCCTCGTGTTCGAGGCTGTAATCGGTCGCCCCGATAAACAGCTGGTACCCGTGCGGGGTGAGCACGTTGTCGAGCCCGTGCAGGGCATCCGCAAAGACCGAGGCGGAGATAGTTGGGATGATTGCCGCGACGGTGCGGCTGCGGTTCGAAGCCAGGTTGCTGGCGGCGAGGTTGGGTACGTAGCCGGTGGTCGCGATGGCCCACTGCACCCGCTCAACAGTGCGGACCGAAACCAGTTCGGGGCTACGGATCGTGCGCGACACGGTCTGCGGGGAGACGTTGGCCAGGCTCGCCACATCGCTGAGGGTGACCGAATGGGTTGCCCGGCGGGTGAGCTGGGGTGTGACATCGGAGGCCGACCAGCCGGCCTGGCCGGTCACATCAGGCTTCTTGCGGCCAGGTTTTTCATCAGCGCTGCCACTCCGAACTGCCACGGGGCACACCTCTCGCTTGTCTGGACTCGATTCACCAGAGTACCGAGGCGCGGAGCCGAGATACTGACGACGTCGCCTACAACGTGCGTGAATCCCTTCCCTGGCTCCGACCGGTCGACGATGGGAGCGAACAGGGTGCCGAGGTACAGCACGGCACCATCCGGGTACTGGTGGTGGGGGCCGACCAGCTGCGCGACGAGGTCTTCCGGGTCCCGGCTGATCTCCGACAACGGCGACGTCGCCTCGAGGGTGAAGCCGTCCGCTCCCTCGATCTGTAGGGTCACGGTGGTATTGCGCACATCGTCGAGGGTGAAATCGTGGCTGAAGAAACGGATGAACGGCCCGAGAGCGGCAGACGCATTGTTGTCCTTCGCCTTAGGCAGCAGCAGGGCAGAGCGACCTTCGACGTCGCGCAGGTTGACGTCGTTGCCGAGGGTCGCCCCCACGATGCGCCCGTCGGAGCTGACCGCGAGCACAACCTCGGGCTCCGGGTTGTTCCAGGTCGAGGTCGACAGCACCCCGACCTCAACGGCGGTACCCACCGACGCCAGCACGGGCGCTTTGGTGAAAATTTCCGCGTCCGGGCCGATTCCGACTTCGAGGTACTGGCTCCAGAGTCCCTGCTCGATGAGGAAGGCCTTCAGTTTCGCGGCCTGGTCAGAACCGGGGCGGATGCTTTTCAGGTCGGTACCGATCTCCTCCATGATGGTGGTGCGGATGAGGGCGGCCGCATCGAGGTCCCCGCGGGCGCGTTCCTCGATGACCCGCTCGATCATCGAGACGGCGAAGGTGACGCCGGCGGCCTTCACCACCTGCAGGTCGATCGGTGAGAGCAGCCAGGGGCTGGTGTCATCCCGGGAGTCCGGCAGGGTGTTGGCCAGCAGATCCTCGAGGCTGCCGAGCGGCTCACCCTCGACGGCCGCGAGCGCCGCGGCCGGGTCATCCTGTTCGCAGAGTTCACTCATGGTCGCGAAGGTCGCGCTGACGTCGAAGACACCCGCCTCACGCACGGCGATGACGGAGGGACCCGAGAGCCGGGGAACCCAGGCCCGCCCGGCGAGCGCGCCGGCGTAGCCGTCGTTGGGCAGGGCGGCCGCGGTGCCGCCGGTCCAGTCTTGGGGAGCCATCTTGTTGTCCTTCACGGTGGTCGTTGACGGTATTCGTGGGGGTGTTTAGGTTAGCGGCGGGAGAAAACGCCGGGACGTTTCTCGGCGAAAGCCCGCCGGCCCTCGAGGGCATCCTCGGTCGCGAAACAGATCGTTTGGAGGTCCCGCTCGTAGGCGATCGCCTGGTCCTGCGGCAGGTTGAAGGCGGCACGAAGGTTCGTTTTGGCGGTTTCCGCGGCGATAGGTGGCCGCGAGGCGATGGTTGTCGCCACGGCCACGGCCCTGGCCAGCAAGTCTTCCGGCTCGACGAGTTCGCTGACCAGTCCCCACGCCAGGGCCTGGCTCGCATTGATCGGGTCCCCCGTCATCAACATCATGGCGGCGTTGCTCTGGCCGATCGAATGGGCGAGGAAGCTGGACATCCCGCCCCCGCCGATCCAGCCGAGTTTGATCTCGGGCGCGGCAAGGGTCGCGGTGGTCGAGGCGATCCTGATGTCGCAGCTCAACGCGGTCTCGAGGCCACCGCCGAAGGCGTAGCCGTTGATTGCAGCGATGATCGGTTTGCGCAGGGCAATGATCGCGTCGCAGTAGTCGACCCGGTTCCGGAAGTCCCACGGCGTCGGATATTTGTCGAGCTGGCGGATATCGGAACCTGCGCAGAAGGATCGCTCGCCGGCGCCGGTGAGCACCACCGCGCGCACGGTGTCTGCGGTGTTGCACCATTCGACGGCAAGCACGAGGTCGTCCGACATGTCCTGCGTGACCGAGTTCAGCTTCTCGGGACGGTTGATAGTGATCGTCGCGACGAAGTCCACAACACTGAACCCCACGTTCCCGCTGGTCAGCTGCGGCTGGGATGAATCGGTCATCGGCGTTGCCCTTCGGAGGTGAGATCGGTGTGGAGAAGACTCGACGAGTGGGCGCTGGCGACGATGTCGTCGATTTCCGCGAGGACGTCGCCACGGCCGGAGGGAGCCATGATGGCCTGGCGGAGCGCCTCCGAGGCGAGGCCCTGGCAGCGGGTGAACCCGGCAAACCGCGGGCGCACCCACGCCTGCTCGATGGTGGGAAGTGTGTCGCGGTAGAAGTTGCCGCTGCCCGCATTGGTGTCCGCGTCCAGCCACGCGGCCCTGGACGATGGTTGGCCGTCGTGCCGGGGGATAAAAACGGTCTGCGCCTCGGCCGAAACCAAAAATCGCAGGTGGTCGAGCAGGGCGGGTGTGACCTCGCAGCGTCGGGAGACCGCGAGCCCGGTGCCGCCAATCGTGGAGCCGGGACGGCCGCCGGGGTTCTCGGCCGGGGCCGCGCCGAACGAGAGCGGGTGGCGGCCAGGGGCAGCGCTCGGCTGCGCGTAATTGACGTAACCGTAGACCAGCGGGCAGTAGGCGATGGTGTCGTCCGTCGCCATCAGCTCGAGCAGGGCGATTGGGTTGAGCATGTCGGATCCCGCCGGGGCGCGCTCGGCGAGGCTGGCCATCAGCCCGAGGACCCGGTTGCCCGTCTCCCGCGAGACGAACGGCGCGCTGCCGTCGGTGCGAGGTTCCTCACCGAGGGCGACGGCAATGGAGCAGAAGGTCAAAAATGCGTGCGGGCCGGCGAGGCTGAGGGCGACGGGAGCCCGCTCGCTGAGGGCAAGCACCTCTTCCCAGGTTGCGGGGGCATCTTCGGCCAGGTCTGCGCGTCGAGCAGACACCTGCGTCGCAGCATCCAGGGGAAGAGCGAGAAGTCGGCCGTTATACAGGTAGGACCGGAAGCTTGGCCCAACGCCCTGGGTCGCGCACGCGGCGAGCTCGCTCTCACTGAAGAGCTCGTCGAGGGGGCGCAGGCTGTCGGCGGCAGTGGCATCACCGAGGTGGGGATGGTCGAGCACAATGAGGTCGTACTTCTCGGCCAGCTGTTCGATCGAACTCGATTCGAAGCCCTCGAGGGGGTGCGAGTCCCAGTGCAGGGAGAAGCCGGGAGACGTGCCGGCGGATTCTGCCGCCGCCCGCAGCGCGTGTGTGCCGCGCGGATGCTCCCAGGTCAGCCCTCGGTAGTGCACCATTACGAGGCCGTGCCGGACGGAGTCGCACCGGTGGACACCGACGCCGCGGCACCGTCGGATACTTCGCTGTCTTTGATGGCGAGGTCGTCGGCATCGACCTCGTCGGGTTCGGAGGCGGGGGCACCGACGGCACCGCTGGCCAGCAGGGACTCGACCCGGTCGGCGGGGATGCCGCGCTCGGCGAGGATCTCACGGGTGTGCTCCCCGGTCAGGGGCGCCCCACGGTAGATCTGCGCGGGTGTTTTGGAGAACTTGTACGGGAACCCGGGAGTTTTGATCCGCCCCTCTGTGGGGTGGTCGTATTCGACAAAGGTGCCGTTGTGGGCGATCTGGGGATCGTTGACAAGTTCCTCGTAGCCGTAGACGGGACCGGCCCAGATACTGCTCTTCGAAAAAGCATCCAGCCAATACGCACTGGTCTGCAGTTCGAGTTTTGCCGCCGTTTTTGTGTACAGCTCGTCGCGGTGCGTCCAGCCGTGGATCTCGCTGCTCATGGTGAGGAAGCTGTCTTCGCCGATGATGCGGCCCAGCTCGTCGAGGGCAGGCATCGCCAGGGCGATAAACCCGTCGAGGGTTTTGAAGGTGCCGTAGGGCGCCCGGATGTAGACATGGGCGTGCGGTTCCGCACTGCGCTGCTGCGGCACATGGCCAACCGTGTAGACCGACAGCTCCTGCATTTGCAGGGTGGTGATGGAGTCGAGCATGTTGACACTGACGAGCTGGCCCTCGCCGGTGCGCTCGCGGTGCAGCAGGGCGGCGAGAGTTCCCTCGAAGGCGGTGGAGGCGGTGACCGCGTCGACCAGGTATTGGCCGGCCGGGGTCGGCGGCTCACCGTCGCGGCCACTGGAGCGCATGGCGCCGGACATGGCCTGCAGCAGCAGGTCCTGGCCGGGGCGGTCCTTGTACGGGCCGTCCTCGCCGTAGCCGGAGATGGACACGTAGATAAGTTTCGGGTTGATCGCCCGCAGGGTCTCATAGTCGACACCGAGGCGTGCGGCGACGCCGGGCCGGTAATTCTGCAGGAACACGTCGGAGGAGGCGACGAGTTCGCGCAGTACCGCCTTGCCGTCCGCCGACTTGAGGTCGATGGCGATCGAGCGTTTGTTCCGGTTGAGGGACAAAAAGGACACGTTGATCTTGTTCCCACTGGCGCCACCGGCTGCGGCATGCCGTTGCCATTCGCCGGTGGTGGGTTCCACCTTGATTACGTCGGCGCCCAGGTCGCCGAGGCGCTGGGCGGCGAACGGCCCGGCCATGGCGATCGAGCAATCCAGTACCTGGTAGCCGGAGAGCACTCCGGCAGGTGTTTCAGTCATGATTCCTTCAATCTGGCAGCGTAACTGCTAGCGCTAACATTGAGTGTAATGCGAAGTGGGTGAAATGGGACAACGAGAGAGGCAGTTCCGGGACGTGGCAGTGTCAGCGCCAACTCCGCGGCCTACTCGGGTTGGCTCCCGATGGCGCGTATGGCCGCCCGCACTTCGTCGGTCTGTGCGACACCGTCGAGTACCCGGATCGTGCTGGAGTACACCCGCGATTCGCCGTGTTCGAGCCAGGCGATCGACCCGTCCGCGCGCGCGGCATTTTCGCCGGCAACGTGGTTGGTGGAAGGTTCGAGACCGACCGCATACTGGCCGTCGCGCAGGTTCTGCCACTCGAAGAAGTGCGGCATCGTCCCTGCATCCCAGCTGAGTTCGATCCCCCTCTCCCCGGTGGCGGCGACCAGGGCGACCCGGTGTCTCCCGTCCGGCCCCACCACGAGTTCGTGTTCGGTCACTTGCTCAACAAAGCCGCGCACCGGCTGCGGCAGCGTCCGGTAGCCAACACCCTGCTCTGCCACCGAATCGGATTGCCACAGGTGTGCGGCGATGGGGGCGACGAACTCGGTGCCCTCGTCGACGAAGGGCCAGCCGAAGTTCAAGTGGTAGAGGTACATGTGCGGCGTTCTCTCGAACCCGAGATTGTCGACGACGTCGTGCAGGCGGATCTCCGTTCCGGCGAAATCGACCTCGATGGTACGGGTGAGCCTCAGGTGCTCGCCGAAGGCGGTGGCCTGGATAATTTCGCCGCGAATGCGCAGGATCCCGGTATCGCCGTCCCAGATTTCCGCGGCCTCGATGAGCTTCGCGGGGATCGCGGTGAGCCGGCCGTGCAGACCGTGGGTGACGGACTTTTTGGGTGGATAGCCGTAGTTCGAGGCATCCACTGTTGCCCCGAACAGGGTGTGGTCCAGGCCGCCGCTGACCAGCAGGCCGTCGATGGACCGCAGCCAACTCAGGCCGTCTTCGTCGTTATTCTCGTGCAGGCCGGGGTGGCGGTAGCCGTTTCCGCTGCGCCAGCCGAACGGGACGCCCCGGAAGCGGGCGTTGCCGATGTCGAAGGCGCGGTCGACAAGCACGTCGAATTCGAGGCCGGCGGCGGTGCGCACCTCGATAACACGCACGCCGCGCTCCGAGCCGTTGTCGAGCACCACCTGGCGCAGCCCCGCAACGGCCGAGGTGTCCCCCGTTCGCCGGCGAAGCTCGAGGGGGCTGAGATCCTGCCCAAAAATCTGCATCACTTCTCCTAGTCCATCGTCCATCCACCGTTGACGTTGATCGTCTGTCCGGTGACAAAGCTGGAATCGTCTCCCGCGAGGAAGGAGACGACCGAGGCAAGTTCCTCATTGGCACCGCGACGTTTCAACGACTGGTGGTCAAGCACAAACTGGTTGTAGATGTCCGGGTTTTCGTGGATCGTTTCAGCTTCGGTGGGGAAGGCGCCCGGTGAGACCACGTTGACACGAATGCCGCTCGGGCCGAGCTCCCGGGCAAGCGCCCTGGCCATCGCCACCGACGCGCCCTTGGTGGTGACGTAGCTCGCCAGGAGCGGCCAGCCGCCACCCCAGGTGATCGAGCCGATGTTCACAATTGACCCGCGGCCGCGCGGCACCATCAGGCGCGCCGCGGTCTGCGCCGCCACAAAGTAGGCCCTCTGGTTGACCGCGACAACGTCGTCGAACTCACTGATCGGAATGTCGAGGAACGGGGTATTCGGGTAGATCGCGGCGTTGTTCACCAGCACCTCGACGGGCCCGAAGTTGTGCTCGACACCGCGGATCGCCGCATCCAGCGCCTCGGCGTCGCGCAGGTCGCAGGCCACGGCGGTCGCCCGGACCCCCGCCTCCTCGAGCTGCCGAAGGGTTTCGGTGAGGCCGGCCCCGGTGCGCCCGAAGGCGGCGACGGCGAACCCGTCTGCACCGAGCCGAAGGGCGGTTGCTCGCCCGAGCGCCCCAGCGGCGCCGGTGACAATCGCCACCCGGCCGGGTACCTCAGACGGGTTCGCCACCATCTCAGATTCCGTACTTCTTGAGAACGCCGTCAACAAATTCCTTCGCGCGCGGCACGTCGGACTTGTCGAGGTGCTCAATGATCAGCGGGGCGTTGGGATGCTTTTCGCTGAGCCGCTGCAGGTACAGGTCGTAGTTCAGCTCGCCCAGGCCGGCCGCGGGCAGTTCGATCTCGCCCACACCACGGAAGGTGTGCGATTCGGGTGCATCCTCATCGCCGATGCTCGCGTGCTTCTCCGACTTGTCCTCACCGGAACGCTTGACGTCCTTGGCGTGCGCGATCTTCAGGCGATCAGACACCTCGTGGTCGAAGACGGCGTTGAGCACGCTGTCCATCTCATCGATGTTGTACGACTCGAAGTAGTTCGTCGGGTCCATCAGCAGCTCGATGCCGGGCGACTTAATGTCGTCGAAGATGCGCACCGTCTCCTCGAGCGATCCGATGACGTTGTTGACGTAGGTTTCGAGCAAAAAGACCGAACCGTGGTCGTACGCGGTCTGGGCGAGGTCGGCAAGCACCTCGCGGGCGGCGTCGTAACCCTCTTCCGTGGAGTTGCGCGGGTCGGGAGACCAGTCGCTCTCGGTGTTGAAGGTTCCCGACTCGCTGATCACGTAGGGGGTACCGAACTTGCGGGCGTTGCGGATGATTTCTTTGAGGTAATCGAGGCGGCGCTTCCGCTCGTCCAGGTCGGGATGCACGATGTTGGTGTACCCCGAGATGCCGCAGATCGGCAGGTTGTTGTCGCGGAACGTGTCGCGAACCCGCTTGGCCTTATCGTCGGTGATCTGGCCGGCCGAGAGGTCGATGTCCTTGAAGTGCAGGTCGAGCTGCACGGTGTTGAAACCGAGTCCGCGAATCGTTTTCGCGGTGGTCTCGAGGTCGTACGGAAAGTATCCGCTGAAAATTCCTACCTGGATCATAACTAGCTCCTTTACTGGGTTACGGGTGTGAGGTTCTGGCGCGGGGACGTCACTGTTGGCTGGCCAACCTGGACGGAAAACTCGGAGAGCTGCACGGGGCGGTTCTCGGCGATGGAGCGGTAGCCGGCTTCGACGAGCGCCATCGTTTTGACGTTGTCCGCCACCGTGAGGGCGGGCTCGGTGCCTGACTCGATCGCGTACTGCAGCTGCTCCATCACGCCGATAAACGCGTGCGGAAACCAGTGGGTGTCCCAGGTGGGGTTCACCCATTTGCCGTCGGTGCTGATCGAGGAGGCGTAACTGATTGTGGAGGGCACCCCGGTGGCCCAGCCGATGGTGCCGTTGGCCACCCCGGCGGTGCCTTCGACCCGCCACGCGATGTGCGGGTCGGAGTCGAAACCCTCCTCGCGCGGCCCGGCCCAGACGTCCTCG
>Ga0247735_1000648_pt1 | contig 13594 bp, 15 predicted proteins | sample UWRJL178409R2_FD_180934 | JGI IMG/M metagenome (GOLD analysis project Ga0247735, IMG submission 180934) | Plant litter microbial communities from Arlington Agricultural Research Station in Wisconsin, United States - UWRJ-L178-409R-2 | ecosystem: Environmental > Terrestrial > Plant litter >...
ATTATTTTAAGCGGATGCAGGACGCTGCACGACGCATGCAGACCCTGATAAATGATTTATTAGCTTACTCGCGCACAAACATTGCCAGTACAATTTTTGAAGAGCAAAACCTTACCGACACTTTTAATGAGGTGTTACTGGACCTTACTGAAGAAATAGAACAAACCCATGCAACTATTACCATGGGCAATATGTGTACGGCAAGTACTATACCTTTCCAGTTCAGGCAGCTTATTTATAACTTAGTAGGCAACGCGCTAAAGTTTAAAAGCCCTGAGCGGCCTCTCGAAATTAAAATTACAAGCAGGATAGCTCCCGGCAATACTTTAAACCTGCCTAAGCTTAGCGCAGATATGCATTACTGCCATATACGTATTGCCGATAACGGCATAGGTTTCGACCCGCAATACAGCGAGAAAATTTTTGAGGTATTTCAGCGCCTGCACGACCGCACCCGTTTTGAAGGTACCGGCATAGGCCTTGCCATTGTTAAAAAAATTGTTGACAACCATCAGGGTATTATTACCGCAACAGGCAATTTAGGCAAGGGTGCGCAGTTTGATATTTACATTCCTGAGGTAAATTAGTAAAAGACAAATACTAAGTTGCCCCAGGCACATTCTAAAGATCTGACATCTAATAATCCAAAAATCTAATCTAAGGCATCTTCCTGATTAAGCCACGGCTTATCCCTGCCCTCAAAATTTTTGGCTTCAATGTATATTTTCTTCACATCGGGGTAAGCTTTTTTAATCTGGTCTTCCAGCTTTGTAATGGTACTAAAAAGCTCATTTACGGTCATAACCTTATCAAACTCTACATCGAGGGCCAGCAGTACTTCGTTAGGCGCCAGGTGCATGGTAAGCGGATAATACAATGTTTTTACCTTTGGGTTGGCATTAACAAGGTCGTAAATTCCCTTTACAATACCCCAGTCGGCACTCTCGCCTACTAAAAGTCCGCGGCTTTCTTTAACCATGTTTATGGCAACAAAAATAAGTACCACGCCTATAAGCATAGAAGCTATAGCATCATAAACGGGGTTGTTAAAATAATGCCCTAAAAATACCCCCGCAAGAGCAATAACGAGCCCTGTTATGGCGGCGCTTTCCTCATAAATAACAGCAAAAAGGCTTGGGTCTTTGCTCATACTAACCTCTGCCCAAAAGCCCTGTTTACCTTTAGTTTTATTAAACTCGCGCACAGCATATAAGAGCGATGCCCCTTCAAACACCATGCTTGATAGCAGTACCACATAATTCCAAAACGGGTCTTTTATAGCTTCAGGGTGCTGTATGTGTGTTATCCCTTCGTAAACCGACATACCTCCACCCAGCGAAAACACCAGTATGGCCACAATAAGCGACCAAAAGTAAATTTCTTTACCGTGCCCAAAAGGGTGGCCCCTATCTGGCGGGCGCTGGCTGCGTTTCATGCCAAGTAACAACAGCAGCGAGTTACCGGTATCTACGGCGCTGTGTATACCCTCGCTCATCATTGCCGAGCTTCCTGTTATAGAGGCTGCCACAAATTTTACTATGGCAATAGCCACATTAGCTGCCATTGCGCCATAAATGGCTATTTTAGAATTTCCCGTCATAGGTGTGGTTTAAGAAAAATCCCCAGTACTTTTATAGTACCGGGGATAATGTATATAATTTTGGTAAGATGTCTATGCTTCGTTTGTATAACGCTCATTACTTTGCTCAAAATCTTCGTCGTCGCTGGATATCGACTGATTTTCGTCTTCGTCAAGGTCAATGTTATCATCCAGGATATAATCATCCTGATTAAAAGCATCAGAGTTCTTACTGTTGCCGCCCTCTTCGCTCCACTCATCACTTTGTCCGGGGTTGTTATAATCAAGCTGGTCAGAGTTTCTTGTGGTATCTGCCTCATCGGTATATGCTACACCCGGCTGTTCTAAGGCAAGGTACTTATCAGTATCCTCCGGTTCGGGGTCTTCTTTATGCCTCTCGGTAAGCGGATGTTTAGCATGGTGTTTCGCTTTAAGATGTTCTGTACTGTCAGACGCTTCGCCCGTATTTTTTTTAGGTTCGTTACTCATCACATTATTTATTTTTGGTTCGTGTTTTTTGTGTAGGTTACAAAGTAGCTAAGCCGCAAAGATTAAAAGTTTATAGCTTCAACTTAGCTACTTTGCCACTTGTAACTTTGCTACTCTGGTTAAAATAAAAGTATAGCACTTATATCATTCAACTTTAGTAATTTTAAATTGGTCATCAAAAGATTTTTAAGCAGCAGGCTGCAAGAAAGTTCTTCTGTTTGTTTTGTGTCATTTTCAATTTCGGCAGCAGCCTTTTCATAAGATAATGCGTTTAGCGCTTCTTCTTTTTTCTGGTTGTTAAATGAGTATTCCATGGCAATATATTTTGTAAAAGATTATAGGCATTTTCCGTACTCCTAAGTTACTCACTTATCATCAAACTACCAACAAGTACATATTAATTATATGCCAAATATTTAATACAGCATTAATAATTGTTTTAATAAAATTATAGATAGTTTACTACATTTGTGTGAAAATTTGTATAAAAAATACATATACTTTTCCTAATGCCTTGTCGTAAATATTTACAATGCTTACTTTTAATGCCTACTTAATAATTTAGTAAAACGCCCTTTATGCTTATAGATAAAACACTGCCCTTTTCGTACATATTTTATAAAGTAAAATACGAAATGCTTATTGTGTTTGTACTGGGCATTATCATTCACTTTTTAACCGAAGAATTTTTTACCTACCTGCCCGCCATGCCGCTTACTATAGCCACATTTCTGGGTACGGCAATATCTGTACTGCTATCATTTAAAATGAGCCAGAGCTATGACCGCTGGTGGGAAGCCCGCAAAGTATGGGGCGCCATAGTTAACGATTCGCGCAGTTTTGTACTACAGCTACAGGCCTTTATTACCGGCGACAAAGCCCCTGCCGAAATAAAAATTATGGCTTACCGCCAGATAGCATGGTGCTACTCATTAGGGCAGGCACTGCGTGGACTGCCACCCTTAGAAAATTGCGATGCGTTTCTATCTGATACCGATTTGGAAGCTTTAAAACACCATTCTAACAAACACTTGGGCATATTGCAGCTTAATGTTTTACAGGTAAAAGACATTCATAAAAAAGGAGTAATAAGCGATTACCTGCATGCGCAGATAAATACTACCTGCGTAAAATTTTCGGACAGTATGGGGATGGCAGAGCGTATTAACAATACGGTGTTTCCTACTACCTACCGCCTGTACCTGCATTTTACCATTTACCTGTTCGTTATTATCCTTTCGGTAGGGTTAAAAAATGTGATGCTGGCGTACGAAATTCCGTTGCTGATGATTGTTTCGTTAGTATTCTTCCTTCTCGAAAAAACGGCTTACCACATGCAGGACCCTTTTAGAAACCGCCCTACAGATACAGCAATGACTCAGATAGCCCGAACCATCGAAATAAACATTAAGCAGCTGCTAAACGAAAATGATGTGCCGGAACCATTAAAACCGGAGTCGTACTATGTAATGTAAAGCAGACTATTAGATTGTTTGATAATTAGAAAATTAGACTCTAATAACTATACAATATAACCGGCAAGAGTTCCGGGGGAACGGAATGTTTATAGCAATAAAGAAGTTCCGAAAGAGCGGCATGTAAATTTAGCAATAGCTGCTATTCATTAATTATTGCAAAAAAAAATATTAATTACTGATGATTCTTTGTTTAACCTGTTTCCAAACACTTTTTTTGGATAGAACTTGTAAGTGATTTCACTAACACTTACGGTACTTGCATGTACTAACGTGACCAGAGATTTTAATTTAGCATTAAACTTATTTGGAAAAAACACCATTGTGCCGGTTAAAAACTTATCCAATGCAAAATTGCCTTTTATATCTTGAATGTAATAGCTGTAAAAAGGACCACCATTACCGCCTGAATCATGCTTCACTGCAAAATCCTCCCTGCTATCAAAATTAAAATCTGCTACGATAAAATTACCATAATCATTATCATCTGCATTTGCGTTTTTATTTACTCCTGTAATGTATGACCTAATATTTTTACAATCTTGAAAATCATTACTAAACATATAACCAGACGAAAGACTAATAATTTGTTTTTTACCTGTGCTTCTACAATTAACCTCAACAGTAATTTTACATGAATCTATTGCACGTTTATTAACTACAAACCGTTTAACCGAAGTTGTAAAATCAAAATTTTTAGATAAATTGGTATATTTACACACTTGTGCTCTACATACACTAAATAACAGTATTGAGAATATAAGCAAAAAATTTTTCATTATATAAGAATTGAGTATATTATACCGTTAACAAAACTTTAGAAATGTGAAGGTTAAATTTGTATCTCACTACTCATAACAAGCATTAGTTCCGGATTTATAGAATTTGCACATATGGGCTTTAAAGCTCCGGAGGAGCGGCATGTAAATTTGTGCCGTTCTTCCGGAATTCCTAAACTAAAAATTAATTCTTTGCTATAAACATACCTCCCCCGCAGGGGGTGAACCTTAGCATTTTAAAAAGGAAAACTACCCTATAAAATCTTTGTATAACGCATAGTTCTCATCATCAAAGCACACAAAAACAACCTGTTTAAGAGTAGTGTTTTCAGCAAGAAACTCCTTTACAGTAGTTACAGCAATTGCCGTAGCCTTATCTTTTGGGAAATGATAGATGCCAGTGCTAATACTGGGGAAAGAAATACTCTCAACACCATTTTCAACCGCAAGTTTCAGGCAGTTACTATATGAATTTGCCAATAGCTGCTCCTTCTCTGCCTTATCACCATTCCACACCGGGCCCACGGTATGTATAACATATTTAGCCGGCAGGTTACCACCTGTTGTTATGACAGCCTCGCCCGTTTTACACCCACCCTGACGGTTACGAACGGCAACACAGGCATCTAATAAAGCACTTCCTGCCGCACGGTGTATGGCGCCATCTACCCCACCACCGCCAAGTAACGATGAGTTGGCCGCATTAACAATAGCATCGGTTTGTTGTTTGGTAATATCTCCTTTAATGAGTTGTATTCTTTGCATGAGTGAGGGTTTTATAACTGAAAACTATAAGTAGAATTTGTAATATCCAAAATATATAATAACCGTATAGCACTGCTACGTTGCTTCTTAAAATTAAAAAAAGATATAATGACGAAACAATTACAAACAAGGTAATTGCAGCGTATAACATGCCCTTGTAATTTTTTAAGATGCATACAATTAACTGAGCTAAAGCCATTATACAAAATGTCCAAAAAGATATTAAAATTAGGGCTTGAGGAAATGCTGTATTTTCCCATTTTGTAAACAGAAAACTGTGCGTTAATATCTGGGGTATGTTTAGCGTATCAGGTATTTGTGGATAGCCGCCATTATCTCCAAACAGTGCCATAAACGTTTTGGCATCTACACTTATAAAAGGCAATTCGACGCTTGTAAATGCCACAATGCCTAATAAGTAGAAATTATTTTTTATAAATGTTTTCATGTAACATCCGTTATTTACTAGATATTTCCCTCATAAGTTGTATCTTTTGTACTAGTTTTTAATTCAGCACTAAACAAGACCAAAAGTATTTCTACTATTAAAAATATATAATAGCCAATAAATACAACCGTATCACTATTTAGAACTATGCATAACAGCAAAAGCAATGCTGATGCAAATAATACAATAGCAGTGCGAAACATAGTTGTATATTTTTTCCGTAGTGAAGCTATAAACTGAAATAGTACTACCCCAAGAAATAAGTAGAATAACAGCACCATAATTACCTCTGGCAACGACAAATTATTTTTAAAAAAGTCTAATGTAGCCTTGACTAAAATTTCATAAAAGCTGTGGTAGGTATACGAAATAATTTGTCCATCTTCTGCACCAATGGCTGCATAACTACTTACATTTTTCAATTTCACAGATGGAATAGCAAGGCTTATAAGCGCAATAATACCAAAAAGATAACTGTACTTTCGTATAACCGTCTTCATTATTTATTTATTTTCAGGCTGTTTCTTCGAAGAAAGGGGAATCAGCAAAATAATTGCAACCTGTAGTACCAAATAAACAAAGTACCCCCAGCGCAGGGTAACAAAACCCTCTTTAGCGAGCAACATGAGGTTTATTAAAAACGCCGCAAACAACAATATAGCCGAATAAAATATAAGGTTTTTCTTTTTAAATGCTACTCCCGCCAACTGCACCAACAAGACAACTGCTATAAGCGAAGCTACGATACCCGATACAATGCCACTATTCTCATACAGCTTATCGGCAGGGTTAAAAAAGACTGCAACAGATTCCCAAACCATATCTATACCACTAAGTTTTTCATAGTGTATACGCAATGGCTGGGCATCTATTATTTTTACCGACGATGGATATTTTATAAACGGCATGGTAAGGGCCATGAAGCCAAAAATTGTTAGTAGGTAATATTTGTTTGTACTTAATTCTTCCATTATTTAATTTTCAAAATACTCAAAAGCATCAATAATATCGAGGTACACGCCATCGAACCCGGCAGTGGTTATTTTGCTAAGGTACGAATCTGTATTTTTATAAATAATGCCTTGCCATTCTTCATTCCAGTATTTTACTTTATAGTTGCCCGGCCAGTCGGGGTTTTCGGCAGCAATCCAGTCGGGTCTGTTGCCTGCCCAGCGGTCCTGCCAGTAGTAACGGTAATCTTCGGCCTCACCAATACTCATATAGCAAATAACCAGTCGTTTGCCACCATTAGCTTTGTTGCGCAACTGAGCGATTTCGGTTGCCGTAAACTGTTCATTTTCTAAAAAGAGGTCCATTATAATGGCATCATAATTTGTAGCGGTAACAGCATTTATAAAAGCTGCTTTAAAGGGGTAATCTTGAGGATTGATAAGGTACAAAAAGTTTTTTGCCTGAGTTAATGATGTAATATTGTTCGCATTAACATTTCGGGGCGTTCCTGCCGGAATATTATCGAGGCTGCGGTGTGTAGCTGCAAAAGACACATATCCCGCCGCAGCATTTTTAGAATAAGAATCCGCAATTTTAGAAGTTGTCGAAGTATAATCTGTCACTAAAATAGTATTGCCGGCATTTTTAGAAATGTTAAGCAATGTGCGCAGGTAAGCGGTATCTTCGGCATTTGTAGCCTGGTCGTCGTTATCATAACCATAAAACAAGTCTTCCTGCCCATTGCCGTCTATGGCATTAAGGTAAGCAGTATCGGGACTGCCATCATCTTCACCATTTGAGGTAATCAGCTCTATACCATTTTGCGGAATAATCGCAAAGTTAGGATTTATCGCCTTAGCAGCCTGGCTAATACCCATTACATAATCGCGCATATCCTGTTTATAGTTACGGCCTGATTCGTTGCCATTGTTTCCCGAATTATCGTCATTATCACTACTGCAACTTAAAGCAAGCAATGTAAACAAGGTTATAAATGCAAATTTCATAGTTTGGTATTTGGTATAATAACCTTAAAAATACTTTTATTATTATATCGCGGTTACTTTTAAGTTATTTTCTTTTGTAAGTTGATACCCAGTCGGTAAACCTTGCAACCTTTTCTTTATTGGCAACTAACCAACTTTCTACAGCCGTATTTTGCACATCCTGATAGATATAGTACGTAAACGTTTCATACATTTCCTCGTTTTTAGCAAGATCATAAAAAAAGCCCACATAGAAACTCCACCAAAAATCTTTGTTTTTATTGTTAGCCTGAAGTTCGCCTAAAACCGTAAGGAACGATTTTGTATTCTCAGAAAATATCTGGAAATCACTTTTCGATATGTTTTCCTCCATATTTTTTGATGCTTCTAACATAGATAACATCATTTCTGCAGGGCTAAATTCATCGTCTTTTTTATCAAGGTTAATACTTACATTAATGGTTTTATCATCTTTTACTTCAACACCTCTTTTTTGAAATGAAGATATTGTATTAAATGCCACATTAGCCCTGTTACCTGTAGGCTCAAGTATTAAAAAATTAAAAAGTGCCAACATAGATTTTGTCCTGTTGCCAGCATTTATTGTTGCCAGTAAATAGTGGCTGTTAGCATGAAGCGGATTTTTTAGCAGGCTGCTATGCAAAGCATCTTCGGCATCTTTAAACTCCTTAATGTTGTAAGATGTTACTGCAAGAGCATAGTCGAGCCTGTTAAATTCGGGTGCTTTTTTCATTCCTTTTTTATAAACAGCGATAGCGTCTTTAGACTTGCCTGAATAATCAAGATTTATACCCTTTAAAAGATATGCCTGTCCTACAAGGCGGGTTTCCAGTTTTATTACTTTATCGGCATATTCTATAGCTTTAGGAAAATCTTTCATGGCAGAATAGGTAGTACCTATTTCATACAATGCGTCATCATTATCTTTCTCCACTATGAGAGCTTTATTATACTGCTCTAAAGCTTCGGGATATTTGCCTGCATCATGAAGGGCAATGCCTTTATCTATTAATTGCCTCGCGGTTTCCTGGCTAAACAAAGCAATAGGTGCTACAAGCAGTAATGCAACAATAAAATTTTTCATATTAATAGGTGATTGGTTATTGAACTAAAAACAACGCGTTGCTAAACAATAAATTGCCGTTCTCCCAAAACCCTCTAAACAGTGGATTATCTACCATATAAATTATTTGCCCCTGCCCCTTTTGCTCTACCGCAAAAGTCATGGTATTAGCAAGGTTTTTTTTAAGGCTATACCCTATAAACCCAAAGCTTTTATATCCCGCCGGAATATAAGCCGTGTTTACAGCCCCCTTGAGCAACTGGTACCTCGTGTCGGTTATTTTAAGGCTAAAGTACTTATCGCCCAGGCCATAATTAAGCGGGTGGGTTTTATCTATAGTGTTTTCTATTATAGCACCGGTAACTACCGATGATATTCCGCGCCTTAAAAAACTCTCGTAATTATAATAGCGCGCATCAAGCTCATCTGCTTCTTCTTTATCTTTTGCTGCGTTACGGGCAGCATCGGTTGCATATTTGGTAAGGCTATAGCCCTGCCTGTCTTCAAATAGGTTAAGTGCCCCACCCATTGCAATAACTTTACTGCCATTAGTTATAAAAGTATCTATCCTCACTTTTTCAGGCTCCGATAAGGAGTACCAGCCATCGGGCAAAATAAGCGTATTAAAATCGGATAGTTTTACACCTGCAAAATTTTGCAGGTCTACTATACTTACCGGATAATCTATAATCTCGTCCATGTAAAACCATGCCTGTCCAAAATCGGTACTGCTTACATCTTTGCCTGCTACCAGTAATACTTTAGGCTCTTCAAGCAGCGGGTAAGATTCCCCGCCAAGGTCTGACCCGTTAATGGCAAAGCCGCTTTCTATAACTTCATAGTCGCGTTTGCTTTCCAGCAGTACGGTCATGGCCTGTTTAAATTCGTTAAGCTGGGCATTATCGCCTTTTAAAACCACAAGGTCGCCGGGGCTTACTTTTATACCCCTGTATAATGCTGCCTTGCGAGCAGACCGAACCTTTATCTTGTTCTTATGCAATTGCGCTAACAGCCTGGCCGATGCCCTCCCATTCCACGGAATGTAATAGGCATACACCCTGTCATACTCAAACTTGCCCTTGTACGTTACTTCTGTTTTAGTTTTAACTGATAGTTCACGTTTAAGCGCGTAACTATCTACACCATAAGCATGCGGGAGTGCCCAGGCAGTAATATCATAAGATAAACTATCGCTTAAATGCTGTTGCGGCTCAAACAATACCTGTGTGAGCAACGCTTTAGGCTGGTTGATGCTTACAATAAGGTCGTTAGGCTCTAACGTAAAATCTTTGTCTTTATCGCTCTGGTAATGATAGCCCGATAGTTTTTTAGTTTCATCGGCAAAGGCATATTGTATTTTATTCCGGCTGAGCAGTTTAGCCAGTTCTTCGGTCTTGCCATTATTTTTAACAATGTATGTCCTGTAAACACCTTTAGGGTTTTCGCGGCTGTCTTTAAAGTAAGCCCTGAAGTTTTTAACCAGTTTATCTTTTTGCCAGGAAGCCGTTTCTACAGCCGTAAGTACCGCGGTGGTATGGTGGTTTATCCTGTCCTGCAGGGTAAGTATACCGCCATTGCGCATTTGCACGGCACGGCCTGCACCTATGCCGCCCTGCTCATACGTCATGCCCACCGCACCGTTAAAAGACGGGTACGTATCGCCATAACTGGGGTAAAAAAGGTCGTATACCTCGCGGGTAAAATAGCTCCACCCATTGCTGTCAAACTTTTTGGCAGTCATTTCGCCTATTGCGCTGTAAAAGTCTTTCTGCGCCTGAGTGATATAATCGTGCATAGGCTCTGCCGGCGGCGGAAAAAAGTAGGGGTCGTTAAAGCCCATTTCGTGCACATCTACATGTACCATAGGCATCCACTCATTATAAAGAACCATGCGCTGCTGGGTTTCGGTTTGCACCTGCCAAGCCCAGTCACGATTAAGGTCGTATGCATAATGGTTTTCGCGTCCGCCGGGCCACGGTTCCATGTGTTCGCGATCTGTAGTGCCGCTGTGGGGTTCTTTGCCGCTAATACTTCTCAGCCAGTTGCCATAATGCGAAAATCCGTCAGGGTTAACGCACGGGTCCAGTATAACAATAGTATTTTGCAGCCACTCTTTTGTAGCGGTGTTGTCAGGATTTATAAGCTCGTAAGCAATATTCATAGCACTCTCTGTACCGGCGGGTTCATTGCCGTGCACATTAAAGCTAAGCCACACAATAGCTTTATCTATAGCTACAGCAGGTTTTGGCCCCATGCCAATATTATATAAATTATTTTGGCGAATGTTCTCTAAATCGTTCAAATTCTCGGGGGTAGAAATATAGTAGGCATTCAGGCCGCGCTCTTCGTTGGTTTGTCCATAGGACTTATGCTGTATACAAACCGAATTTTGCACGAGGTAGTTAAAGTAATTTTCTACCTGGTAATGATAGGTAACCTGTTTGCCATAAGCAGGCAAAAAATCGGCTGGGCTTTTAAGCTGCGCCTGTAACGACAGGCTTATACAAATAAACAGGCAGGTAAATAATTTATTCATAAACAAGTGGTGGTATAAAAACCAAATGTAAGAAAATTGGGTAAACAGCAGGAAACTTATTTCCGTAGCAAGGCTGGAATACAAGCATTGACAAGCAAAAAATATAAATATTTGAAAATCAATAATTTAATTAAAAACGAAAACGATTTAGAAATTAAAAAATCCCCATCAATGGGTATTTTTTGGTAGTGAGGTAATCCGTAAATTAGCAAAATAGTATTAATGCCCCTAAAAATTAAACTATGGAAACTGTGACCACAACAAATAATGATTTTACAACCACATTATTAACCGATCTGCTTGTATTTTTATTACTTATAATAATATTTTATTTTATGTATAAATTATATCTGCATTTAATTAAGTATCCCGAAAACAGCCGTTTATCTTAACGAGATTAATGCCTTAACATTGTTTATCTATTTAAGAAACCTTTAACCCAAAGTTCGCTATATTTGATTTATCAAGTATATAACTCAATGAACATAGGGAACGGTAATATAACGCAGGCGTTAGAACAATGTAAACAGGATTTGGAAAATTTTAAAAATGCAAAAGTTAAGTGCGGCATTATAGGCCGTAGCGGTACAGGCAAATCGTCGCTCATTAACGCTATTGTGGGCGAAGAGGTATCTGCCGTGGGAGAGATTGAAACCACCATGAAAATCAGCGAACCCATAGAACACAAAGGGCTGTTGTTTTATGACCTGCCGGGAAGTTCAACAATTAACTTCCCTATGGATACTTATATTGAGACTATGGGTATTAAAAATTTTGACTGTGTAATACTTGTAACGTCCGACCGTTTTTTTGAAGATGACCTATACCTGATTACCGAAATTGCCAAGCTTAAAATCCCTGTATTCCCTGTGCGCACAAAGCTCGACTTTTCTATAGACCGTGCCCTGAAACGCGGCATTACCGAAGACGAAACGTACAGCAGCATTTATGAAGACTTAAAGAAAAGCCTTGAGAGCTACAGTGTAAAAGGCATATATCTTACCTCTGCCGACTACCCTACCCGTTACGATCTTAACAAGCTACTCGACGATATATCTAACAGCCTTAACAGCATAAAGCGCGAGCGTTTTATTGCCGATGTTAACGTAATTAGCCAAAACCTGCTTAAAGAAAAACGCGATCTTTCTACCAAGCTTATTTCGCGTTATGCGGCACTCTCTGCGGCAAATGGGTTAAACCCTATTCCCGGGCTGGATATCTCTGTAGATTTGGGGTTACTCTATAAAATGAGCACCGATTTACAGGAAATTTATGGACTTAAAAAAGAACAGATACACTATAGCTCTACCCTTTTAGGAGATAATAAATCGAAAGTTATTGTAGCTAAAGCGGTGCAGTTTGCCTCTAAATATATAGGCCGCGAAGCCATATTGCTGCTCCTTAAAAAAGCAGGTATGGGCTTTGCCAAAAAAGAGATCACGAAGTGGATACCGTTTGTGGGGCAGGCCATTGCCGCCGGGTTGGGGTATAAAATGACATCATCTATGGGCGACAACATGCTTACCGATGCCGAGGATATTGCCTCTCAGACTTTTGAGGCAATTAAGGGGGTATGATACCCGTAGAGACGTACTGCATGCGTCTTAAAATTAAATTAATATAAGACGCATTCAATGCGTCTCTACAGGAAACGATTATATAGACCCATGCAAAAAATAAAAGCCGTAATCTTCGACCTTGATGGTACGTTAGCCAATACGTTACCGCTGTGCATCAGCGCCTTTAGAAAGTCTATTGAGCCGTTGATTAACCGTAACGTATCCGATGAGGAGATCATTGCTACCTTTGGCCCATCGGAGGAAGGAACGATAGAAGCCCTTGCCCCTGATTTTTATGATAAAGGCGTTGCCGATTACATTACCCACTATACTGCCCTGCACGATATGTGCCCTGCCGTATTTGATGGTATGCCGCAAATTTTGGAAACACTGAAAAGTAAAGGCATCCGTACCGCTATGGTTACCGGTAAAGGCAGGGCCAGTGCCGAGATTTCGCTGCAACGCTTTGGCATTACTCAATATTTTGAATTGTTAGAAACGGGTATTCGTACCGGGCCAAGCAAACCACAGGGCATACAAGCCATACTTAACAAATGGGCCGACCTTGATAAAAACGAGGTTATTTACGTAGGCGACGCACCAAGCGATATCACTGCCTGCCGCGAAGCGGGCATACCTATTGTTGCCGCCGCATGGGCAGAAACCGCCGAACCCGAAAAATTGATTGCCCTACACCCTGATGAACTGTTTTATACCGTTCCTGATTTTACAGCGTGGCTGTACGGCAGTATTTAGCACTACTCCCCACCGACTAAAAAAAATTTATTCAGATTTTATTGCTGTGTGTAGCTAGTCCCCCTCTTGAGAGGGGTTAGGGGTGTGTCTTGATGTTAAAGGGTGTATTCTATTTATTCTAATTTTTATTTAAAACCCTATATTACAATCACATCTTCACGACCGAGTGTAGCTAGTTCCCCTCTTG